>CXWF01040964.1_pt1 | contig 61057 bp, 54 predicted proteins | sample 468421 | NCBI WGS metagenome assembly CXWF01 (sample SAMEA2620812, study PRJEB7988) | marine metagenome | biome: marine biome (ENVO:00000447); feature: surface water layer (ENVO:00002042); material: "saline water (ENVO:00002010), including plankton (ENVO:xxxxxxxx)" | depth 5 m
GAGCGGCCCCGAGGCCACCTCACCCGTGCGCACCATCTCGATCAGGCTGTCGAGCGGCACGACGTGAGAGCGGATATCCTCGTTCTCTTCAGCAGCCCCCGCAACCGTGCCATCCTGGTCGGCAAGATAGGCTTCGGCGACGTAGGAGTAGACATACTCAGCCACCATGCCCGGGCTTGGGTAGTGCCCGCTGATGAAATGGAGTGTGCCAAGATCAAGCCCGGTCTCTTCTTGTGCCTCCCGCCGTGCGGTCGTCTCGACGCTTTCGTCCGGCTCGACGCGGCCTGCGATGGGCTCAAGCACCCAGGGCATCGGATCGCCTCGCAGGTGCGGCCCCACACGAAACTGTTCGATGACAAGAGCGGTGTCGGCGACCGGGTCATAGGGCAGCACGGTCACTGCATCGCCGCTTACGAATCCCGCGCGGGTCGCGGGGTCGCTCCATGACCCGTCGAACCGGCGAAAGCTCAGGTCTTTTTCAACAACTGTGAAATAGTTGCCGTAAGGCCTGCTGTGCACAAGAGTCTCCACATCCTCCTGCGACGTGGCCGCGCTGCGCACTGTCGCGGGCAATGGAGCGGCTGCGCGCACCCTGCTGGCCGCACGAAGCCAGATCTGGCTCATGCGGGACGCCAGCGTTTCGGCGTCAATCCTGCCGAAGTAGTCCATCGCCTCCTCAGCGGCGGCCAGCCAGCGCGGGGCATGGCGGGCTTCCCACTCAGCCAGCGACCATGGGCCGCCCGCCTCGGGCGGCGACGAGGGCCGATAGCGAACCGCGTCACGCGGACCTTCCGCAGTTTCTACATTGGCCGGCACGAGGTCGTAGTCGAACCCACCTTCGAAGAAATCGAGCCGGGCGCGGTGCGTGGGGTCGAGCCCGTCAAGCAGCAGCCCATTTGAAGACCCGTCCGGGTCATCGATGAGCACAGGGTAATCGGCTCCCGCAACCCAATGTGTCCGGACGCCCGCGAGCGTCGCCGGGATCGCGCGCACGCCTTCCGGATCGCCAAGCACGATGTCGCGCAGAGGGCGGCAACGTAGTGTCCCGAAGACGAAAAGCGGCGCTTCGTTCACCGCGACCGCCGAGCCACCCAGGCTGTGATGGAACCAACGACGACGCCACCCACGAGGATCGCCACCACAACATCCGGCTGCGCCACCTTGAGTCCGTAGTCCAGCATAGCCTCGAACACGCCCGCCACCGCTTCCATCACCGTCGCGTAGGAATTCCGCAACGCCCGGTCGAGCATGAGCTCCGACGCGAAGGCAAAAAGCGTCAGGAGCGTCTGCACCACGGAGGAGGTCAGCCCGATTGCAATGGGGCTTCCGGTCCCTTTTTGCAGTTTCGGACCAGTGAAGAACCAGCCGACGATCAGCCCCATGAAGGCCGCGACAGGATGCAGCCAGGTAAGGGGATAACCCTCGTCGAAATAAGCCCGCGTGAGTTCCGAGACGCCCACGCCCAGGACTGCAAGCAGAAGAGCGGCCACCAGCCCGGCGAAGGTCGGCATACGTCTCGCATTCAGTCGCGCCATGTGCGGTCCCCTTGGTTTACGCGGGCTTTCCTATCGTGACCTGGACGACATCGCAATTCTGCGAATGGAACGCTGCCGCGCAGCCGGCAAGGTAGAAGTTCCACATCCGCCGGAAGCGGTCATCGAAACCAAGGGCCGAAACCTGATCCCATTTGTCGTTGAACGTTTCGAACCAGCGGCGCAGCGTCTGGCTATAGCTCTCGCCGAAGGCAATCTGGTCGCGCAACGCGAGTCCCGCTTTTTCGATCTCTTCCCGCAGCACGGTCTTGGAGGGGAGCATACCCCCCGGGAAAATGTATTTCTGGATGAAATCCACGCCCTTGCGATACCGCTCGTAGCGGCGTTCGGTCAGTGTGATGATCTGGAGCGTCGCACGCTTGCCGGGCTTGAGGCATTTCTTGAGTGTTTCGAAATAGACCGGCCAGTATTTCTGCCCCACTGCTTCGAACATCTCGATAGATGCGATGCCATCGTATTGCCCGGTCTCGTCGCGATAATCCTGCAATTTGAAGGTAACCATGTCGGAAAGGCCAGCTTTTTCAATACGCTCCACGGCGTAGTTGTACTGTTCCTGGCTGATCGTCAGGCAGGTGACGCGCAGCCCCCTTTCCCCTGCCGCATATTCCGCGAAGCCACCCCAGCCGCATCCGATCTCGAGAACATGATCGCCCGGCTGAGCACCGATCTGATCGACCATGCTCGCGTATTTCTGGGTCTGCGCTTTCTCGAGGCTCTCCTGCCCGGTTCGGAATAGCGCGGAACTGTAGGTCATCGTTTCATCGAGCCAAAGCGTGTAGAAGTCGTTGCCAAGGTCGTAATGAGCCGAGATGTTCTTTTTCGCCTGCCGTTTGGTGTTGCGCTGGAGCCAATGGCGGAACCGCTCGTAGGTGCGCACGAGGCCCGCCCCGTTGAAGCCGGCATAGAGCACGTCGTTGCCGTCCTGAATGAAGTCGAGAAAGGCCTGAAGATCCGGCGTTGACCAGCCGCCCTCGATATAGCTGTCGCAAAAGCCGAGATCGCCCTCACGCACGAGGCGGGCGAAGACGTCGTCGGAATGGATATGCACCTCGGCGACCTGCCCGATAGCCTTGCCCTCGGCGCGGAAGACACGCCCGTCGGGCATGACGAAGTCGATGCGACCCTTGCCGATCTTCCCGGCGATGTGAAAGACCTGCGCGAAGTAGCGGGGCAAGCCGTGCTGCCCCCGTGTCGAGGTGTGGATCATCCCTTGGTCCCTGTCATTTTGCTCAGGTGAGCGGATTTTTTGCGTTACGGCAAGGCTTTCTTAGCCGTCGTTTGCACCGGATCGGTTCTGGTATGCTTCGAGCGCGGCTTCGCGCCCTTCCTTCAAATCAACGACGGGTTCGGCAGGATAGTTTCGGTCCGGTCCCATGTTCCAACGGCGCGGGATCGCGGCGAAGTAGTCGCGTGCAGTGTCCGGCGGGTGCGGTTGCCCTTCGGCGATCCAACGGCGGATGTAGATCCGGTCCGGGTCGAATTTTTCGGCCTGAGTGGCAGGATTGAAGATGCGAAAATACGGCGCGGCATCCGGGCCGGATCCCGCCACCCACTGCCAGCCCATCGCATTCGACGCCGGGTCCCAGTCGGTGAGGCAATCGTCAAACCACGCCTGCCCGACGCGCCAGTGAACCATGCAATGCTTGGTCAGGTAACTCGCCACGATCATCCGCGCGCGGTTGTGCATGTAACCGGTGACATACATCTCGCGCAGCGCAGCGTCCACGAAAGGCTCGCCGGTGCGCGCCTGTTTCCACGCCTGCACCTCGGCCAGCCGCTCATCCTCGCGCCACGGGAATTCATCCCAGCCCTCGCGCCAGTTGTCAGTGAGGATTTGCGGATAATGGAACAGCAGATGATAGGCGAACTCGCGCCAGACGACTTCTTTCAGGAAATGTTCGGCCCCAGCCTTTCCGGCGTCCACCGCGCGCAACCCGGCGGCCCAAAGCTGGCGCGGGGAGATCTCGCCATAGGTGAGATATTCCGACATCCGGCTGGTCGCGTCCTCGGCGGGAAGGTCGCGGTCGGTCTTGTAGCGTTCGATCTTCTGGCCCGTGAAGGCACCGAGCCGGGCCTGTGCCGCCGCTTCGCCGGGATTGCTGTGTTTGGCGAGGATGGCGGCACCCCGATTCATCGCCGCCCCCATCTGCCAGTCCTCGAGTAGGTCAGTTTCTGGCCAGGCCTGCGGCGCCGTGATCTCCGGCACGGAAAGCGGCGAAGCGACTTTGCGGTCCTTCACGGCCCGCCAGAAAGGCGAATACACCTTGTAGGGGCCGCCGCCCTTTGTCTCCACCGTCCAAGGCTCGAAGATCAGGTGACCTTCGTGGCTCTGCGCCGTGATCCCGGCGTCTTTCAGCGCTGACTTGACGTCGGTGTCCCGCTCGATCGCTTCGGGGTCGTAGGCGCGACTCCAATGGACTTCTCGCGCACCGGTCTCCTCAATGACTTCGTTCAGCACGTCCAGCGCGCGGCCCCGGCGCAGGACGAGCCTGAGGCCCCGCGCTTCGAGCGCATCCGCGAACACCCGAAGCCCCTCGCCCAGCCGCCATTTCGCAGCGGCCCCCAGACTGTCGACCGTGTGGTCGCGGATGAACAGCGGGATGACCGGCCCCGCCTGAGCAGCGGCGGTGAGAGCAGGATGGTCGGAGAGCCGAAGGTCGCGGCGCAGCCAGAGGATCACGGGTTTGGACATCATGGGGGCAATACGCGCCAGATCGCGTGCCGGTTCACCGCCCTTCGGCAAATTCCTTGAATGCTTCCATGTTGTTGCGGGTCTGTTTCTTGAACATGCCGGGCGTGACGATTGCCATTACCTTGAGCAGGAAATTCGACGGCTGGAACTCGCACAACATGGTCCATTCGGTCGCGCCGTCGTCCAGCTCCTCGAAATGGTTCTCATTGCGGTTCCACATGCCATCGGCTTCGTAGACGGCGGTGAACCGGTCCGGAAGCGCCCGCACTTCCAGCGTTTCGACCATTTCGATGGTGCGGCTGCCCATACGGAACACGAGTTTCGACTGCGATCCCTCCCGCCCGGGCTCCCCCGACAGATGGGTGAAGGACACGAGCCCCTCCTGCCACTTGGCGAGGTTGTCTGGGTCGTCGAAGAGCGCCACGACAGCGTCGCGGGGGCGGTCGATCACAATGCGTTCGATGTATTTCATGGGGCCTCCGGCATTGGCTAGTGAGGCGATTTGCGCCCGGACTGTCAAGCGGAGGGTTCCCCCGGCACCCGTGGGCGCCGGGGGCGAGGATCATTCAGCCGCGAGGGCGTCCTTGACCATTTGGCGTTCCGAGGAAAGCCCCTTCCAGATCGCGAAGCACATGATCAGCAGGATGATCGTGAAGGGTAGCCCGGTGGAGATCACCATGGATTGCAGCGAACTCAGGCCCCCGGCCGAGAGCAGGAGCACGATGGCCACCGCGCCCTCGAAGATGCACCAGAAGACACGCTGGGGAACTGGCGCATCGACCTTGCCACCCGCAGTAATCGTGTCGATGACCAACGAACCGGAGTCCGAAGATGTCACGAAGAACACGATCACGAGGATGATTCCGACGAGCGAGGTGACCCCTGCGATCGGAAGCACGTCGAGCATCTTGAAGAGCTTGAGCTCGAGCGAGGCGTCCTGAGCGGCGGTGTAGCCGTCCTGAACAACCTGCTGGATCGCGGTACCACCGAACACGGCCATCCACAGCACGCAGACCATCGACGGAATCAGCAGCACGCAGATAATGAACTCGCGCACCGATCGACCGCGCGACACTCGGGCGATGAACATGCCCACGAACGGCGACCAGGAGATCCACCATGCCCAGTAGAAGGATGTCCAGCCCTGCATGAAGTTGACGTCCTCACGGCCCACCGGGTTCGAAAGTGCCGGCAGATACTGGAAGTAGGCCACGAGATAGTCGACGAAGCCCGTCAGCACGGCCACGGTCGGTCCGACGATCAGCACGAAGAGCAGCAGAATAGCTGCAAGGCCCATGTTGATCTCGGACAAGATCTTGACCCCGCCGTCGAGACCCCGAACGACCGAAATCAGTGCGACCGCAGTGATGGCCGAAATCAGGATCACTTCCGTCGTGGCCCCCACCGGAACACCGAACAGCTCGTTCAGGCCCGCGTTCGCCTGCGTTGCACCGAAGCCCAGCGATGTCGCAAGCCCGAAGAGCGTCGCAAAGACCGCCAGTGTATCGATGATGTGACCCCACCAGCCCCAGACGCGCTCACCGAGGAGCGGGTAGAACGCCGAGCGGATCGTCAGCGGCAGGCCCTTGTTGTAGCTGAACAGCGCGAGCGCCAAAGCCACGACTGCATAGATCGCCCAGGGGTGCAGACCCCAGTGGAAGATCGTCGCCGCCATGCCGAGCCGGATCGCTTCCGCCTCGTTTCCTTCCGCGCCGCCCAGCGGAGCCCAGTCGGTGCGGACACCATCTTCGACAGTGGTGCCTCCGAGGGCCGTCGAGAAGTGCGTCATGGGCTCCGACACGCCGTAGAACATCAGCCCGATGCCCATGCCCGCGGCAAACAGCATCGCGAACCAGCCGATGTAGCTGTAATCCGGTCGCGCATCCACGCCACCCAACCGGACGTTGCCCAGAGGCGTAACGATCAGGAGAAGGCAGAAGATGACGAAAAGGTTCGCAGCCCCGAGGAAGAACCAGTCGAAACTCTTGGTCACGAACGAGAACATGGCCGAGAAAGCTTCCCCGGCCTGTTCCGGCAGCGCCAGCGTGTAGAACACGAAAGCGATGATCGCGAGCCCGGAGATGAGAAACACCGGGTTGTGAATGTCGAGCCCGAAAGGCCCGATATTCGTTTCAATATTGTCCTGACCGATCTCGTATTCGGTCTCGATGATATCGGAATGACCGGATGGTTCCGGTATCCCTTGTCCGTCGGTTTCCGCCATGTGACGTCCTTCCCTGTTCGCTTTCGTTCAGTCGCCGCGCACGACCATGACCGAGCACTTCGCATGTCCTGCGACCTTGCCGCCGTTGGATGGCCAGACGTAGTCCACTAGTCCCGGAACGTGGCTCTGCATCACGACCAGATCGGCGCCCGTCTCGCCGACCGCCTTGAGCAACGCATCATCCAGTTCTGTCACCGGGTCATGCGACGTCATCGCGTGATGTTTCGTCCGGATGCCGTGCATCTCACCCTGCGAGGCTGCGAATTCGCCGAGCTTTTGGGCGAATTCCTCCGGATTGTGGCCAAGCTTGCCCGGCGTGCCGGTGCCGACCGCGACAAATGTTACGTCGCAGTCGTAAAGCTTGGCCAGGTCGGCTGTGACCGCGAGCGCGTGTTTCAATCCGTCAATATGCGCCAGATCTACCGGCGCCATGATGTTTTTGAACATGGTCCCCCTTTCGAGCGGGTCGGAGACCGTTTGCTGGCCAATCGCCCGCCTTTGTTGTCGTGACAGGAGGCACCCGGCACCCGCTTGGCGCCTCCCAGTGGGGAAAGGGTAGCGCGAATTTGGGGCGAAGCCAAAAAGAAAAGCCATTTGCGACATGGGTGTCGCAAATGGCCTCCCAAATGCCGCTCGGGCTGGCTCAGGCGTTCACGTCGACGACGACGCGGCCTTTCACCTGTCCCTTCAGGATGTCGGCCCCGAGTTTCGGCAGGTCCGACAGCGTGGCCGGGTGAACCATCGATTCGAGCTTGTCCATCGGCAGGTCCTTGGACACGCGCTGCCACGCGCGCTGCCGGTTCTCGAACGGCTGCATCACGCTGTCTATGCCCAGAAGGTTCACGCTGCGCAGCAGGAACGGCACAACGGTCGCGGGCAATGCCGCCCCGCCGGCCAGACCGACTGCGGCCACACTGGCCCCGTATTTCATCTGGCCGAGGACGCGCGCGAGCATCTCACCCCCGACGGCGTCGACGCACCCGGCCCAGGTCTCGGTCTCGAGCGGCCGCTTCGTCGTCTCGTTCAACTCCTCGCGCGGGACGATCCGACTGGCGCCGAGCTCCTTGAGGTAGTCCGCGGTTTCAGGGCGCCCGGTGACGCCCGCAACCTCGTAGCCGCGATTGGCAAGAATGGCGGTTGCGACAGAACCGACGCCACCGGCGGCCCCCGTGACCAGAACTTCACCTTTGTCCGGCGTCAGACCATGATCTTCGAGCGCCATGACCGCGAGCATGGCGGTGAAGCCGGCCGTGCCGATAGCCATTGTCTGCCATGTGGTGACACCATCGGGCAAAGGCACCAGCCAGTCCGCCTTGACCCGCGCCTTTTGCGCGTAGCCGCCCCAATGCACCTCACCCACGCGCCAGCCGGTCAGGACAACCTTGTCGCCGGGTTTGTAGCGGTCGTCGTCCGAGCTCTCGACCGTGCCGGCAAAGTCGATTCCCGCGACATGCGGATATTGGCGCACGAGACCACCGCCTTTGGGCGACAGGCACAAACCGTCCTTGTAGTTCACTGTGGAATATTCCACCGCGACGGTGACGTCGCCGCCTGTGGGCAGATCGTCTTCGGACAATTCGGTGATGTTGGCCTCGGCGAGGCCGTCGTCGGTCTGGGTCAGAAGCAGGGCTTTGAACATTTGGTCCTCCTGTTGGGTTCCGCCCCGGTGTAGGACGGTCGTGCTGGCCATGAAAGGGCAGCGTCCGGAAACCGTGGCGCATTCCTTGAACGACAGGCTGCTCGGCAGAGACGAATTGCGGCGGTTTCCCTGAAAGGGGCGCGGCAAATCCACCGACGAATTCGCACTTCCCCCTTCTCAAAACGCAGTCCTGCGCCTATATCTTGCTCGTCCCGCAAGGGACTATGGACATAAACGTGCTCATAATAAGCGGATCGGACCCGGGGGCGGTACCCGGCGGCTCCACCAAACACTCTCGTTGGGGGTTCTTGGGGCCGAAACAGGATCGACGAACGTGTAAAAGAGTGGCTTTGTCCCGGTGAGATACCACCGTTATCGGTTCACAATGCATAATTGCCAACGACAATCGTGCTCCGATCGCTCTGGCTGCCTAAGCAGTCCGAAAGATCGAAATCTAAGCCCTTGGGCCTAGCAGCTTAAGGCGGGGTTCGCAGGCACCTGGCAACAGAAGCCTGCATTTTCATTTGTCTTGCGCCCGTTACCCGCCTCTGGCCCAATCACGCCATGCAACCGCCTGCGCTCGCCCCCCTCACCCGCGCTTTCACACGAATCGGACTGCTGTCCTTCGGCGGCCCCGTCGCCCAGATCGCCGTGATGCACGAAGAACTCGTGGAGCGGCGCGGCTGGATCGACGAGGCACTGTTCTCTCGCGGTCTCGCCTTCTGCATGGTTCTTCCGGGTCCGGAAGCCATGCAGATGTGCACCTATGCTGGCTGGCGACTGCGCGGTGTTCCCGGCGGTCTCATCGCGGGCGCATTGTTCGTGCTGCCCGGCGCGGTGTTCATGGCCGTTGTTACACTGGCCTACCTGAGCTGGGGGCAGACCCCTTTCGTCGAAGACGCCTTTCTGGGTATCAAGGCCGCGGTCATCGTCGTCGTTGCACGCGCGCTTGCCCGGATGGCGCGCAAGACGCTTGCCGGAGTGCAGGCTTGGGGCCTCGCCGTGCTCGCCTTTGCTGCCCTTTTGTTCGCGGTACCGTTCCCGGCCGTGGTTCTCGCCGCCGGGCTCTTCGGCTATCTGACGGCAAACGGGCGCGGCGGGCTGGAGCCGATCGGTTGGCGGAGCACGCTTGGGACTGCGGCTCTGTGGACCGCGCTCTGGCTCATGCCCCTCGCCATACTCTACGCCACCGGAACGCAGCCGCTTGCCGATATCACTGCCTTTTTCAGCCGCCTCGCCGCGGTCAGTTTCGGAGGCGCCTATGCCGCTCTCGCGTGGATGGCGCAGGCACTGGTGGAGACGCAAGGCTGGCTCACACCTGAGCAGATGGTGGACGGGCTGGGGCTTGCCGAGACGACGCCGGGGCCCCTTGTGCTCGTCACGCAATTCGCCGGGATGGTGGCTGCGAGTCCCGGTGGAACCGGCGCGGCGCTCATAGCGGGCGGCTTCACGCTCTGGGCAATCTTCATACCCTGTTTCGGCCTTGTCTTCACGCTTGCCCCCCATCTGGAGGCCATCACGGCCCACCCCCGCCTCGCTGCTGCGCTTAAAGCTGTATCCGCGGCCATTGTCGGCGTCATCGCAAGCCTCGCGCTTTACTTCGCACGCAATTTCTTTTTCTCTGACGGGAGCTTGTCACCAGATAGCCTGTCGCTGCCCGCCCTTGCTCTGTCCGCAATCGCGGCCTTGTGCCTTCTCGCCGCTCGCCTGTCCCTGCCCCTGACATTGGCCCTTCTGGCCATAGCCGGCGCGCTCGCCGGCACCCTGTGGTAAAAGTGACCGGCCCGCCTTTTCATCGCTTTCGAATCCCGTATGGTGAGGGCATCTGATCCTGGGAAACACCATGTCGCGGTCCATCGATTACGGGAACCTGATGCACGACGCCATGCGGAGCCTGATTCGTCAGGTCCTCTCCGATGTGGCCGAGAACGGTCTGCCCGGCGCGCATCATTTCTTCATCACCTTCGACACGATGCATCCCGAAGTGGAGCTGGCCGACTGGCTGTCGGACCGGTTTCCCGAGGACATGACCGTGGTGATGCAGCACTGGTTCGACGACCTGGACGTGACCGAGGACGGCTTTGCCGTAACGCTCAACTTCGGCGACTCGCCGGAGCGTATGTACATCCCCTTCGACGCGATCCGCACCTTCGTGGACCCATCTGTTGAATTCGGCCTGCGGTTCGAGACGCAGGACGACGACGAGGCAGAAGAAAGCATCGCCGGCGCTGGTGACCTCGAAGCAGATGAGGATGACGAGGACGGCACGCCCAAGGATGCCGAAGTCGTCAGCCTCGACAGTTTCCGCAAGTAAGGGCTTTTCTGTCCCGGCTTTGCATGCCGTTGCATACTGCAATGTCGTTGAACCTCGCGAAACACTTGCTATGAAGGCTCCAGATTCCCATCCGGAGGCCTTTTCCAATGTCTGAGACCCGCACCGAAACCGACAGCTTCGGCCCGCTCGAGGTTCCTGCCGACAAATACTGGGGCGCGCAGACCCAGCGTTCGTTGATGAATTTCCCCATCGGGTGGGAGCAACAGCCCGTCGCGATCGTGCGTGCGCTCGGCGTCATCAAGAAGGCCTGCGCTCAGGCCAACACCAAATCTGGCGCGATGGACGAGACGGTCGGGAATGCGATCATCGAAGCCGCCGGCGAAGTTGTTGCGGGCAAGTTCGACGACAATTTTCCGCTCGTCGTGTGGCAAACAGGCTCCGGCACCCAGTCGAACATGAACGCGAACGAGGTCATCGCGAACCGTGCGATCGAAATCCTGGGCGGCACCATCGGCACCAAGGACCCGGTCCATCCGAACGACCATTGTAATATGGGCCAGTCCTCCAACGACACCTTCCCGACCGCGATGCATATCGCCACCGCCATGTCGGTGCGCGACGTTCTCCTGCCAGGGCTGGAAAAACTCGCCGCCGGACTTGAGGCGAAATCCGAGGAATTCAAGGACATCATCAAGATCGGGCGCACCCACACACAGGACGCCACACCCCTCACGCTCGGACAGGAGTTCTCGGGTTACGCCCATATGATCCGTCAGGGCATCGCGCGTGTGAAAGCTGCGCTGCCGGCGATCTACGAGCTTGCGCAAGGCGGGACCGCCGTTGGCACCGGACTCAACACCCGGCCCGGCTGGGGCGAGGAAGTCGCGGCGAACATGGCCGAGATCACCGGCCTGCCCTTCGTCACCGCACCTAACAAGTTCGAAGCTCTGTCGGCCCATGATGCGATGGTCTTCATGTCCGGTGCCATCGCGACGGTTGCCGGGTCTGCCTACAAGATCGCCAACGACATCCGGTTCCTTGGTTCCGGCCCGCGGTCCGGCCTCGGCGAATTGATCCTGCCGGAGAACGAGCCCGGATCCTCGATCATGCCGGGCAAAGTGAACCCGACGCAGGCCGAGGCGCTTACGCAGGTGGCCGCGCATGTCATGGGCAACGATGCCGCCATCAAGTTCGCAGGAAGCCAGGGCCACTTCGAGCTCAACGTCTACAACCCGATGATGAGCTACAACCTGCTCCAGTCGATCCAGCTTCTGGGCGACGCCGCCGACAGCTTTACCGAGCGGATGCTGAACGGCATCAAGGCCAACGAGGAGCGGATCGAGAAGCTCATGCGCGAGAGCCTGATGCTCGTCACCGCGCTCGCACCCACCATCGGCTACGACAACGCGACCAAGGTCGCCAAAACCGCGCACAAGAATGGCACGACACTCAAGGAAGAAGCCATTGCGCTTGGCTTCGTCGACGAGAAGACCTTTGACGAGGTCGTGCGGCCCGAGCAGATGATCGGCCCGAAAGCCTGATCCGCTCCCAATGAAGTTGCGAGACGGCGCGCCAGTGGTGCGCCGTTTCTTTTTGGTGCCATCAGCGCTGCCGCGATGGTAGCAAGCGTGAAACGCACCCTGTTCGGATCGTCCCTTGCTCCTCGTCACCATCTGGCCGCTCTTCGCGCTGATCTGTCTGGGCTTCGCACTCGCCCGCGCGGGGTTCCCGTCAGCAGAGTTCTGGCCGGCGGCTGAGCGGATCAACTACCTTGTGCTCTTTCCTGCCCTTCTGGTGAGCAACCTCGTCGCCGCGCCCCTCGCCGATCCGGCGATCTGGCGACTGGGCGGCGCGGCGGCGGTGACGATCTGCGGCGCGGCGGCACTCCTTTGGCTGGCCCGGCGGATACGACCGCACCCGGCCGCGCGCTTCGGCCCTTCGCTTCAGGGGATCGTGCGATTCAACACCTACCTCGGCCTCGCCGTGATCGCGAGCCTCGGCGTCTCCGGCGGGCTGGAGCGCGCGTCAGTCTATCTCGCTGTCGGTGTGCCACTTGTGAACGTGTTGGCGATCATGGGGCTGAGCGAGGGCAGTATCCTGCGCTCCCCCGGTCTGCTTCTGCGCACGATGGGGCGGAACCCCTTGATCCTTGCTTGTGTCGTAGGGATCGCGCTGGCGCTCTCGGGCTTGGGCCTGCCGTTCGGCACCGACCGCCTGCTCTCGCTTCTGGCACAGGCAAGCCTTCCTCTCGGTCTGCTTTGCGTCGGAGCGGCGCTGCGGCCCGAGGCGCTGCGGCGCGACGTGGGAGCGCTTTTCTGGATCTCGGGGCTGAGGCTGCTCGTGATGCCCGTGTTCGCGTTTGGCGTGGCACAGCTGTTCGGCCTCACCGGGCCGGAGGCCGTCGTGCTCGTCACCTTCTCGGCCATCCCGACGGCGCCTTCGGCTTACGTCCTCACCCGCCAATTGAACGGAGACGCCTCGCTCATGGCCGGCCTCGTCACGGCGCAGACGATGGCGGCGGTCCTGACCATCCCGCTCATTCTGATGATGCTCGGTCTTGGCTGACGGCGCGAAGCGGGGCTTTCCCCCACCCGCGCCTTTCGCCATCATGGGGCCATGTCCAAGGTCACCAATCTCAACCAAGCCCGCAAGGCCCGCGACCGCGCGGAGAAGCGGCGCGTGGCGGATAAGAATGCCGTCAAATTCGGGCGCACCAAAGCCCAGAAGCGTCGCGAGGAAGCTGAAGCCACCAAGGCACGGCGCGAGATCGAAGCGCATCGCAAAGATGACTGACGCCCGCCCACGCAAGCATTCGGTGACGCTCCGGGGCCACAGAACCTCGGTCTCGCTCGAGGACGACTTCTGGGAGGCATTTCGCGAGATCGCCGAGGCTCAGGGCAAAGGGATCAATGAACTCGCCGCCGAGATCGACGAGGCGCGCGGCTTGTCCTCCGGCCTCGGGTCGGCAATCCGCCTTTACGTCCTGCGTCACTACCGCAGCTAAAGACGGCAGACTTCGGCGATCCGGTCCGCCCGCGCCTCGACCATCCGGCGGCCCTCGGCGATGGCCTCCTTACCCCGAAAAAGCTCCAGCACCGTAAGGTCGTCGAAAGCTGCGTCCAGCACGACGTGTGGCGGTTCACCTGCGAAACGGGCCCGGCGGATCTGCTCGGTCATGATGTCGATCGAGGCATTCAGCACGGTGAAGTAATTCGGCGCAGCACGGCTTTCCGCATCCGCGTCGATATTGAGCGCCTCGGCAATGGCCTCCGGCAGCACCTTGGTCCAGCCTGTTCCGCCCTCGTCCTCGGTAGGTTGCTCTTCCCACGTCCGGCCCGGTCGCGTGGCATTCGGATTGACCGCAATGATGATCTCGGCCCGTTTGGCAAAGACGGCGGAGACCGGCACCGGGTTCACGAGGCCCCCGTCAAGCAGCCACATATCCTCATGCCACGTCGGTGTCATCACGCCCGGGATACCAACCGAGGCGCGTATGGCCGGATAGGTCGGTCCGCTGTCGAACCAGATTTCGCGGCCCGTCCGCATGTCGGTCGCAACAGCGGTAAACGGGAGGTCGAGATCCTCGAGCCGTTCTGGCACCCCGATGTCCTCGAGCATCCGCGTGATCTCCTGCGCTTCCACAAGGCCACCCTTGAACCGCGGATCAATGAGGCCGAAGAACCGGCGCGGCGTCAGCTCCAGCACCCAATCGCGCAATGCGTCGAGCCGACCAGAGGCCCATGCGACCCCGACAAGCGCCCCCATGGAGGTGCCCGCGACCACGCCGGGGCGCACGCCCATCTCATCGAGCGCTTCCAGCACGCCGATGTGGCACCATCCGCGCGCGCCGCCCGAGCCGAGCGCCAGGCCGATGACAGGGTCTTTTTTCATGGCATCCCCCAAAATATGTGGTTCGAAACGGTCCGCCGGTGGGTCAAAGCCGACACCGGCCTCGCGTCACGTTATCGCGAAATCACAACGGATGCAGGGACGAAACTGAACCGAATCCGCCCCTCGCCCGTTTCCATCGAAAGAAAGGACTTCATCATGCGTGCCAAGGCTATCTTGTTGTTCGTCGCCGCCGTGGCCTTTGCTCTCGGGCCGTTCATGGTGCCGGGTTTCGGCGGCTTCGATCCGGAACTCTATCCGAATCCCCAGGTAGACCCGCCGGTGCAGCCTGCGGGTTACGCCTTCGCGATCTGGGGACCGATCTACATCTGGCTCGTGGCCTCCACCGCATACGGGCTGTTCAAGCGGCACGACGTGGCCGACTGGGATCCGATGCGCCTTCCGCTTCTGATTTCGCTTGTGATCGGCACCGCTTGGCTGCCCGTCGCCATGATCTCGCCGATCTGGGCGACAATCCTGATTTTCGCGATGCTGATTCCGGCCGCGCTCGCCATGCACCGTGCTCCAAAGCGGGACCGCTGGTGGGCCGTCGCGCCGGTGGCTTTCTATACAGGGTGGCTGACAGCAGCGTCCTTCGCCTCGCTGGGCCTGACGGGTGCAGGATTCGGTCTGGTGCTGGGCGAGGTAGGCTGGGCGCTTGTCTGTATCCCGCTGGCATTGCTTACCGCGTTTCTCATCCATGCAGGACGGCGTGAGGAATGGGTCTATTTCCTGAGTGTAATCTGGGCACTTGTCGCCATTGCCGTGAAGAACTGGGGTGACGTGTGGAGCGTGACTGCCGCCGCATCGGTCGGGATCGCTATCCTGTCGTGGCGCCTCTTCACGGTGATGAGCCGGGGTCGCTCCGGCTCACCGGTCACAGCATGATCGGCCACGCGCTGGCGCCATTGCTATCTGGCACGCGCCGCGCACGCCCTCGCAAGCAGTCCAGAATTATTGGGTTTCAGCGAATCTGAATTCGCCATCGAGGGAAAAAGGCGGACGCAATCCTCTCGCGCTGTCTTAACACCGAGGCAACCACGCAGATGCCGTGCGCCTATCCAGTAGGCGCAATCAGGCGCGCCAATTCGGCGACACCCTCGCTCATCGGGCGCGTGGCCCGGATCACGTCATCGATCAGAACCCATTCAGCGGCGTCCACGTCATCTGCCGCCCTCGGAGACCCCGACAGATAACGGCAGGCGATCGCGTGGAGCGCGTAGTGAAATCCCTCTGCGCGCACGTCGATCACGTCGAGCGTTTCCCCCGCTTCCGCCTCAACGCCCGTTTCCTCGCGAAGCTCGCGCAGGGCTGCGGTCGCCACATCCTCGCCCGCCTCAACCCGGCCACCGGGATAGCCCCAGAGTCCCGCGTCCGGCGGATTGAGCCTGCGCACAAGGAGCACCTGCCCTGCCTCTACCACGACTGCGAGCGCGGCGATGGTGGCGGTCATTCCGCCGCCGTGCGCTTCTGGTGCAGCATGTCCTTGAGGTAATGCCCGGTGTGCGAGGCGTCGACCTGTGCCACATCCTCGGGCGTGCCGGTGGCGACCATCGTTCCGCCGCCGTCGCCGCCCTCGGGGCCGATGTCGAGGATCCAATCGGCTGTCTTGACCACGTCGAGGTTGTGCTCGATCACCACGACCGTGTTCCCGGCCTCGACCAATTCGTGAAGCACCTCGAGCAGCTTCTTCACATCCTCGAAGTGCAGGCCCGTGGTCGGCTCGTCGAGGATATAGAGCGTGCGGCCCGTCGAGCGTTTCGACAGCTCCTTGGACAGCTTCACGCGCTGCGCCTCGCCGCCCGACAGCGTCGTCGCCTGCTGGCCCACCTTGATGTAGCCCAAGCCTACCCGCATCAGAGCGTCCATCTTCTCGCGGATTGACGGCACCGCCTGAAAGAAGCCCTGCGCCTCTTCAACCGTCATATCAAGAACATCAGCTATGCTCTTGCCTTTGAACTGAATTTCCAGCGTCTCCCGGTTGTACCGCTTGCCTTTGCACGTCTCGCATTCGACATAGACATCCGGAAGGAAATGCATCTCGATTTTGATGACGCCGTCGCCCTGACAGGCTTCGCAGCGCCCCCCCTTCACGTTGAAGGAAAACCGCCCCGGCTTGTAGCCGCGCGCCTTGGATTCGGGCAGGCCCGCAAACCAGTCGCGGATGGGCGTGAAGGCCCCTGTGTAGGTCGCCGGGTTGGAGCGCGGCGTGCGCCCGATCGGGCGCTGGTCGATGTCGATGACCTTGTCGAGGTGTTCGAGCCCCTTGATCGTCTCGCAGGGCGCGGGCGTCTGGCGGGCGCCATTGAGCTTCATCGAGGCCGCCTTGAACAAGGTCTCGATGGTCAGGGTCGACTTGCCGCCGCCCGACACGCCGGTCACGCAAACGAATCTCCCAAGCGGAAATTCGGCAGTGACTTCCTTGAGGTTGTTGCCGGTCGCTTTCACGACAGTCACGGACTTGCCGTTGCCCTCGCGGCGGATGCCGGGCACAGCGATTTCACGGGCGCCCGAGAGGTACTGCCCCGTCACCGAAGCCGGATCGGCGGCAATCTCGCCGGGTGTGCCCTTCGACACCACCTGACCGCCGTGCACACCTGCACCGGGGCCAATGTCAAAGACGTAATCCGCCTCGCGGATCGCCTCCTCGTCATGCTCGACGACGATGACCGTGTTGCCTTGGTCGCGCAGGTTCTTGAGCGTGGTGAGCAGGCGCCCGTTGTCACGCTGGTGCAGACCGATGGACGGCTCGTCGAGCACATAGAGCACGCCGGTCAGACCAGAGCCGATTTGCGAGGCCAGACGGATGCGCTGGCTTTCGCCCCCCGACAGGGTGCCGGAGTTGCGACTGAGGGTAAGGTACTCAAGGCCGACGTTATTGAGGAACCCAAGCCGTTCGCGGATTTCCTTGAGGATCGCGCGGGCAATCTCGTTCTTCTGCGCGCTCAGCTGATCGGGCACTTTCCGGCACCAGTCATAGGCTTCGCGGATCGACATCTGCACCACCTGGCCGACGTGGAGCAGTTCTTCGGGATTATCCGAAGGTCCGATCTTGACTGCCAGCGCCTCTTCCCGCAGCCGGTAGCCGCCACAATCGCCGCAGGGACGGTTGTTCTGATACCGCTCGAACTCCTCGCGCACCCAATTGCTGTCGGTTTCGCGGTAGCGGCGCTCCATGTTCGGGATCACGCCTTCGAAGGGGCGCGTCACTTCGTAAACGCGCCCGCCCTCGTCGAAGCGGAACTTGATCTCTTCGTCGCCGGAACCGTGCAGGAACACCTGCTGCACATGAGCAGGAAGGTCTTTCCACGGCGTCTTCATGTCGAATTCATAGTGGCGCGCGATGGACTCGATGGTCTGGCGGAAATAGGGCGACTTGCCCTTGCGCCACGGCGCGATGGCCCCGTCGTAAACCTGAAGCGCGGCATCCGGCACCACCAGCCGCTCGTCGAAAAAGAGCTCCTGCCCAAGGCCATCGCAGGTGGGGCAGGCCCCGAAAGGCGCGTTGAACGAAAACAGGCGTGGCTCAATTTCCGGAATGGTGAAGCCGGACACCGGACAGGCGAAATTCTCGGAAAACGTCTGACGCTCCGGCTCGCCCTCTTTCGGCGCCGTCTCAAGAATGGCGATTCCGTCCGCCAGGTCGAGTGCAGTGCGCAGGCTGTCGGCCAGCCGCGTCTCGAGCCCTTCGCGCACAATGATTCTGTCGACCACCACGTCGATGTTGTGGCGGAATTTCTTGTCGAGGACCGGCGGTTCCTCCAGTTCGTAGAATTCGCCATTAACCTTGACGCGCTGGAAGCCCTGCTTGCGAAGCTCCTGAAATTCCTTGCGATATTCGCCCTTGCGGTCACGCACGATGGGCGCGAGCAGATAGGCCCGCGTGCCTTCTTCCATCTCCATGATCCGGTCGACCATGTCCTGCACCTGTTGTGCCTCGATGGGTCGGCCGGTGGCCGGCGAATACGGCGTCCCGGCGCGCGCGAACAGCAGGCGCATGTAATCGTAAATCTCGGTCACGGTGCCGACTGTCGAGCGCGGGTTCTTTGAGGTCGTCTTCTGCTCGATGGAAATTGCCGGGGACAGACCGGTGATATGGTCCACGTCCGGCTTTTCCATCATGTCGAGGAACTGCCGCGCATAGGCCGACAACGACTCCACATAGCGCCGCTGCCCCTCGGCATAGATCGTGTCGAAGGCCAGCGACGACTTTCCCGAGCCTGACAGGCCGGTGATGACCACCAGCTGATCACGCGGGATATCCACGTCGATTGACTTGAGATTGTGCTCGCGCGCGCCGCGCACTTCGATGAACTTCTGTTCGGGCATTACTCACCTCGCGGGGGGACAACCCCATAGATAGGGCAATCAGGCCCGGGCGCAAATGGAAAATGAGAACGAAGTGTGAACATGGGCGTTCAATTCCATTCTTCGCAAAAGCCCGCCTATGGGCTACGCTTCCCCCAATTCACAAGATCAATTTGGGGACCATCATGCTGCGCGCACTTTTCATCGCTTTGCTTTTCATGACCACTTCCTTTGCGGCATCAGCACAAGAGCGACCTTCGGCGATTCTCGTTCTCGATGCATCTGGCTCGATGTGGGGCCAGATCGAAGGGGTGAACAAAATCGTCATCGCGCGCGAAGTGGTGAGCGACCTTCTGGGCACGCTCCCCGAAGAACAGGCACTCGGTCTCGTAGCCTACGGTCACCGGACCAAGGGAGACTGCGGCGACATCGAACTCCTGTATGAGCCCGGCACGGACCGGCAGGCCATCGCAGACGCGGTGAACGGGCTGAACCCGAAGGGCAAGACGCCGCTGTCGGACGCAGTGCTTCAGGCGGCCGAGGCGCTCAAATACACCGAGGAAGCGGCCACCGTGATCCTCGTTTCGGACGGGATCGAGACCTGCGACGTGGACCCCTGCGCGCTCGGGCGGCAATTGGAACAAACCGGCGTAGGCTTCACCGCGCATGTCATCGGCTTCGACGTGACCGAGCCCGAGGCGCAGGCTCAGCTTCAGTGTCTGGCCGAAGAAACCGGCGGAATGTATCGCAGCGCGTCCAACGCGGGCGAACTGTCCAGCGCGCTGGAAGAGGTGGCGGTCGCGGAACCCGCACCAATGCCGGAGCCGGAACCCGAGCCTGCGGTGTTCGATGTTACCTTCCGCGCGACCAACGGCCAGGGCGGTCCCATCATCGCGGACGGCATCGTCTGGACGATCAACGCAGGCGATGAGGTGCTGTCAGACAAAGTCGAGGCGTCCATGCCAGTCCATGCCATCACCGAAGGCACCGCGGGCTCCGCGTCGGTCATCCGCCTGCTGGATGAGGCGACGGGTTCGGCCAGCTTCACAACCGGTGGCGGGAACATGACCGTTACTGTCGCCCTGCCCGAATACGTCCCGCCCCTGCCCGACGCCACGGTGGAAGCGCCCGCCACGGCTCCGGCCGGGTCGATGGTGCCCGTAACATTCACCGGCCCTGAGGAAGACAACGACTACATCGCCTCGGCGACCGCGGACAAGGAAGACGACTATTACGATTCCTACACCTACACCCGCAAAGCGGAGGACGGCGTGGTCATGGTGCGTATGCCCCCGACGACCGGGCCGGCTGAATTGCGCTACAAGCTTGGCGATGGCGGCGACGTGCTCGCCCGCACGTCCATCGAAGTGACGCCCCTCGACATCCAACTCACCCCGCCGAGCGAGGTCACGGTCGGCATGGTGCCGGAGATCGAATGGACCGGGCCCGACTATCAAAGCGACTACATCACCGTCGCTTCGCTCGATCAGGGCGACGGGTATTACGAGACCTATGCCTATACGAACAAGGGCAATCCCCTGCCCCTTCCGATGCCGACCGAGGCTGGGACCTATGAATTGCGGTATGTGTTGTCGGCGTCCCGCACCGTCGCGGGCCGCTCGGAGCCGTTCGAAGTAAGCGACACATCCGTGAGCCTTGAGGGCCCCGCTGAAGCCCCGGCAGGATCGGACGTCGAGATCACCTGGACCGGGCCGGATGCCAAGAACGACTACATCGGGATCGGCCGCGTCGGCCGGGACGAACGCCCCTATCTCACCTATGCCTACACGCGGACGGGCAACCCGGTTACGGTCAAGGCCCCAATCGAACCGGGCGATTACGAGATCCGGTATTTCCTTGGACAGGACCAATCCGAACTTGCTGCGGTCCCCCTGACGCTCACCGCCGTGGGCGCATCGATCACTGCGCCGCCGACCGCAGTAGGTGGGACCCAATTGTCCGTCGAGTGGACCGGTCCGGACTACAAGTCGGATTACATCGCGGTGGCCGAGGCAGGCGCGGCTGACGGGGACTACGTCACATACACCTACACGAATGAAGGTAACCCCCTTGATGTGCAGATGCCGACGGAAGGCGGCGAATACGAAATCCGCTACATCGCCAGCCAGGGCCAGGAAATGCTTGGCAGTACGCCGATTTCCGTCCAGACGGCGACGGCCAGCCTGTCAGGACCGGACAGCGCTCCTGCCGGCAGCACGATTTCTCTTTCGTGGGAAGGCCCGGCGACTCACAACGATTACCTCACTGTCGCCGAAGTCGGATCGCCTGCGGGCAAATACCTCAACTACGAGTATGTTCAGAAGGGCAGCCCGCTCGACATCGACGTGCCATCCGTGCCCGGCACGTACGAACTCCAGTATGTTCAGAACGGTCGGCCGACCAAAGTCTTGAACACCGCGCCGATCTCTGTGACCGACGTGACCGCGTCTCTCGGCGCGGCGCTCGCGGGTGACAAGATCGAGGTGACGTGGGACGGACCGGGATACCGCCGAGATCTCGTGGTCATCGCATCTCCGGACTCGGCCATCGGAAAATATGTCGATTATGCCTACGCCCGAGACGGAAGTCCTTCCGTCCTGGATGTGCCAGAAGCGTCGGGCACATACGAGTTGCGCTACATCCTGACCGGCACGACGAACCGGATCCTCAAGAGTGTCCCCTTCACTGTACCGTGACGGTCTTTCGGCCCCTTGACGTATTCATTATTTGGAATATATGTTCTCAAACACGAATGAAGGATATGTAAGAATGCTGAAAGCCATGTTCGGAGGGCGCACAATGCCCGGTCTCTCGCCCAAGGACGCCGTCGAAAAGGCCGCTGCCGGCGAAATCACTCTCGTCGATGTCCGTGACCCCGGTGAGCTTGCCATGTCCGGCAAGGCCGAGGGCGCGCTCAATATTCCGCTCGCGGTCATCCGGATGCAGGCCGACCCCCGCAGCCCGGATTATCATCCGGACCTCGATACTTCGAAACCAGTCGCGGTCTACTGCGCGTCCGGCGCACGCTCGTCGATGGCCGCGCAGGTGTTCGAGGGCTTCGGTTTCGACGTCTCGAACATCGGGGGCCTCGGGCACTGGCAGATGGCCGGTGGCAAAATCACCCGCGGTTGAAATCGGATCAAATTGAAGCAAATCGAGGCGACCCTCCCGAGGGTCGTCTTCCTTTTGTTAAGGTCTCGCGCAGACCATGGCAGGCATGAGTTCCCAGTCCGGACAGCCTGCCATGCAACCCATGTCACTCAAATCCTATGCGAACGCCACCGTCGCCGTCTGCATCGTCTGTGCCGTGCTCTTCGCGGGCGCGACGATCCTGCTCTACAGCCTTGTCGAACGCGTGGACGGTCAGATCAAAGCCTATGAGCGCCAGTCGGACCCGAGCGTGATTGCCCTAACCGATGTGGTCGGCGACCTCGGGTTCGGAGGGATGATTCATTCCTTCAAGAACTACCTCCTGCGCGGTGGGGACGAAATGCGGGTTTTTGACCGCAATACCGGAGCGATCCTGACCAATCTCGAAAAGCTCGAACGACAGCTCGGCCCGACCTATGGGGGAGAAATCGACGCCATCCGTTCAATGGTGCGGGAGTATGAGGCGCAAAGCGAAGTGGTGCGCGATATCCGCCAGCTCGATTCGGATATCGAAGGGATCGACGATGTTGTGCGCGTCGATGACACCCAAGCCGCCGTTGCAATGGTCGCGCTGACAACAGGTGTGATCGAGGGCGGGCCGGAAACGAAATGGACCACGCTTTTCGCATTACGCTCGGCGCTCGGCTACGATGGCATGATTCACCAGTTCAAGAATTTCGTGCTGCGAAAGACACCTGGATACGAAGCGGCCGCGCGGGCGTCAGCCGACCGTGCCCTGCTGGCAATCGACCAGTACCGTGGGTTCCCCATCACACCGGCTGAAGATGTCGCACTGGCCGACCTTGCCGAAGCGGTGGCGACTTTCCGTGCGAATATCGACGTGGCGCGTGACATGATCGACGCGGGCGCGGGCGCTGCAGAGATTGACACGGCCGTGCTCGTTCCGAAAGAAAGCGCCCTCTCGGCATTCGCGACGTTGGGTCAGGAAATCCAGCGACAGACACATGCAGAGCTTGTCGGTCTCCATCAGCAGATGGACCTCCTGAAACTCGGCGCGGTCGCGCTCGCGGTGCTCCTCTGCGCAGGTGTCGCAATCTTCAGCCTCGGCTTGCGTTGGACAATTCAGCGGGTCGCAGTCGCGCCGGCTGCCGCCATCGCTGAAGGGCTGGGACGACTCGCGGAAGGTGAAACCCATGTTGACCTCAGCGCCTATGCCAACGACACGGAGATCGGTCAGATCGCCCGCGCGTCACGCCGGTTCCGGGAAGCGCTCGTTGACAATATCCGCAAGAGTGAAGACCTGCGCGGTCTGAATGCGGAGCGTGACGACATGCTTCAGGAAAAAAGCCTCATGGTCGCGGAACGGGCGGATATCGCGAGCCGGCTTAACGACATCGCCCACTGGCGCAATTTGCGCGAGGAAGAACTGCGCCGCATGCATGACGACGCCGAAGTCGTCATCGCCGGGATCGAGCGCGGTAGCTTCAGCCTGCGACTGGACGACGCCTACAAGGACGAAGCGCTGGCGCTCCTCGCCCGCGACCTCAATCGAATTCTGGACGAGGTCGAGAAGAGCCTGATCGAGCTGCACGCGCCCGAAACGGGGCCAGCAGATCCCGTCGCACCGGCCGACGCAGCCCAAGCTGCGACGCTCTTGCGCCGGTCGATGGCACATGCGCTCGATACGCTGAACGAGGCCATCGACGAGGTGCGGCGCGAAGCGGACGGGTTGAAGCGCGGCACCTGAGGGCGCCGCGCCGACGCGATCAGAAGTGAATCGCGCGCCCGTACGCGTCGAGCACGGATTCGTGCATCATTTCCGACAGCGTTGGGTGTGGGAACACGGTATTCATGAGCTCTTCCTCGGTGGTTTCGAGCGTGCGCCCGACCACATATCCCTGAATCAACTCAGTCACTTCGGCACCGACCATATGCGCGCCAAGAAGCTCGCCGGTCTTGGCGTCGAACACCGTCTTGACCATCCCTTCCTGCTCGCCGAGTGCGATTGCCTTGCCATTGCCGATGAACGGAAACTTGCCAACCTTGACCTCGTAACCCAGCTCCTTGGCCTTGGCCTCGGTGTAGCCGACGCTTGCGACTTGCGGGTTGCAATAGGTGCAGCCTGCGATGCTTTCCGGCTTGACCGGGTGGGCGTGTTTCCCCGCGATCAATTCGGCAACCATGACACCCTCGTGGCTTGCCTTATGGGCAAGCCAGGGCGCACCGGCGATGTCGCCGATGGCGTAAAGCCCGACGACCCCGGTCCGACAGTATTCGTCCGTCACCACATGAGTGCGGTCGACCTTGACCCCCAGTTCCTCCAGCCCAAGCCCCTCAACGTTACCGACAATCCCCACGGCCGAGATCACGGTGTCGAATTCCTCGGTTTCCGTCTTGCCGCCCTTCTCGATATGGGCCGTCACCTTACCTTTTCCCCGATCGAGCTTGGTCACGGTCGACTTCTCCCGGATCTTCATGCCTTGCTTCTCGAACTGCTTCCTTGCGAAAGCCGATATCTCGGCGTCCTCAACCGGCAAGACCCTGTCCATAACTTCGACCACCGTCGTGTCGGCGCCCAATGTATTGAAGAAGCTCGCGAACTCGATCCCGATTGCGCCTGAGCCAATCACGAGGAGTTTCTTGGGCATCCTGACCGGCTTCAACGCGTCCTTGTAGGTCCAGACCAGATCGCCGTCCGCTTCAAGGCCCGGGAGTTGCCGGGCGCGCGCGCCGGTCGCCAATATGATGTTCTTGGCCGTGAGTTCCTCGGTCCCCTTGTCGGTCTTGACCGAGACCTTGCCCTTGGCGGGAACGCTGCCCGCCCCCATGAACACCGTCACCTTGTTCTTCTTGAGGAGATGCGCGACACCACCGGACAATTGTTTGGCCACACCGCGCGACCGCTCGACCACTTTGTCGAGGTCGTAATCCGCCTTTTCCACCGACAGACCGAAATCCTTGGCGCGATGCATCAAGTGGAACACTTCGGCCGACCGCAGAAGTGCCTTGGTGGGAATGCAGCCCCAGTTGAGGCAGATACCGCCCAGATGGTCCCGCTCGACCACAGCGGTCTTCAGGCCCAGTTGCGCCGCCCGGATCGCGGCCACATAGCCGCCCGGACCGGAGCCGACCACGATCACGTCAAAGCTGGAGTCAGCCATCTATTTCTCCCTCGCGAAAAAGTAGTTTACCCTTAAACTATTCCCGCGGGGCGTTCAATCGCCTCGAAAAACCGCGCGAAAACAAGGGCCGCCAAGCTAGCCAGCGGTAGCGTATAGCCTAGACGATTCGGGCGAATTGGTCAGGCGGACATTTCACGCAACATGGCGCCATAGCCGCCTTCGGCCACGAAGGCCGCTTCCGGCTTGGTCGTGTCACGCGAAAGCGCCTCGTTGCGGTACGGAAAGCGGCCAAAACGGCGGATGACCTCGCGGTGGACCTTGGCGTGCAGAAGGTTGCCCTGCCCGGTCTGTGGCATCCGGGTGTGCATCAGCCGAACGCAGCGGTCCTGGTCGATCAGGCTCTCGGAATGCATGAGGGGCATGTAGAAGAATTGCCGTGCGGGCTCGTCGATCTTCATGTCCCAGTGTTTGTCGATGGCGCATTTCGCGGCGGCGAGCGCCACCTTGTCGGTCGAAAACGCCTTGCCCTGCCCCCGGAACATGTTGCGCGGAAATTGATCGAGCAGGATGACATAGGCGAGTGCGCCACTCGGATAGGTCAACCAGAGCGAATAGGCCCCGCTGGTCGCCTCCCGCCAAGCTTCACCGAATCTTTCGGTGATCTCGCGGTCGAGTTCCTCCGAACCCTCGTACCACCCAGACGGTCCCACCTCATCCAGCCAGTAGTCCAGAATATCGTTCGGATTGGCCATCTTACCCTCCTGGGCCGTCCTCTGTCCCTGCCTCGACGTTACAAAAGATTTGCAATCAGGCAAGGAAACTAAACGTTAACGCATTGTGCCCGGCGACTGTGTGTCTTCCATGTCGGCCTCGTTCTGCTCCGCCACATCTTCGAGCGCATCGGCATAGAATTCGGTGGCGACTTCCATGCCCACGAGCGAAGTCTGCGGCGAGACGACCGCGTAGCTCGCCGTCTCATCCACCGGGGTCGAGGGGCGCCGCGTCGTGCGCCACAGGCCGTAGATGACCACGCCCGCGCAAAGCACCGCGAGGACAATGAAGAAGCCCGAGGCCCCAAGAGGTCCCATGATCCAGCCAGCCGCGAGCGGACCCGCGATGGCGCCCACGCCATTGACGAACATGAGACCGGCAGCGGCCGACGACATGTCGTCGACCTCGAGAAAGTCGTTGGTATGTGCGATCAGCAGGCCATAAAGCGGGCTCAGCATCCCCCCGATGAAGAACGCGGCCAGCAGCAACAGGATGAACACCGGCGCCAGCCAGGCCGCGACCGAGGCGACCACTGCCACGCTCGCGGCGCCGATGATGACAAGCCGCCGGTCCATGCGATCGGACAGGAACCCGATCGGTACCTGAAACACCAGACCACCGACATAGAACATGGCCACGAAAATCGACAGTTGCGACACGGGAAGGCCGGCCTCGGTGCCATAGACGCCCGCCATCCCGAAAACCGCAGCATTCGCGCCGCCGACCAGCACCATGCCGACCATGCCAAGCGGAGAATTCGTGAACAGTTCACGAAGCGTCATGCGCCGGGCAGTATCGAAGGCCGGGGTCGGCGAGATGGAAAGAAGGATCGGCGCGAACGAGATCGAGACCAGCACCGAGGGAAGAATGAACAGGATGAAGCCCGAGGGATCGCCAAAGGCGACAAGGCCCTGCGCGGAGATCACCCCGATCATCTGCACGATGAGATAGAGGGCGAGTGATTGCCCCCGCGTTTCGTTCGTCGCCTGGTTGTTGAGCCAGCTTTCCGCCGTCACATAGACGCCGGAGAAGCAAAACCCGATGAACAGGCGCAGGAAGGACCAGGCGATCGGATCGGTGAGTGTCGGATAAAGGATGAGCACCGCCGATATGAACGAACACAGCGCTGCGAAGACGCGTACATGGCCAACCCGCCGGATAAGCTCCGGCGCAGCCCGTGAGCCGAAAAGGAAGCCGACGAAGTAGCTGGACATCACGATGGACATCTGGAACGTCGAGAAGCCTTCCAGTCCGCCACGGATGCCCAGCAGCGTGCCCTGAATGCCGTTGCCGACCATCAGCAGCATGATCCCGAGCAGCAAGGCCCAAGACGTTCCAAGTACCTGAATCATCGCGCGCTCCCTGATCGGATCACGTTTCGCGTAACAGGCCCGGCCCCGTGTTTCGAGACCGAAACGACGCTTCGGCGGGACTTTGCGTCAGAGCGATGTGACCCAGAGGATCGTCGCATCCTCCTGTGAAACCGAAATGACGTTATGGCCCATGGAAGCATCGTAATAGGCGCTGTCGCCGCGCCGCATATCAACTGGTTCATAAAATTCGGTTATCAGGCGGATTTCTCCGGTCAGAACGTAGAGAAATTCCTCGCCATCGTGGCGCACCCAGCCGTCGAATTCCTCGAACCGACGGGCGCGCACGCGGGCACGGTAGGGAAGCATGGCTTTCTTCGTCAGTGCCCCCGCCAACAATTCATGCTCGTATGTCGCCGTGGGATGCGCCTGCCCTTCGCCGGTCTTGGTGACCGTCATGCGACCCGAAACCCGGGCGTCCTGCGGCGGCGTGAAGAGTTGCGGGACCGAGATCTCCAGCCCGACCGCCAGCTTCTTGAGCGCCTCGAACGTCGGCGACATCTGACCGTTCTCGATCTTGGAAAGCGTCGAGCGGGCAAGTCCCGCCTGACCAGCGGCCTGTTCCAGTGTCCAGCCGCGCGATTTGCGCAGCGCGCGCACGCGTTCTCCGAGGTCGAGCGGCTGCGGATCGGGCGCAGGTTCGCCGCTTTCGCGGGCGAGCCGGATCAGGCTCGGGGTCTTGAGGTCATCGTCGGCCATGCGCCGTTTTATCCCCGGGGGTCAGGCTATTGCAACTCCCACCACTTCTGCGCAAGGAAAGCGCATGGATGCGACCTTCGACCAAGGGCCAGCGCTGCCGCCGCCGCCCGACCCCTTCAACATGGCCGGATATGTGTTGGCGGCCGGACAGGCCACACCCGACAAGCTGGCGCTTTCGGTGCTGGGTGACCGACGCGATGACTGGACCTTTTCACGGCTTACCCGAGCGGTGCGGGGCATAGCGGCCGGGCTGCTGAAACAGGGCCTGACACCCGGAGACCATGTGCTCTTGCGGCTCGGCAACACCGTAGAATTTCCACTGGCCTTTCTGGGCGCCATCGCTGCCGACCTGATCCCGGTGCCGACCTCCGCAATGCTGACCGAAGCTGAAATCACCAAAATGGCGGCGCAGGTCGAGCCCGCGCTGATCATCGCGGGGGGCGGCATCGCCCTGCCCCATCCGCTGCAATGCCGGGTTCTGGACGAAGCCGTCTTGCACGATCTGGCCGCGGGTCCGGAGGCAGACTTCGCTCTCGGTGATCCCGAGCGGCCCGCCTACGCGATTTTCACCTCCGGCACCTCCGGCACGTCGCGGGCTGTCCTGCACGCCCATCGCGCGATCTGGGCGCGGCGCATGATGTGGGAAGGGTGGTATGGCCTCACCCCCGAAGATCGCCTCATGCATGCAGGTGCGTTCAATTGGACCTACACGCTCGGCACCGGCCTCATGGACCCGTGGGCGCGCGGAGCCACAGCGCTCATCCCGGCGCCGGGAACGCCGCCCACAACTCTGCCGCAGTTGATCGCCGACGAGGCAGTTACAATCTTCGCCGCCGCGCCTGGCATCTATCGACAGATGTTGCGCGCTGATATGCCGCCGACGCCCGCGCTGCGCCACGGGCTCACGGCGGGCGAGAAGCTGGCGGCCCCCATCCGTGCAAAGTGGGAGGCGGCGACGGGCACCCGGCTGCATGAGGCGTTCGGCATGTCGGAATGTTCAACCTTCGTGTCCGGAAGCCCCGCCCACCCGGCACCATCGGGGACACTGGGCTTTCCGCAGTCCGGCCGGCGGATCGCGGTGATAGGCGAAAACGGTCCCGTTGGGCGAGAAGAACCGGGCGTTCTCACCATCCACGCGACTGACCCCGGCCTGATGCTGGGCTACATGGGTGCCGGGGATGAGACCCGTGCTCGGTTCAGGGGCGAATGGTTCCTGACCGGCGACACCGTGTCGATGGGGAAGGACGGAGCGATCACCTACCTTGGCCGCGACGATGACATGATGAACGCAGGGGGCTTCCGCGTCTCACCGGTCGAGGTCGAAAGCGCCATGATCCGCCACCCGGACGTGCATGAGGCGGCGGCGGTCGAGGTCGCTGTGAAAGAGACCGCGCGCGTCATTGCCTGCGTCTATGTCCCGGAGCCGGGGCGCTCCCCGAAAAGCGCCGATCTCGCGTCCCACGCGGCGGGCAGCCTCGCGGCCTACAAATGTCCACGCGTCTTCGTGGCGGTCGAGGCCCTGCCAAAAGGTGCCAACAACAAGTTGTTGCGCCGCGAATTGCGTGATCGCTGGGCTGCAGGCGAACTTGGCCCGCAAGCCTGACCTGCTCACACCTGCGCGATCAGAGTGACTCTCTCGTCCGAGCGGATTAATCAGGGGACCATGATAAAGCTTTACATCTTCTCCGACCCGATCTGCCCCTGGTGCTACATTGGCAAGGCCCGGCTTGACGCCGCGCTCGAGCAACGGCCGAACCATCCGTTCGAAATCGAATGGCATCCGTTCATGCTGAACCCGACGATGCCCGCCGAGGGCATGGACCGGCGCGCTTACCTCGAAGGGAAGTTCGGCGGCAAAGAGGGCGCGGTGCAAGCGTATCTCCCTGTGGTTCAGGAAGCCGAGGCAAGCGGCCTCCAGATCAACTTCGACGCCATCGGGCGCACGCCGTCCACACTGGACGCGCACCGGCTGATCCACTGGGCGCATCTTGAAGGCCGGCAGACCGCGGTCGTTTCTCGTCTCTTCAAGTCCTATTTCATCGACGGTCAGGACATCGGGGACCGGACGGTTCTCGCCGACATCGCCGAGAGCACCGGCATGGACCGGGCCGTGACCGAGCGGCTGTTCGAGAGCGGTGCGGATGCGGATAACATCAAGGCGCGGGACATGGACGCCCGTGAGAAGGGCGTAAGCGCTGTCCCGACCTTTGTCATCGCCAACCAGCACGTTGTACCCGGTGCGCAGCCTACGGACCTCTGGCTCAAGGTGATCGACGAGCTCGTGACACAGGTCGAAGGCGAAGCCTGAACGCACACTGCTCGTGCGCCATTGGGACTGGCCAAGCCCCGAGCGCCGATGTATGCCATCAGCACACAATTTCTAAAGGCACATGTCCGTCACAACCGCCCCCACCAACCGCCTCGGCACGTTTGAGCTTGTCGCGCTATTGGCCGCGCTCATGTCGCTCATGGCGTTCTCGACGGATTCGCTCCTGCCCGCGATGACAGACATCGCAGCCGAAATGGCGCCGGACGACAAATCGCGCACCCAGTTTCTCATCAGTTTCTTCCTGCTCGGTGGTGGCCTCGGCATGCTGATCTTCGGGCCGCTGGCCGACAGCTTCGGCCGGCGCGGCGCGCTTCTGGCCGGTGTCGGAACCTACATGCTGGCCGCCGTCGCTGCGGCCTTCGCCCCCAACCTCGAACTGCTGATCCTGTCGCGATTCCTGATGGGGTTCGGTGCCTCTGCCGCCCGGATCGTGTCGCAGACGGTCACACGCGACCTTTATTCGGGTGCGGATCAGGCGCGGGTCGCGTCACTCATCTTCATGTTCTTTGTCGTCGTGCCAGCCGCCGCCCCTTTGATCGGCCAGCAGATCATCGTTTTCGTTGGCTGGCGCGGGCTCTTGGGCGCCTATGTCGTCTTCGGCACGGTGATCCTGACCTGGTACCTTCTGCGCCAACCCGAGACACTCGACCCCGCGCACCGGCGCGCTTTTCGTCTCAAGCCAGTCATTGCGGCGGCACGCGAGGTGCTGACCACACCGGTTTCGGCCCGCTACCTTGCCGTGCAGGTGATGATGTACGGCCAGTTCATCGCTTACCTCAGTGCCGCCGAGCAGCTTTGGGTCGATGCCCTCGGCGTTGGTGAGGCCTTTCCGATCTATTTCGCAATCATCGCGCTGCTGTCCGCCGGGGCGGGCTTCGTGAATTCGCGGCTCGTCATGCGGGTCGGGATGCGGCGGATGCTGATCGCGGCTTTCGGCTCGCAAACCGCCTTCGCGGGACTCGCATTCGTGCTCTGGACCTTCGGCGGGATGGAGACGGCAAGCGACCCGGTGCGCATCGGCGTCTTCATGGCCTGGTCGTTTTCGCTCTTTTTCATCAATGGGCTGACACTGGGCAACGTCACGGCCCTGGCGATGGAACCTTTGCCACACGTCGCGGGCACGGCAGCGGCGGTGATCGGCGCCTTCGGCATGGGGCTGGGTATGCCCATTGCGGCGGGCATTGGACAGGCCTTCGACGGCACGCCGCGTCCGATCATGCTGGGCGCCTTCGCCTGCTCGATGGTCGCCCTGGCCCTCGTAGCATCGGACATGACCCGCGAACGCCGTCAGCGCGAGAGATAGACCTCGCGCGCGCCACGGGCCGAATTCCACATCGTGCCGAGGGCGTGGTCGGGCGAAGCAAAGCTGTAGATACCTTGCGAGCGCCGGTTGCCCGACCCGAAGGTCCATGTGAACTGCGGCGCCACGTTCATGTCACAGCCCAGCACAAGGCCGAAATCCTCCACGTTGACCGCGACCGCGTGCGCCTCTTCCGGAATCGCCTTCTGCTTGACGAAGTCATAGCGCAAGGCCTTGCGCGGTCCCCGAACGGGCTCCAGCCGGGCCTTCTGGCCCCCGCTGGAGATGTAGAGACGACCGTACTCAAGCGTGATGGTCAGGGGGAACGTCTGTACACCCGTGGTCACGCCCAGCCCTGGCGCGGTGCCTGTCCACTGTCCTTCGATCATTGGCCCCAGCTCGGCCGGCGACAGGCGAGAACCATCAGAGCCGTAGCTGCAAACCTTGTTCTCATCATCCTGCGAGATGGCGGGAACGGCCATGAGGAAAAGCGCGAGCGCTGTGGCGAAGGAGCGATGTATCGTGGCACGGACAGTCATGTGGTGTCGGTCTCCCAAAGGCCCGGACGGATCATCGGCGCCGAATACGCCCCGTCCGGAGGTCATGAAAATGCATGGGAAGCGAACCACGGCAACGCGATCGGGTCAACGGCGCGACACGCCTTGTGGTCCTTGCGTTGCCGGTGCCTGAGGTCAGGCGTTCTTTCGGGCCTTCGCCTTTTTCTTCTCCGCCACGACCTTTTCGGCAAGGTCACGGGCGATGGCGAAGGCCCCTTTGATCTTGTCGCTGTCGCGTTTCCAGTCACGGCGCACGATGATCTTGTTGTCCTTGACCTTGGCAAGCCCGTTCTGTGCTTGCATGAACTCCACCAGCCCTGTTGGCGAGGCGAACTTGTCGTTGTGAAACTGGATCGTCGCGCCCTTTGGTCCACCGTCCAGCCGGGCGATGCCCGCCCGCTTGCACATGCCCTTGATGCGCACGATCAACAGAAGCGTGTTGACCTCCTTCGGCAGCTTGCCGAAACGGTCGATCAGTTCGGCTGCGAAACCCTCGAGCTCTACCTTGGTTGTCAGGTCTGACAGCCGCCGATAAAGGCCGAGACGCACGTCGAGATCCGGCACATAGCTTTCCGGTATCATGACGGGCACGCCGAGGTTGATCTGCGGTGCCCAGGTCTCGTTGGCTTCCGTCAGCCCTTCCAGCTCGCCGGAACGGATCTTGGAAATCGCCTCTTCGAGCATGTTCTGATAGAGTTCATAGCCGACCTCGTTCATGTTGCCGGACTGTTCTTCGCCGAGCAGGTTCCCGGCGCCCCGGATGTCGAGGTCCTGGCTCGCGAGCGCAAAACCCGCGCCAAGCGAGTCGAGCGATCCCAGCACCTTGAGTCGCTTTTCCGCCCCCGGCGTCAGCGGCACGCGCGGCTTGGTCGTCAGGTAGCAATAGGCGCGGGTCTTGGCACGGCCCACCCGACCGCGGATCTGGTATAGCTGCGCGAGACCGAACATGTCGGCGCGCCAGATCACCATCGTGTTCGCCGTCGGGATATCGAGTCCGGATTCCACGATGGTCGTAGCCACCAACACGTCGAACTTGCCATCGTAAAAGGCATTCATCCGGTCGTCGAGCTCGCCCGCGGCCATCTGCCCCGTCGCGACCACATAGGTCACCTCCGGCACCTGGGTCTTCAGGAAATCCTCGATCTCCGGGAGATCCTTGACCCGCGGCACCACGAAGAAACTCTGTCCGCCCCGGTAGTGCTCACGCAACAGGGCCTCGCGGATCGTAACCGTGTCGAAGGGCGACACATAGGTCCGGATCGAAAGCCGGTCGACCGGCGGGGTGCCGATGATCGACAGGTCGCGCACGCCGGTCAGGCTCATCTGAAGGGTGCGCGGGATCGGCGTCGCGCTCAGGGTCAGGACATGCACGTCAGAGCGCAGTTCCTTCAGCCGTTCCTTGTGCGTCACGCCAAAACGCTGTTCCTCGTCGATCACCAGAAGCCCGAGGTTCTTGAACCGGGTCCCCTTGGACAAGAGTGCATGGGTGCCCACGACGATGTCGACGCTGCCGTCCTTCATGCCCTCGCGGGTACGCGTCGATTCCGCTTGGCCCACAAACCGACTGAGTTGCCCCACCTGGATGGGGAAGCCTCTGAAACGCTCGGCGAAACTCTTGTAATGCTGCCGGGCCAGTAGCGTTGTGGGCGCAATCACCGCCACCTGCATGCCGGTCATCGCTGCAACGAAGGCCGCCCGCATCGCCACCTCGGTCTTGCCGAAGCCCACGTCGCCGCAGATCAGCCTGTCCATCGGAGACCCCGCCGACAGATCCTCGATCACGTCCGCAATGGCAGAAAGTTGGTCGTCTGTTTCGGTGTAGGGAAAGCGGGCCGCGAACTCTTCCCACGCGTGGTGGGGGGCCTCCAGCACCGGAGCCTTGCGCAGCGCCCGCTCGGCCGCGAGGCGAATGAGCTTGTCGGCGATCTCCCGGATGCGCTCCTTTAGCCGGGCCTTCTTGGCCTGCCAGGCGCCCCCGCCCAACTTGTCTAGAAGGCCCTGCTCATGGCCGTACTTTGACAGAAGCTCGATGTTCTCGACCGGGAGGTAGAGCCGATCGCCACCCGCATATTCCAGCAACACACAGTCATGCGGCGCGCCAAGCGCCTCGACCGTCTCCAGCCCCCGGTAAATACCAACGCCATGATCGACATGAACGATCAACTCGCCGGGGCTCAGGCTTTGATGTTCGGTTAGGAAATTTTCCGCCCGACGCTTGCGTTTGGGCGCGCGGATGAGCCGGTCTCCCAGAACGTCCTGTTCCGAGATGACGGTAAGCCCCGGCGCCTCGAACCCGTGTTCAAGCGGCCAGACAGCGAGGTAAAGCCCGCCCTTGTCCAGGGGCACATCGCGAAAGTCGGCAATCTCGGTCTGTGCGGTAAGGCCCTCGTCGGCCAGAAGCCCGCCGACCCGCTCGCGCGCGCCTTCAGAATAGGACGCGACGACCACCGGCCCCACGTCGCGCCGCACACGAATATGCTCCGCCAAGACCTCGAAAAGATTGATTTTTTCCTGCTGGCGCTCTGGGGCGAAGTTGCGCCCGATCCGCCCGCCACCATCCAGCACTCCAGCGCCTGTCGGTTGCGGCAACTCGGTCAATTGAAGGACGCGCAGATCCGCGAGCGCGCCAGTCCATGCCTCTTCGTCGAGATAGAGCTGCTCCGGCGGACAGGGCTTGTAAACCGTGTCGAGCCGGTTGCGATCCTTCATCGCAGCGGCCCGCGTGTCGTACTGATCCGCAATGCCCTCCCACCGGGCAATGCGCGCAGGGCCGGTCTGGTCGTCCAGCATGACGCTGGCACCGGGCACATAGTCGAACAGTGTCTCGAGGCGCTCGTGAAAGAACGGTAGCCAGTGTTCCATGCCCGCGTGCTTGCGCCCGGCGCTCACAGCCTCGTAAAGCGGATCGTCTGCGCCACCCGCGCCGAACTCCACCCGGTAATTCCGCCGGAAACGCGCAATTGCGGTCTCGTCCAGAATGATCTCGGACACGGGAGCCAACTCGACGGCGGACAGCGTCTCGGTGGTCAGCTGCGTGACCGGGTCGAACCGGCGCGCGCCGTCCAGCACGTCACCGAAGAGGTCGAGCCGCACCGGCCCCGCCTCTCCCGGCGGAAAGATGTCTATGATGCCGCCGCGTACGGCGAAATCGCCCGGTTCGGTCACGGTCGGCGCCTGACTGAACCCCATGCGCACAAGGAAGGACCGAAGCCCGTCCACGTCGATCCGGTTGTCCACGCTCGCCGACCAACTCGCCTCCGCCAGGACTTCACGGGCAGGCAGGCGCTGGGTGGCGGCATTGAGCGTCGTAAGCAGGACGAAAGGTCCGGGCACCCCATGTGCCAGCGCTGCCAGCGTTGCCATGCGCGCGGCGGAGACATCGGGGTTGGGCGACACGCGGTCATAGGGCAGGCAATCCCAGCCCGGAAAGGTCAGCACCGTCACCCGCGGGGCGAGAAAGGCCAACGCGGCCTGCATCGCCGCCAGCCGCTTGTCATCGCGCGCGACATGGACCACCGGCCCGCCGCTCTTTTCCAGTTCACGGGATACAAGGAGGGCGTCGAACCCTTCGGGCGCGCCCGACAGTGTTATGTGGTCTCGGCTGGCCATGAGGGGGGACCTAACCTGCGCGGCGCGGCTGTCAATGGCTCATTGGCCAAGCGCACCGTAGGTCATGTTCTGATACATGCCCCAGAGCGCTGTGATGAAGATGGCGATCATACCTATGAACTGCGTCGCGATCCGGTGGCGGTGCATGTATTTCCTGAGTGCCTGGCCCGAAAGCACGTTGTCCCGGATGACGCGCGCGGAGTTCACCGACAGCGCCCCCACGAAAATCATCGGCGCACCAAGCAGGAACACAGCCTGCGCGAACTCGACGTCATAGTAAAAGCCCAGCATCGCCAGCGTCGTCATCAGCATCGCCCCGATCCCGATGATCCAGAGGCCCGAAACGCCCGCGACGTACAGCAGCCGGTTGCAATTGATCCGCACCATGTCCTCGAGATCGACCTCGGCATCGCCGCCGTTCCGGCTAGCGCGCTGGATCATGTCGTATGGTACGCCCAGAACGTAACGGCTCGTCTGCGACCAGACGGCGGCCAGCGCGATCCAGTACCACAGGTTCGAAAAGCTCCGCATGTCGATGAGTTCGAATACGGCTGAATACCAGTCCACCGTGCTGCCCTGCCCGTTCTGGGGATCGTTTTGCGGGACCATACGCGCCTCGTTCGCGGGGCGCTACCCCTTGAGGGGGCGGTTTTGGCGTGGCACAGAAGGCCAGACGCCAAAGGATGCAATCATGACACGCACCACCGCCCCGTTTCCCGCGACGCGCCTGCGGCGCAACCGCCGCTCACCTGCGCTGCGCGCACTCGTGCGTGAGACGACGCTGACGACCGACGATCTGATCTGGCCGGTCTTTCTGATGGAGGGCGAGAACGAAACCTATGACGTGCCATCCATGCCCGGCGTCAAACGGATGACCACGGATCTGGTGGTCAAGGCCGCGCGCGAAGCCCATGACCTCGGCATCCCCGCGATCTGCCTGTTCCCGTTCATCGAGCAGGACGTGAAGACCGAGGATTGCGCGGGCGCCTGGGACCCCGACAACCTGTCGAACCGCACGACGAAGGCGATCAAGGACGCGGTGCCTGACATCGCGATCATGACCGACATCGCGCTCGACCCCTACAACATCAACGGACATGACGGTTTCGTCGTGGACGGCGAGATCGTGAACGACCGCACGGTCGAGGCGCTGGTCAGGATGGCGCTGGCGCAGGCCGAAGCCGGCGCCGACATCCTCGGACCCTCCGACATGATGGACGGCCGGATCGGTGCGATGCGCTCGGCACTTGAATCCGACGGCCAACACAACGTGTCGATCATGTCCTATTCGGCTAAATATGCCTCGGCCTTCTACGGACCCTTCCGCGACGCGGTCGGGGCGTCAGGGGCGCTCAAGGGCGACAAGAAGACATACCAGATGGACCCGGGCAATTCCGACGAAGCGCTGCGTCTCGTCGAACGCGACCTCATGGAAGGCGCGGACATGGTGATGGTGAAGCCAGGCATGCCCTATCTCGACATCTGCCGCCGGGTGAAGGATCGGTTCGGTGTGCCCACCTACGCCTACCAGGTCTCCGGTGAGTACGCGATGCTGCAAGCGGCGGTCGCGAACGGCTGGCTCGACGGTGACAAGGTGATGGTGGAAAGCCTCGCGAGCTTCAAACGCGCAGGCTGCGACGGGATTCTCACCTATTTCGCGCCGGACGCCGCAAAACTCCTGAACGCCTGACGCATCTTCGGTTTCAAAGTACCGCGGGAGAGCGCGAGAGGACTGGCCCTCTCGCATCGCGGCGTGCCGCCAAAGGTGGGACGCCGCAAGTCCTGCTCAGCACCTTCAAGCGTCCGCTCGCTCCGCCAGTTCGAGCCATTCATCTTCTGCCGAAGCCAGCTTTTCCTGCCGGGCCACCAGCGCTTCGGTCGCTTTCTTGAACTTCACGGGCTCACGGGTGAAAAGCTCCGCATCCGACAACAGTTCTTCGAGTTTCACGATCTCGGCCTCAAGCCTCGCGATCTCGTCTGGTAGCGCCTCGAGCCGATGTTTCTCTGTGAAAGACAGGCTGTCTTTTGGGGCCTTGGGTGACGCTTTACCCCCCGCGGCCTTCGCCGGTTTCGGCTTTTCGGTGGGCGTCAGGTCCGGCTCATCCGCGCTGCGTTGGGCGAGGTAGTCGGACCAGCCTCCGGCATAGACGGTCGCACGCCCGTCGCCTTCCATCGCGACCGTGGTGGACACCGTCCGGTCGAGGAAATCGCGGTCGTGGCTCACCAGGATCACGGTCCCGTCGAAGTCCATCAGGAGTTCCTGCAACAGGTCCAGCGTCTCGACATCCAGGTCGTTGGTCGGTTCATCGAGCACCAGCAGGTTCGACGGTTTCGCCATCAGCCGCGCGAGGATCAGCCGCGCCTTTTCCCCGCCCGAGAGCGAGCGGACCGGCGCGCGGGCCTGTCGTTCGTCGAAGAGGAATTCCTTGAGGTAACCCACCACATGCTTGGGCTGACCGCGCACGAGGATCTGGTCAGCCTTCCCTGACACGCGCATTTCGGGATCACCCGCAAGGTTCTCCCACAGGCTCGCATTTTCGTCCAACGTCGCACGGTTCTGATCGAACACGGCCATCTCGATCCCGGTGCCCAGAGTCACGGTTCCGGTGTCGGGGTCTTCCTGCCCGATCAGCATCTTGAGGAGCGTGGTCTTCCCGGCCCCGTTCGGACCGACGAGCGCGACGCGATCACCCCGGTTCACCAGAAGCGAGAAGTCGCGCAGGATCGTCTTGCCGTCGTAGGTTTTCGAAATGCCCTTGGCATCGATGACCTTGCGGCCCGACTTCGGACCGGAAGCCAGTTCCATCGCCGCCGCACCCTGCCGTTTGATCTGGGATGCCCGTTCGGCGCGAAGATCGCCGAGCGCGCGCACCCGGCCCATGTTGCGCTTGCGCCGGGCCGAGATGCCCTCGACCGCCCACCGCGCCTCGGACTTGATCTTGCGGTCGAGCTTGTGGCGCTGCATGTCCTCGTCTTCCCAGACCTTGTCGCGCCAGGCCTCGAAGTTCGAGAAGCCCTCTTCCTGCCGGCGCACCTGCCCCCGGTCGATCCAGAGAGTCGCGCGGGTGAGTGCGTTCAGGAAGGCACGGTCGTGCGAGATGAGCACATAGCCGGTGCGCGTCGTGGACAGCTCGTCCTCCAGCCAGCGGATCGCTTGAATGTCGAGGTGGTTGGTCGGCTCGTCCAGCAACATGAGCTCCGGCGCCTCGGCCAGCAGTTTGGCCAGCGCGGCCCGCCGCCGCTCCCCGCCCGAGGCCGTCGCCACAGCGACCTCCGGGTTGAACTTGAGCCCTTCGGCCACACGCTCCACGCGATATTCCTCGCCCGCCTCCAATCCGCTCGCCGCGAAGTCGCCCAGCGTCTCGAATCCCGCCATCGACGGGTGCTGCTCCATATAGCCCACCGCGACACCCGGCGGCAGGATACGCTCGCCGTGATCCGGCTCGACCAGACCCGCCATGACCTTCATCAGCGTCGATTTGCCCGACCCGTTCCGGCCCACGAGCGCCACGCGGTCGCCCGGCTGCACCACGAGCGACAGGTCGTCGAACACGGGATCGCCGCCAAAGGTCAGGGAAATGTCGGAAAGCTGGAGGAGGGGTGCACGCGCCATGACGCTCACCTAGTCCCGGCCCGTGTCGCCGTCAATCGCCCGCCAGCAACCTGAGCGCCCGCGCCCGGTTTTCCGGCACCTTGGCGATCTCGACAGCGGTAAAGACATGAAGCGTCTCCATCACGCGGTCCACGACGAGATGGTCGGACACCCAGCCGCCCATCAGGAGGTAGGTGCGCAGAAGCGGGGGCATCTGGCGCTGAGCTTCGGCCCCGTCTATCTGGCCCACCGGCAGTGTCACGACGTCATCCGATCTGCGGCCCGGTGCGAGGTCAGGCGGCGCGACATGTCGCGCGGCAAGCAGACGCAGCGCATCCGCATAAGGGGTCGCATCGGTGCCGTGAAACGACGAGCAGCCGAAGAGGAACGTCGCGCCCTCCGCGTCCACGATCCGGGTCAGCGCCGCCCAGCCGAGTCGCACAAGGTCCGGGTCCTGAACGCCGGGTGCGATGCAGAACCGCCCCACCTCGATCATCGGCCCTTGGCGGGCTGCGAGGCGTGCCAGGTCGTAGACCTGTCCTGAATACCCGGTCACGACATCGGACCCCGAGGCGAAGCGTTGAAACCGAAAGGTGGCCTGAAGCACCCCCTCCCGCTCGATCAGGGCATGTTCGCAGCGGCAGTCGACGGCGTCAGCGTCCAGGCCTTCGTCACGCCGGAACGCGCGGCCCCGCAGGCGCTGCGCCGACTCGACATCCGCCGGACCCGCCGCCAGCCGGACACTCAGGTTTCCACGGGAGAGCAGCGCGACCATGCCGCGCCGCCGTCAATTGCCGAGAATGTTGTCGAGGTTGATACGACCGATGTTGCCCAGAAGCTGCCGGATGAAGCCGATGCCTGCGGTGTTCGACGTGGTCACGCGCCGCGACAGCGTCACGACACGGCCCTCTTCAAGACCGAAGCGCTCGATGTTCTCGACCAGACCGTCCTCGGTGAAGCTGATGCGCAGAACCTCGCGGTCGATCTCTTCCTTGGCCTGATACCCGACCTGTTCGAAGCGGGACTGGACATAGTACCAGGCTTCCTGCGTCAGGAGGCCCTCTGCCCCCGGACGTCCGACGATCGCCCCAACGGTTTCGCGGGTATCGACGCCGACCATGATCTCTTCGACGTCCTGATCGGTGGGAAGATAGCCGTGGTTGGAATAGATCGGTGTGCAGGCCGACACGAAGCCGACCACCGCAAGAACGGCAATGGCGCGCAGCACCCTGCCCGCCTTCGTCCCTGTCTCGGTCATACCGCCCCCCTTGCCTTACCGATCTTTCTCTTGGACAACGGATTATAGAAACATCGCACCGCGTTCAAGAAACGAAAGTCCCTATGACGGCATCCGACGGCAATATAGAGTATGGTCCGGTCTTTCGCGTGGCAGATTTGGACAAATCTCGCCCTCGTGAGATCGAACTGGGCCTAAACGAGCGCCAGATGAACGCGCTCGCAGACGAGTTGGGAATCGCAGAACTGCGCAAGGTCCGCTTCGAAGGCACCCTCAAACCGCTGTCCAAACGCGACTGGCGCTTTAGCGGCCATCTCGGCGCAACGGTCGTCCAGACCAGCGTTATTTCGCTTGATCCAGTGGTGACACGGATCGAGGAAGACGTGGAACGCACCTGGATCGCCGGAATGGAGCCGGTAACCGCCGAGGAAAGCGAAGCGCCCGAAGATGTGGACCGCGAACCGCTGGGGCGTGAAATCGACCTTGGATCGGTGCTCGTCGAAGCCCTGTCCCTCGCGCTTCCGGACCATCCGCGCGGCGCGACGGAAGAACTGGGTGAACAGGTCTTCACCGAACCGGGCAAGGACGCCATGACGGACGACGACGCCCGCCCCTTCGCGGGTCTTGCAGACCTGCGCGACAAGCTGGCAGGCAAGGACGACGAGTGACGAGTCGGGTGGCATCGGCGCGTCGGTCCCGGCCCGGCACGGTGCAGCGGGCGCGGAGCCCGGCAACCCGCCTTGCAGCCACCCGTGAAAACCCTTGCAAAACAGCAGAATCGCAGTATGTTCCGGCCCTCTTTCGAAAGATGGGTTGGAACCGTGCGTTTTAGCGCGTAAGAGGCGGTCAGACTCGCGAAAGATGAGACTGGAACAACGGGCTTCGGCCCCTGACGAAACAGGGCAACGACACCGAAGCCCCCGCAAACATCGAGGTTGAGACATGGCTGTCCCTCAGAACAAAGTCACCAAGTCGCGCCGCAACATGCGCCGTTCGCACGACTCGCTTGTGGCTGACAACCCCAACGAATGCCCGTCCTGCGGCGAGCTGAAGCGTCCGCACCATGTGTGCCCGTCCTGCGGTCACTACGCCGACCGTGAAGTCGTCGCGATGGCCGACGACGTGGATTTCGACGACGAAGACGCGGCGTAAGCCCACCACGAGGCTTACCCCATGACGGATACGACGGACCCCGGCTCCCGGACGTCGGCCTCCGCGCAGGGGCTGCAGCGCATTATCATTTCGGTCGACGCCATGGGTGGCGATCGCGGACCGGCGGCTGTTGTCGCCGGTCTTTCCAAGTCTGCGCGCAAGAACAAGCATATCGGCTTCATCCTCCACGGTCATGCCGCGGAGCTCGAACCACTCGTGTCCAAACGCCCCGAACTGCGCGGCATCTGCGAAGTGCGCAATGCCGAGGGTGTTGTGACGATGGACGACAAGCCGGCGCAAATCATGCGCACCGGCAAGAACACCTCGATGTGGTCCGCCATCGACTGCGTGAAGAATGGCGAGGCCGAGGTGGTCGTATCGTCGGGTAACACCGGCGCGCTCATGGCAATGGCGATGCTCCGGCTTCGCAAGCTGCCCGGCGTGTCCCGCCCTGCCATCGCGGTCTTCTGGCCCTCGCAGAACCCGATGGGCTTCAACATCATGCTCGACGGTGGCGCAGACATCCGCGCGGACGAGATGGACCTGCTCCAGTATGCGCTGATGGGCGCCTCCTATGCCCGCAACGGCCACGGCATTCAGCGCCCGCGCGTGGGGCTGCTGAACGTCGGCACCGAGGAGCACAAGGGCCGTGCCGAGATCAAAGCCGCGGCCGAGCTCATTGCCGAAGCCGCCCCCGTCGCCCATTTCGATTATATAGGCTTCGTCGAGGGCGGTGATCTGCTGTCGGACCGCGTGGATGTCATCGTGACGGACGGGTTCACGGGTAATGTCGCGCTCAAGACAGGCGAAGGCACGGCCAAGATGGTCAACGAGGCTCTGAAAGAGGCGTTTCTCGCAACGCCCCTGTCTCGGATCGCGGCCCTGCTCGCGACGACTTCGCTCCGGCGGCTCAAGAAACGCATGGACCCCCGCAACTCGAACGGCGGCGTATTTCTGGGCCTCAACGGTACCGTCGTAAAAAGCCACGGCTCTGCGGACGCGACCGGTTTTTCGGCGGCCATCAAGCTCGCCTTCGACCTCGCGCAGTCCGGCTTCAACGAGAAGCTCGCAGCGCGGGTTGCATATACTCCCGGAGACACGCAGGATACGCCAGCGTTGATCGAAAACAAAGCGAGCGGCAAAGAATGACAACACGCGCCGTGGTCCGCGGCGTCGGGCACTACCTGCCTGAACGCGTGGTCCCGAATTCCTGGTTCGAAGAGCGGATCGACACCTCGGACGACTGGATTCGCAGCCGCTCGGGGATCGAACGCCGTCACTTCGCTGCCGAAGGCGAAACCACGTCCCATATGGCCATCGCCGCGGCGATAGAGGCCCTGCGCGACGCGGGTATGAACGCGGATCAGGTCGATGCTGTCATCGTCGCCACGTCGACGCCCGATCTTACATTTCCCTCCTGTGCAACGATGGTGCAATCCGGCCTTGGCATGACCCGTGGCTTCGCCTTCGACGTGCAGGCGGTCTGCGCAGGCTTCATCTTCGCGCTCGCCAATGCAAATGCGCTCATCGCTTCGGGTCAGGCCAATTGCGTTCTGGTCATCGGCTCCGAAACCTTTTCGCGCATCCTCGACATGGAGGACCGGTCCACCTGCGTTCTTTTTGGCGACGGCGCGGGCGCGCTCCTGCTCGAAGGCACACCGGGCACGGGTGAAAACACGGATCGCGGCATCCTGTCTTCGGACCTGAATTCCGACGGCCGCTACCGCGAGATGCTGTATGTCGACGGTGGCGTTTCCACCACCGGCACGGCGGGCAAGCTCAGGATGCAGGGCAACCCCCTGTTCCGTCAGGCGGTCGAGAAGCTCGCGGCCACCGCCGACGCGGCGCTCGACAAGGCGGGGCTGACCCATGACGACGTTGACTGGATCGTTCCGCATCAGGCCAACATCCGGATCATCGCCGGCACGGCGAAGAAGCTCGGCATGACGATGGACAACGTCGTCGTGACGGTACAGGACCACGGGAACACCTCAGCCGCGTCGATCCCGCTGGCACTGTCAGTCGGCAAAGCCAAGGGACAGATCCGCGAAAACGATGTCGTCGTGACCGAAGCGATCGGCGGCGGGCTTGCCTGGGGGGCGGTCGTCATCCGCTGGTGACGCCGCACGATCCCTGACAATGGCCTCGCTCTGGAGGAAACCGTCCGGCCACAGTGCGTGCAGGCAATGAACCGCAGATCAAACCCGACCTCCAAGTCATTGATGTTGACTTGAAAAAATATCGGCCCCATGCTGCGGAAAACCATCTCGGGGGACGGTATGAGTGAAAAGACGCTGACGCGCATGGATCTGAGCGAAGCCGTGTTTCGCGAAGTTGGCCTGTCGCGCAACGAAAGCGCCCAGCTTGTGGAGAGCGTGCTGGGCTACGTTTCCGACGCCCTCGTTGAGGGGGAAACGGTGAAAATCTCGTCTTTCGGCACCTTCTCGGTGCGTGACAAGGCGGCCCGCGTCGGGCGTAATCCCAAGACGGGCGAAGAGGTTCCGATCTCGCCGCGCCGCGTTCTCACTTTCCGTCCGTCGCAGATCATGAAGGAACGGGTTGCAGCGGGGAACAAGCGCTGAGCCCGAAACAGAGCAGTCAATGAACGGGCAAAGACATGGAACAGAAGTCACCTGACGCCTTCCGCACGATCAGCGAGGTGGCCGAGTGGCTCGGCGTGCCAACGCACGTCCTGCGCTTTTGGGAAAGCCGGTTCACGCAGGTGAAGCCGGTCAAACGCGCCGGTGGCCGACGCTACTATCGCCCGAGCGACATGGAACTGCTGGGCGGCATCCGCAAACTTCTCCACGAAGATGGCATGACGATCAGGGGTGTGCAGAAACTCCTGCGGGAAGAGGGCGTGAAACACGTCGCCGCCATGTCGCCCCCGCTCGATCTCGAGGGCGGCGACGCGGACAGCAACGTCGTGTCCCTCGATCAGGGCCGTCGTGCCTCCGGATCGGATGTCGAGGAGGCGGAACTCGTCGAGGATACCTCGGAAACCGTCGAAGACGCCCTCGCGCCCGCCGTGGACGAGGCGATGGAAAGTGGCGAACTCGCCCCGGTCGATCCGGAAGAGGACCGCTCTGTCACGTTCGGCACCGAAGAGCCGGCGGCTGAGGAAGTCGAAGCCCACGCCCCGCATCTGAGCGACGAAACCCTGACACCTGCCGAGTCCGATCCGAGCGACGACATAGAGGCGACGCCGGGCGAAGACCCACTCGCCGCCGAAACCGCTGCCGACCCGGAGGGGGTCGAAGCGCCACTCGACCCGCCAGCACCCGACTCGCCCCCCGAACATTCGCCCTTCGGCACATGGGCAAAAGACGACACGCCTGCCCCGGGCGCCATTGCGGCGGCGGACCTCCCATCTGAAGACGACCCGGTCGCTGACGAGACGCTGGCGTCCGAAGATCAGACCGACGAAGCAGCCAGACCGCCGGAACCCGGCGGCAGCGATGTTCCCACTTGGGATACTGCGGTGGAGGTAAGCGGGAGCGACGACAGCGATATCTTGCCGGAGCCGGAAGCGCCCGCGCCCGAGACGGAAAGCCCGCATATCTCGCGCGCCGACCCGACGCCTGAAATGCACGAGCATCCAGAGCCGGACGAGGTTGCGACGAGCGAACCGGAAGACTCGGCCAACGTGTTCTCCCAGGACGCGCCGTCGGCGGATTGGGAGATGCCCGTTGCCGACCCCTCGCCCGACGAAACCATCGAAGCCTCGCAACCATCCGCTCAGGAGTACAGCGAGCCAGACCCCGCTCCCGACTGGCAGCCACCGATCCCGGACGAGCCCGCAACGCCGGAGGACGACACCACCCCGGTGGCCGCGCCCTATGAGTCGGAAACGCGCCCCGCCGAAGATGAGATCGCGTCTGAACAATCCGATGACCCCTTCGAGGCGGCGCCTGAGCCTTCGGACAACTACGACAGCCCCGTACTCATCATGCCCGACCTGCCCGATGACCCCGCCGACGGCACCCTGCCGCCCGACATCGCCCCTGTCGCCCCGCGTCTGAGGATGCTGCGCGCCCACCAGGCGACCTTGCCATCGGCGACGCTTCAGGCGCTTGCGGACCGGCTTGCTACCCTGCGGTCCGAACATGACGGAACCACCCTGCGATAGGGGCGGAATTCATGCCGATCCGGTCTTGCCCACGCGGCGAAAACTGCTATGACACACCCCACGTCGGGCTATGGCGCAGTCTGGTAGCGCGTCCGTCTGGGGGACGGAAGGTCGCAGGTTCAAGTCCTGCTAGCCCGACCAATCACCGAACCGCCCGCCCTTTCCGGGGCGGGCGTTCGTGTATCCGGGGATTGCAGTTGGGGGACGAGGCATGACAGGCACCGGCGTTCTACCGGCACAGGCAATCCGCGCGATGATCGCCCAGGGCACCCTCGCCGCCGATCCCGCCGTGATCCCAGAGCAAATTCAACCCGCTTCGCTCGATCTCCGTCTGGGTGACGTAGCCTACCGCGTGCGCGCATCCTTCCTCGCAGGCGACCAGCGCAGCGTGGCGGAGCGGCTGAGCGAATTCGAAATGCACCGCATCGACCTGACGGACGGTGCAGTGCTGGAAAAGGGCGCGGTCTATGTCGTCCCACTGATGGAGCGCCTTGCCCTCCCAGACGGGATTCAGGCGGTCGCCAATGCGAAAAGCTCCACCGGGCGCCTCGACCTCCTCACGCGAACCATCACCGACGGTGGCACCGAGTTCGACCGGATTGCCCCGGGCTACCACGGGCCGCTTTACGCCGAGATTTGCCCGCGCAGCTTTTCCGTCCTCGTGCGGCCGGGGATGCGCCTGAACCAGATCCGCTTCCGCGCAGGTCAGGCGATCCTCTCCGACACCGACCTCGCCGCACGTCACGCCGAAGATCCCATCGTGGACGGAACGCCGCTCATCGACAACGGTCTCGGCTTTTCGGTCGATCTGCGGCCCGCGACAGGCGACCTCGTCGGCTACCGCGCCAAACCGCATACGGGTGTCATCGACCTCGACCGGATCGGTCACTACGATCCGGCGGAGTTCTGGGAACCGATCCACACCACCGAAGGCCGCATCATACTTGACCCCGGTGCCTTTTACATTCTGGTAAGCCGTGAGGCCGTGACCATTCCACCCGACTGCGCGGCGGAAATGGCCCCCTACCTCGCGATGGTCGGCGAATTCCGGGTGCACTACGCGGGCTTTTTCGATCCGGGCTTCGGCCACGGCATAGCCGGCGGTGCCGGGTCACGCGGGGTGCTGGAAGTGCGGTGCCACGAAGCCCCCTTTGTCCTCGAACACGGACAGGTGGTCGGGCGGCTGGTCTATGAGAAGATGGCAGAAACACCGGAAATGCTCTACGGCGCCGACCTCAAGTCAAACTACCAGGGCCAAGGGCTCAAACTCTCCAAGCATTTCCGCAGCCCGGCCCTCTGACCTCTCTTCCGACTAGCGGATACGACGCGCCAGTTTCGCGCCCTGCTTGGCGCGTCGCGCGGCCTGTTTGGCGGATTTCGCGCTCGCGCGCTCTTCCGGGGTCATCTCTTCGCGCGTTTTGCCGCGGCGCGACGCATAGTCGATGCCCGCATTCACGCCGCGATTCACCGCACGGCCCATCACCATGCGCACGACCATCATAATCAATCTTTCAATATTCATTGTCCTGCCTCTGCTTTTTTTCGAGCCTAACAGAATGACGGCCAAAAAGGAATCACTCTTCGAAGAGCTCCGACTGGCCTTCGTCGTCTTCGTCCTCGTCGTCCTCGGAAGGCTCCACAGGCGGCGGCCGACTTTCGAGCAGACCGGCCGCACGCAATTCCTTGAGGCCCGGCAGATCGCGCGCGCTCTCGAGGCCGAAGTGGTCGAGGAATCCTTGCGTCACCACGAAGGTCACGGGACGACCCGGAGACATGCGGCGGCGACCGAACCGGATCCATTCCAACTCGATCAACAGGTCGATGGTCCCGCGCGACACCGAAACACCCCGGATCTCCTCGATCTCGGCGCGAGTTACCGGCTGGTGATAGGCGATGATCGCCAGCGTCTCGATCGCCGCGCGGCTGAGCTTGCGGGTCTCGACGCTTTCCTTGTGCATGAGGTAGCCAAGGTCCGGCGCGGTCCGGAAGGCCCAGGCATCGCCAACACGCACGAGCGTCACGCCGCGCCCCTCGTAGCGCTTGCGCAGATGGACAAGCGCCTCGGCCGGCTCGGACCCATGCGGCATCCGCGCGGTCAGTTCAGCCACGGTGACAGGCTCGGCACTGGCAAATAGCACAGCCTCGACCATCCGCTCCTGCTCACCCATCGGGGGAGCTTCGAACAGGCTCTGTGCCTCGTCTTCGGTCTCGGTTTCGTCAGTCATTCGGTTTCCTGCGAATCTGAATGGGCGAGAATGTCTCGCCCTGCCGGATCTCGATGGCCCCGGTCTTGGCCAGCTCCAGCGAGGCCGCGAAATTGGCCGCCGTGGCGGATCGGCGTCGCGCCGGATCGCCCGACCAGCCCTCGGGCAGGTAGGACATGATATCGGTCCATTCGCCCGCGAAACCGATCAGATGGCGCATCCGGTCCAGTGCCTCTTCCAACGTCATGACGCTCTCACGATCCATCACGAAGGGGCGGAATTCGTCACGGGTGCGGATGCGGGCGTAGCCCTGCATGAGGTCCAGAAGGGTCGCGGTGTAAGACACCCGCTTGCGCCGTTCCACCACTTCCACTTGCCCACGCGCGAAAAAATCGCGGCCCAACTGGTCTCGGCCCATGAGTCGGGCCGACACATCCCGCATCGCTTGGAGGCGTTCCAGCTGGAACGCCAGATGGGCGGCAAGCTCTTCGCCGGACGGGCCTTCCTCGCTCGGATCGGGTGGGAGCAGCAGGCGCGATTTCAAAAAGGCGAGCCAGGCGGCCATGACGAGGTAATCGGCCGCCAGCTCGATCCGCAGGTGCCGCGCCTTCTCCACGAAGCCGAGGTATTGCTCGGCCAGCGCCAGCACCGAGATTTTTCGCAAGTCCACCTTTTGCGTGCGGGAGAGCGTCAGCAGCAGGTCGAGCGGCCCTTCGAACCCATCGACATCGACGATGAGCGCCTCGGCGGCCATACGTTCGGACACCGACAGAACGTCTGCCTGGAAATCATCGTCGGACATGCGGGAAGCGTCACCCTGCCTGATGCGTCATCAGGCTCTCAAACTCCGCGTCCAGCGCCGCAATGTCAATGGGATCGGGGTCCTGACGCCAGCCAAGGGCCGCCTCCGCCCGTTCAGCAGCCTTTCCGGCAAGCCGCCCGGTGGCGTCGGCGACAGCGCGCATCTCGTCCATCTCGCCGTTGCAATGCAGGATCAGGTCACAGCCCGCCTGAAGCGAGTCCCGGCACCGATCCTCTAACGAACCGGAAAGGGCCTTCATTGAAATGTCGTCGGTCATCAGAAGTCCGCCAAAGCCGATCCGGTCCCGGATGATGTTGATCATGCGGGGCGACGTCGTCGCGGGCGCCTCCGCATCGATATCAACAAAGACCACATGCGCCGTCATCGCGAGCGGCAGGTTCGCGACGGACTGGAAGGCCAGAAAATCAGAGACATTGAGCGCCTTCTCGCGCGCCTTGACCACAGGCAGTTCCAAGTGGCTGTCCTTGGTCGCCCGACCGTGTCCGGGGATGTGCTTGATGACCGGCAAGACACCGCCATCCACAAGACCCGTGGCCACGGCCCCGGCGATATCAGACACCTTTACGACGTCCTCGCCGTAGCACCGGTTCGACAGGATGTCATGCGTCTCGGCGCGCACGAGATCCACGACCGGGGCGCAGTTTCCGTCGATCCCGCAGGCGCGCAACTCATGGGCAATAATGCGGTAGCGCAGGTACATGGCATCGGCGGCCTTGCGACGGTTCAGCCGCACCTGATCCAATGCCGGGAGCCATTCGCGCCAATGTGGCGCCCCCATGCGGGCCACCCGGCCCCCCTCCTGATCGATGAAAACCGGTGCATCTCGTCCGACAGCCTCACGCAGCTCGGTGGTAAGCCATGTGAGTTGCTCGGGGTCCTCGATATTGCGGGCGAACAGAATGAAGCCCCACGGATCCGCCTCCGCGAAGAAATCGCGCTCGGCGCGCGTCAGGCGCGGGCCTTCACAGCCAAGGATGAAGGCCCCTGCGCCCATCCTCAGTGGGTCACGACCGGGATGCAGGATGCCTTGCCGGCCGTCAAAGCGGCGCAGAGACGCCGCGCTTCCGACAGATCCTCGAACCCCATGGCGCGAAGACGGTAGAAGGTCTTGCCCCCGGACTGCGCCTTCTCGATCACGCGGGCCTTACCCTCGAGATACTCCGCGAACCGACCGCTCAGTTGATCCCACTCGGCGCGCGCCACGTCTTCGGTGTCGAAGGCACCAAGTTGCACAAGCCGCGTGCCCGCCGCGATCTCGGCCGGGTCGACTTCACGCGCCACTTGCTGTGCGGCCGCGAGCAGCGCGTCCGAAGACGGCGAGGCCGCCGAACGGGCCACGAGGTCGCTGGGACGCGGCACGGGGCGCGGCGACCTGGCGACACCCGGAACGTCTGGCTGCACGATCTCGCCACTGCGGACGGCGGCAAGAGCGCGTTCCTCGGCCTCGGGTGACATGGAAAGATCGGCCTCTTCACCAGACAGCGGCGCGGACTCGGCGGCGATCTGCTCGACGAGCGACTGGGCGGCGGCCTGCGCATCGTCCGGCGAGGCCGCGACATCCAGCGGCTCAGTTCCCAGCTTCGGCCGACTGTCGCCAGCTTCGGCGGTCGGTGTCGCCTCGATCTGTGACGGCGACACGGCGGGCGCGTCGTTCTCGTCCAGCGTATCTGCGGGCGGCGCAAGCACGAGTTGGTTCGCGGGGCCCTCGGCGGTGCCCTCGGCGGCCACGTTGTTTACCGCGAGGCCCTGATGCTCGGCATCTTCACCACCGGGGTTCTCGGGTTGGATTCGCATCGGCCCTTCGAGCGCGGCGATGACCGGGATTTCGGTGACGTCGCGCATGGCGAGCTTGTAGCCCCAGACCGCAAGCCCGGCGATCAGGGCAATCGACACGACCGCACCCAAGCCGTTCATCACGCCAGCGACACCGCCGCCGGAAGCCTCCGGCATGGGCTCATGGTCATAGTAGTGTGGTTGTGCCGCGGCCTGCGGCGGCTGGGCCTGTGCGGCATAGTAGCCTTGCGGCTGCGGCTGCGGCTGAGCCTGTGGCTGCGCAGCAGGATGATGATGTGCGTAGGTGATGTTCTGCGGCTGCGGCGCAGGGGCTTGCGCTGCGCGCGGTTGAGCCTGAGGCCGCGCCTGATGTTGCGGATGCGCGTAACCCTGCGTCCGGGGATGTGGCTGGGCATTCTGCGCATGAGGATGCGCTGTCGCCCGCCCCTGCTGCGGATGCGCCTGACGCGCGGGCTGTGGTTGCGGCTGTGGCGCAGGCTGAGGTTGTGGCGCCGGTTGCGCCCGCAACGGCGGTTCGGAGCGCGCCTGAGGCTGCGCCTGTCCGTGCCACGCCGGATCCTGAACCTGTTGGTCGTGAGAATAGCCCTGATGGTGCTGCGGATAGCCGGGATGCCCCGCGCCGGGGCCGCCCCAATTCGCGTTCGTCATTGCCTGCCTCGCTGTGGACACGCGCCGAAACCGACCACGCGCCCCTCGATCTGATGCCTCGCCCGCCCCTTGTTTTCTTGGAGATCAAGTCTCCGGGACTGGGCTTTCCTCGACCGCTCGGCTGCACCTGTTCGTCAGCGCATTTCCTCAAGCGGCGTCACGCCAAGAATACCAAGACCCGCTGAAATCACAACGGAAACGGCTTTCGGCAGGGCAATTTTCGCCGCTGTTGCTTGGGCGTCACTCTCCTGAAGGAAACGCAACGCGGGCGTATCATTCCCCTTGTTCCAGAGCGCATGAAATTCACTGGCCAGTTCATAGAGGTAGAAAGCGACGCGGTGCGGCTCATGCGTGCGTGCAGCGATCTCGACGAGGCGCGGCCATTCCGCGAGCTTCTGGGCCACCTTGATCTCGGCCTCGTCGGTGAGCGCGGGCGTACCCGGAACAACGCCCATGTCAGCAGCCTTGCGCAGCACGGAATGGACCCGGGCGTTGGCATATTGAACATAGAAGACCGGGTTGTCCTTGGACTGCTCCAGCGCCTTGTCGAAATCGAAGTCCAGGGGCGCATCGTTCTTGCGGGTGAGCATGATGAACCGGGTCACGCCCGGCCCCACTTCGTCCACCACATCGCGCAGGGTGACGAAGGTTCCGGCCCGCTTGGACATCTTGAACGGCTCGCCATTCTTGTAGAGCTTGACCAGTTGCGTTAGCTTGATGTCGAGCGGCACGCGGTTTTCAGACAGCGCCGCAACAGCGGCCTTCATCCGCTTCACATAGCCGCCGTGATCGGCCCCGAACACGTCGATCAGCTGGTCGAACCCGCGGGTCACCTTGTCATAGTGATAGGCGATGTCGGGCGCGAAATAGGTCCAGGCCCCGTCCGACTTCATGATCGGGCGATCCACGTCGTCGCCGTAATCGGTCGACTTGAAGAGGGTCTGCTCTCGCGGCTCCCAATCCTCTGGCAGCTTGCCCTTGGGCGGTTCAAGCGTGCCCTTGTAGATCAGGTCTTTGGAGCGCAGATCCTCGATCGCCGCTTCGATCCGGCCGGTACCGTAGAGGCCCTTTTCCGAGAAGAACACGTCCATCTCGACGCCAAGCGCCTTAAGGTCGGCCCGGATCAGCTCCATCATCGCCTCGGTCGCGAAATCGCGCACCTCCTCGAGCCAGAACTGTTCGCCCTTGCCGACAAAGGCGTCGCCCACCTTTGCCTTGAGCGCCTCGCCCACCTCGATCAGGTAGTCGCCCGGATATGTGCCATCCTCAAAGGCGACCTCCTGCCCGTGCGCTTCCAGATACCGCAGGTAAACGGAACGCGCGAGCACATCGACCTGCGCGCCCCCGTCGTTGATGTAGTATTCCCGGGTCACGTCATGGCCCGCGTACTCCAGCAGGCTCGCAAGCGCGTCACCGAACACAGCACCCCGCGTATGTCCAACGTGCAGCGGCCCGGTGGGGTTGGCCGAGACGTATTCGACGTTGACCTTCTGCCCCTGCCCCATGTCGGACCGGCCATAGCCCTCGTTTGCCAGCACGCCTTCCACAAGGGCGGCCCACACGCCGGGATCGAGCCGTAGGTTCAGAAAGCCCGGCCCCGCCACCTCGGCCGAGACGATGCGCGCATCCGCGGCCAGCTTGCCCGCGAGCGCCTCGGCAATGTCGCGCGGCTTCAGACCCGCGGGCTTGGCCAGAACCATCGCGGCATTGGTCGCCATGTCCCCATGCGCCGGATCACGCGGCGGTTCGACCGCAACATTCGCGAAATCGAGCCCGTCGGGCAGCGCTCCCTCGGCCACGAGCGCGTCCAGAGACGCAATCACGAGCCCACGGATATCGGCAAAGAGGTTCATGGCACACCTTTAGAGAAACCTCGCGCGGTCTACCACGACGACCCGGAAGGTCAACGCCCGACACTCCGCATCGTTGTCCAGAGCCTACTTCGCCAGCAGACGCGAGCGTGTATCCGAGCCCCCGATGAACCGGCCATGCGTTTCAATGGCGAAGCGGTCGGTCATGCCGGCGATATAGTCGGCCACGATCCGCGCGAGGGCCCGCTCGTCCGAAGCCTGAGACACGTCCTCGCGCCACTCGGCGGGGAGGTAGTCCGGGTTCTTCATGAACAGCGGAAACAGCTCATCAACGATCGCCGTCACCTCGGCCCGCATCTGCACCACGGACGGCGCGCGGTAGACCTTGCGAAACAGGAAGCCGCGAAGCTGTTTGAGCTCCTCCCAGATTTCGCCCGAAAACCGGATGATCTGCCGCCCGGCCATGCGCACATCGGTCGCCGAGGCCGGGTCGAGCGCCGCGATCTCGGCGCGCGATGTGGCGAGCACGTCCTCGACCATCACGCCGAATACGCGGCGCAATGCCTCATGCCGGCGGCGGTTGGAATCCAATGTCGGGTACATCTGATCCACCGCTGCATAGCTGCGCGCGATCATCGGGACGACGAGGATTTCCTCCTCGTCGATCAGCTTGGCGCGGATCGCATCGTGCAGATCGTGGTTGTTGTAGGCGATGTCATCGGACAGCGCCGCCACCTGAGCCTCGGCGCTGGCATGCGTGTCGAGCTCGAGGTCATGGCGCGCGTTGTACTCCGCCAGCGCCACGGGCAGCTCGCCCGTCACCGGCCCGTTATGTTTCGCAATCCCTTCAAGGGTTTCCCACGTCAGGTTCAACCCGTCGAACTCGGCATAATGCCGTTCCAGCGAGGTCACGATCCGCAGCGCCTGGGCGTTGTGATCGAAGCCACCATACGGCTGCATCAGCGCGTCCAGCGCCTCCTCGCCCGTGTGGCCGAACGGCGTGTGGCCAAGGTCATGGGCCAGCGCCACGGCCTCGGTGAGTTGTTCATTCAGACCAAGCGTGCCGGCGATCGTCCGCGCCACCTGCGCCACTTCGATCGAATGGGTCAGGCGCGTGCGGTAGTAGTCGCCCTCGTGCTCCAGAAACACCTGCGTCTTGTGTTTCAGGCGCCGGAAGGCGGACGAATGGATGATCCGGTCGCGATCTCTCTGGAACGGCGACCGGAACCGGCTTTCCTCTTCCGGAAATAACCGCCCGCGGCTCTCCGCCGGTTCACACGCAAACGTGGCCGTCATGCTGCCTCGATCTCTTGTTGCTCTGTCCCGCTATCCATATATTGCAACCAGACCACAGTTGAAACGGGTGAAACATGGACCTCAACCTGCCACCGAAAGTGACCGACCGCGCCTTTGCCCGGCTGGGCGAGATCGGGGCCGGCAAGGACGGCAAGGCCCTGCGCGTGGCCGTCGAGGGCGGCGGCTGCTCGGGCTTTCAGTATGACATCGCGCTGGACGAACCAGGCGATGGCGACCTTGTGCTCGAAGGCGAAGGCGAACGCGTGATCATCGACGAGGTTTCGCTCCCGTTCCTCACGGGCGCCGTGATCGACTTTACCGAAGAACTGATCGGCGCGCGCTTCGTGATCGACAACCCCAACGCGTCGAGCTCCTGCGGTTGCGGCACGTCCTTCTCGATGTGATCACCGGACCCAGGCCAACGCGGAAAGCCGTGGGTCATCAAAGGTTTCCGGCCCGAAGCTCAATCTGATATCGGGGAATTCGCACAGCGCCTGCGCGCCGTGAGCAGAAAGGTGGACGCGCCATGTCTGCCGGTCCCCCGGCGCGTTTTCGGCGAATGTCGCGCAGTCCAATACGGCGACGTTCGCGCGGCCCTCTAGATCACGCACAGACTGGTAACGGATCAGGGTCGCCCCGGCGGCCCGCGCACGCTCTTCCAACGTCTGACACGCGCCGTAGGACACCGGGTCCGTCCATAGCGCCACGTCTGCAGCAAGCGGCGCAGCCGTCAGGTCGAGTGCCCGACCGCTCGCCAGTTTCACGGAAAACGCCGTGTAGACCCCGGCATCCTCAGGCCAAGGCGTTTCAGGTGAGTCGGCGTAGAACAGGATGCGATAGAACACCATCTCGGCCACGGCCGCCTCCACCGCTTCGGACCCGTACCACACCCCCGGCGTCATCCCGGCCCGCCGAAAGCGCGAGCCGTGGGGATACGGTCCGTCATAGCGAAATGGCGTTGAGAGCAGGTAATGCAGGTGCTGGCACGGCTGGGGCACAGGCGGCTTCGCCGTTTCGAGGATTTCCTCCAGAACCGCCTGCTCATCGGATCCATCCACGATCTTCATGGTCGAGACCAGATGTTGCGCCTCCACCAGCCGCCACCCGCGCCCGGTCCAGGGCCGCAGCTCAGAGCGGAGCGCGTCGGCTGTCCAGGTATCCAACGACACGGACAAGACCCTCCACGCTTCCGATCGCTTCGGCGGGCGCCTGCCCCAGCGCTGTGTTCGGCCCCTTGAACCAGGCCTTCGATGCTCGCTCATCGCCCCCTGTGATCGCGTCAAGCGACCGGAACAGGCGCACGAAGAGGACCGCGAGTTCGTAGGGCTTTGTCCCCTCCTCCAAGGTCCACGCGCCCTTGGACATGCGCGAAATCGTGGGAGCCGACACGCCAATGACCGACGCCAGCCGCGCGCCGGTGAGGCCGAGCCGCTCGGCTGCGCGCAAGAGCGCCTTTGTCAGAACGACGCCCTTTTCCGGGGTTGTGGTGGGCTGCATGAGAACCTGAGACATGGCGACGATCCTTTCTGCTGAAATATTTATGGCAAATAACTCCAATTTGCAAGCCCGACACCCCAACACCGTGACGCTTCTCGCCCGCCACGAGTCGTAACCTGCCTTGTTCCTGCGCCTACGCCAGATACAACACGCTCAGAAGCAGGAGCGCGACATGAGCAAGGACCCCCTCGTCATCTTCACGCCATCGGGCATGCGCGGTCGCGTGCCAGTCGGAACGCCGGTGCTGGACGCGGCGCGGATGCTGAACGTGGACCTCGATTCGGTCTGCGGCGGGCGCGGGATCTGCTCGAAATGCCAGGTCGCGCCGGGGGTGGGAGAATTCTCAAAGCACGGCGTCACCGTCGCTGCCGACGCCCTCACGGACTGGAACGACGTCGAGGCGCGCTATGACCGCATCCGGGGCCTCAAGGGCGGGCGGCGGCTGGGGTGTCAGGCCAAGGTGATGAAGGACGTGGTGATCGACGTCCCGCCCGAAAGCCAGGTTCATAAACAGGTGGTGCGCAAGCGCGCCGAAGTGCGCGACATCGTCCTCTCGCCCGCCCTCAGCCTCGCCTATGTCGAAGTGGCGGAACCTGACATGCACCATCCGTCGAGCGACCTCGACCGGTTGCTCGATGCGCTCAAGGCCCAACTCGGGCTGGAAACACTGGGATTCGACCGCCACCTCCTTCCGTCCCTGCAAAAGACGCTGCGCAAGGGCGGCTGGTCGGTAACGGCCGCAATCCATGACGACGGCGCGCCCACCGTGGTCGCGCTCTGGCCGGATTTCTTCGAAGGTCCACTCTACGGCGTCGCGGTCGATCTGGGCTCCACCACCATCGCCGGGCACCTCGTAAACCTCGTGACGGGCGAGGTGCTGGCCTCGTCCGGCCTCATGAACCCGCAGATCCGCTTTGGCGAAGACCTGATGAGCCGGGTCTCCTACTCGATGATGAACCCCGGCGGCGCGGACGAGATGACCCACGTCGTGCGCGAAGGCATGGACAAGCTGATCGCGGATCTCGCGGATGAGGCCGGCGTGGAACCTGCGGCGCTGCTCGAAGCGACCTTCGTAATGAACCCCGTGATGCACCATCTGTTTCTGGGGCTCGATCCCTACGAATTGGGTCAAGCGCCCTTCGCACTTACGGTCGGAACGTCCCAGCGCATGATGGCTTCGGACCTCGGGCTGAGCATCGCGCCGGGCACCCGCGCCTATGTCCTGCCGCTCATCGCGGGCCACGTCGGCGCGGACGCGGCGGCGGTTGCGCTGTCCGAGGCCCCGCACCGGTCCGACGACCTCGTCCTCGTCGTGGACGTGGGCACCAATGCCGAGATCCTGCTGGGCGACAAGACCGGAGTGCTTGCCTGTTCCTCCCCGACAGGCCCGGCCTTCGAGGGCGCGCAGATCAGTGCGGGCCAACGCGCGGCCCCCGGCGCCATCGAACGCGTCGAAATCGACCCGGCGACGAAAGAGCCGCGCTTCAAGGTGATCGGCTGCGACCTGTGGTCTACCGAGGACGGCTTCGAAGCCGCCGTGGCGGGATCAGGCATCACCGGCATCTGCGGATCGGGAATCATCGAGGTCGTGGCCGAAATGCGTATGGCAGGCATCGTGGACGCGACCGGCCTGATCGGCTCGCCCGAGGCCGTGGGCACGCCACGCTGCATCGCGGAAGGGCGGACGTGGTCTTATGTCCTGTGGGAAGATAACGAACGCAAGATCACCGTCACCAACGGCGATATCCGCGCGATCCAGATGGCCAAGGCCGCGCTATATGCGGGTGCCCGGCTGCTCATGGACAAACGCGGGGTGGACCACGTTGACCGCGTGGTCCTCGCCGGGGCCTTCGGGGCGCATATCTCACCGAAACACGCGATGGTCCTGGGCATGATTCCGGACTGTCCGCTCGAGAAGGTTACGAGCGCAGGCAACGCGGCCGGCACCGGAGCGCGCATCGCGCTTCTCAACCGCGACGCGCGGCGCGAGATCGAAGGACTGGTGCGCCAGATCGAAAAGATCGAAACGGCGGTCGAGCCGCGGTTTCAGGAGCATTTCGTCGCCGCGACGGCCATGCCGAACGCCGCCGACCCCTTCCCCATCCTGCGCGCACTCGTGCCGCTGCCGGAGGTCGACTACAACACCGGCGGCGGGGGTGAAGGCGGACGTCGGCGCAGGCGGCGCAGCTAGGAGACTTGCCAGCGGTCCGGTTTGGCGGAAAACTGGCCCGGTCCGATACAGGAGCCAACCATGCGCACCATCGCCCTCGCCCTCGCCCTGACCCTGCCCGGCCTTGTGCAGGCAGAGGACTTTTCCAGCGCGATGCTGAAGGGCGCAGACCTGTCGGGCAACGACTACGCAGGCTCGGATTTCTCAGGCGCGTTCCTTGGCGAGGCCGACCTGTCCGGCAGCACCTTCGACGGAGCGAATTTCAAAAGCGCCCTGTTCACGGATGCGACAATGTCCGGCTGCTCGGCCAAAGGCGCGGTCTTCACCAGCGCGCTCCTCAAGAACACCGACCTGTCCGGCTGCACCCTTTCCGGGGCGGACTTCACGGGCGCGGTTCTGGAAGGCGCCACATTGGCCGGTGCGGATCTGACAGGCGCACGCTTCGTCTCGACGATCCTTACCGGCGCCGACCTGACGGGCGCGACGGTGAAAGACACGGACTTTACCGATGCCCGCCTGTGCGGTGCGACAATGCCCGACGGCACCCCCGGCCCCTGCTGACGCCCTCTTGACGGACCCCGCCGCGCGCCGTATCTCAGCCGTCACGCGGGTGTAGCTCAATGGTAGAGCAGCAGCTTCCCAAGCTGACGACGAGGGTTCGATTCCCTTCACCCGCTCCAAAATATTATCTTTTTTAATCAACGAATTAGCAAGGCGCTGAGGACATTCAGGGACACGCAGTTTGAGGAAAAAAGGGGAACGAAAGGGAACCTTTGGCCGGCTAAATGCCACAGTTTCTGCCACACCAGAACCACTCAATACTTCAGATTTCCTCCGAATCAGAAATCCAACGCGCCAACCTTCACTTGCAACACCTGTCGCCAGATTGACGTGCGCCGGCGATTGTGAAAGGTGTTCCAGCCCAGACACCTTCCCTTTCAGGCAGGTCAAATCAAAAAGTGTCGGGAGTACATGCTGAAGACCATATCCATTTCAGAGCAAGTCCTTTCACGATGAGACCGAACTGCTCTCGCCTCTCGCTCAAATAGGTTTGAGAGCCGTTCACCGCTTATCCAGAAGAACTACGGCAGCAACTCGGCGGTCAAAGAAGGAAATGCCCAATGGCGACTGTTGGAGGACCCACTCGGGATCGGTTGCGTATCGGTTTCTTCATCCCCTGGATCACCAAGGGTCGAGGTGGCACTGAGAACGTGGGACATATGATGGCGAACTCGATGCACGAGCGCGGTCACAGCGTCGTGGTGTTCACCTTCGACGATAAGGTCGGTGCATCGCTTTGGCCTTTGGCTGAAGGCATTCCAATCATCCACTTACGCGAAAAAGACGACGAAACGGCTCACTTGGAAATGGTGGACGTTGTCGCGAAGCAAGGCCTAGACCTGATGGTGGGCCTGCACCTGAACCGCGCGTTCCTGCGTTATGTACGCTGCGCTTTCGACCTGAATCTACCTCTCGTCTTGTCAGAGCATTGCGACCCAGCCTTGCCGCAGTCGCTCGGAACTTTTGGCAGAGACGAACGCATAATCATTATGTCCGGCGCAACTCTGATCCATATGATTTCTGACGAGTTTCGTGCCACATTGCCCAAAGGCCTACAGGACCGCATCCGTGTTGTGCCCAATACGATACGCGAACCTGACCCAGGCGCGCCGCAGCCACCACCACAAGCCGGTCGCACGATTGTCACCGTGTCTAGGCTCGTACCGCCGAAGAACACACAGCGTCTGATTGAAGTTTTTGCGGGCCTCGCGTCCGAGTTCCCCGAGTGGCGGCTTCGCATCGTTGGCGATGGACCCGAAATGGGAAAGCTTCGCCGGCTCGCACGAAAATGCAGAGTAAAAGATCGTGTGGACTTCGTGGGCGCATTGAAAGACCCCTACCCCGAGTATTTGGCAGCAAATATTTTTGCGACAGCGTCCCTCTTTGAAGGTTTTGGACTCACGCTTTGCGAAGCGAGCGCGCACGGCCTGCCTAGTGTGGCATATGGTGCCTGCCGTGGCCTACGGTCCCAAATCCGACACGGGGAGAACGGTTTTCTTTCTTCTGGTGGAGAAGAATTGGGTTCATTGGCCGACGACTTGCGCACTCTCATGGCCGACCAAGAATTGCGCGAGAAGATGGGAAGACGCGCACGTGAGATGTTCGTCTCGCGGTTCTCAAATGAGATTGTTCACGCAGGTTGGGAAGATCTTTTCTTTGAAGCCGTTGAACGGGGGCCGAACCGAGCGGCACCCCGACCAGAGCACGTGCGCCAAGTGAGGCTTTGGGACATGATTCAACGGCCGCTTCCGATCCAGGATTCAGCCCGCGGAGGGCACTAAGCCATGTCCGATCATTTTGAAGCGTTGACGAGCTTTTTCAGATTGCTCGACACGCGCCAGGTGGAATTCGATAGCAGCCGAGATATCCGCGAGCATGTCCTCTCGGTCCGTCGCGGGAAGAGCACGATCGGTCTTTTGACCGAAAACCTTGAGACCAAGTTCGCCGCGAACCTTCCATTACTCATGCCTAATGTTTCTGGGTTCGACGGACAGGCGGCAGAACAGGCAGAGCAATACTTCCTTTTTGGAACCATCTTTTCTGACAAGGCAACGTCCCATAAGGGTGCTGTCAAACTCCTGAACATGATGCCGAGCGGTGCTGCCCCCGTCTTCATGGAAGTCGGGTTTCTGGCGACCACCCACAGCTGGTCACACGCGTTCCGGGAAGGCAATCCGCAGTATGCCGCGCTCGGCTACGTTTATGACGACATGAGCCACTACTTCATGGCTGATTATCCCAACCGTCTGATCCAAAGACTGAACAGCGACCTGGAGCTGACGGACGAGGAACGCAAGCGCGCACGCGGGCTGATTGACCGGATGGTGGCGCGGCGCATCTCCAAATACAACGCACAGCCGATGGAGGCGCCGACCCTCCCCGGTGGTTACGCCCGGCGCGTGCTGGTCTGCGACCAGGCCTATGCCGATGCGTCGACCGTCTACGGCAAGGTCGACGAAGCGGCGTTTGAGGAGATGCTGTTCACCGCGCTCCGCGAGAACCCGGACGCCCAGATCATCGTCAAGACTCACCCGGATTCGAGCTGGGAGAAGTCCACGAGGACCGGCTACTACACCCATTTGAAAAGCACCGAGCGTGTCGTGATCCTGACCGATCCGGTGAACCCCTACACGGTCTTCGACATGGTCGATACGGTCTATGTCGGCACGAGCCAGATGGGGCTGGAGGCGCTGTTC
>CXWF01051749.1_pt1 | contig 59356 bp, 52 predicted proteins | sample 468421 | NCBI WGS metagenome assembly CXWF01 (sample SAMEA2620812, study PRJEB7988) | marine metagenome | biome: marine biome (ENVO:00000447); feature: surface water layer (ENVO:00002042); material: "saline water (ENVO:00002010), including plankton (ENVO:xxxxxxxx)" | depth 5 m
GTCGTCGAGGCGCGGTGTCCGGCTTCGGCGAGCGTCCGCTTCAGCGCGCCGACAATGAGCCCGCGCACCAGCCCCGCATCTCGGAAGCGCACCTCGGCCTTGGCCGGATGCACGTTCACATCGACATCGCGGGGGTCGAGATCGACGAAAAGTGCGACGGCAGGATGCCGGTCGCGTGCGAGGAAGTCCGCGTAAGCCCCGCGTACCGCGCCAACGATCAACTTGTCGCGCACGGGCCTCCCGTTCACGAAGAGAAACTGAAGTTGCGCCGTGCCGCGATTATAGGTCGGCAATCCGGCAAAGCCCGTGAGCGCTATCCCTTCACGCACAGCATCTATCGCGAGCGCGTTCTGCTCGAAGTCGCGGCCCATGATCGCGCCAAGCCTTGTCAGCCTGCCCGCGTCGCCGGGGAGTTCCGGTTCGAGACGCAAAAGGTTTCGCTCACCGCTCGTCAGGGTAAAGCCCGTTTCCGGGTGCGCCATCGCCAGCCGCTTCACCACATCGGATACGGCTTGCGTTTCGGCGCGCTCGCTTTTCATGAATTTCAGGCGCGCAGGCGTCGCAAAGAAGAGGTCGCGGACTTCGATCTGTGTGCCCTGGCGGCCCGCCGCGGGCTCGACGGCACCTGTCTTCCCCCCCTCGAGCGAGATACGGAATGCAGTCTGCGCATCTTTCGGGCGGCTCAGAATGCTCAGCCGGGCGACCGCGCCGATCGAGGGCAGCGCTTCTCCGCGAAAGCCGAGCGTCGCAATGTCGTGCAGATCTTCAAGGCCTTCGCGGTCTATGCGGAGCTTCGAGGTCGCATGCCGCTCGACTGCAAGTGCCAGCTCTTCCGCGTTCATGCCGATGCCATCATCGGTGACGCGAATGAGGTCGCGCCCGCCGCCGCCGACCACGATCTCGATGTGGCGCGCCCCCGCATCGAGTGCGTTCTCCACGAGTTCCTTCACCGCGCTTGCCGGGCGCTCGACTACTTCGCCCGCGGCGATGCGGTTGATCGTCCCTTCGCTCAAGCGGCGGATACGGCTCATGCCTCAGTCTTTCCCTTCGGCGAGATATTTGCGCGCGAGAATCTTGCCTTCTTCCACCGCCGGCTGATCGAAGGGATCGACGCCGAGCATACGGCCCGCGATGATCGTCTCCAGCATGAAATGCATGAAGAGAGCGCCGAGCGTGCGCTCGTCGAGCGCAGGCAGCATGAAGCTGCGCACGGGCCGCCCGTTTCTCACCAGCGTATCCGCCGTGGCGCGCTGCTCGGCATCCACGAGATCGCCGACGCTGTGCCCGCCGAGGAAATCGAAAGCCGTGTCTTTCGCGATATCCGGTGAGGCCTTCGGACCCTTGCCCTTGGTTTCCGTCATGAAGATGTTGAAGAGCTTGTCCTTCGGGCCTGCAAGCCAGAGCTGCAACTGGCTGTGCTGATCGACGGGGCCAAGCGCCTTCACGGGCGTGGTGCCCTTGCCATCCTTGCCGAGACTTTCTGCCCAGAGCTGGCAATACCAGGCGAGGAAACGCTCAAGCCGGTCGGCATAGGCCGCGACGACGGAAATGGACGCGCCTTTCTCCTCCGCCATGGCGACGGAAAGCGCCGCGCCAGCCGCGGGCGCAATATCGCCTGCGCCGCGCTTGTCGAGCACTTGCGCCAGCACCGCGGCCGCGCCTTCGCGCACCGCCGCAATATCGAGCCCCATCAGACGGGCCGGCAGAAGCCCCACATTGGTGAGCACGGCATAGCGTCCGCCAACGCCCGGATCGTGCTCCAGCGTCGGGAAGCCCTGCGCTTCGGCCAGCGCCCGCATGGGGTTCGGCTTGCCGTCCTTGGCGGGTTCCGTCAGCACGGCAAAGTGATGCTTCATGTATTTTGCGCCGCCTGCCTCCGCGAGCGTGCTCATCGCTGCCAATGTCTGTATCGCGGGCTCGACCGTTCCCCCCGATTTGGAGACGACAAGAAAGCGCGTCGTTCGCAGATCCACGTTGGAGAACACGGCGTCCATGGTCGCCGCATCGAGATTGTCGGGAATATGGATGCGCACGCCCTTCTGCACATTCGCCTGCGTGCCCCAGCCGGTGAGCTGCGCCAGCGCCTGCGCGCCGAGCGCCGAGCCGCCAATGCCGAAAATGAATATGTCGGTCGTATTGTCGAGAAGCTTTTCCGCCACTTCCTCGATCCGCGCGAAGTCGTCGCGGCGCGCAGGTACGCGCAGGAGCGGCAACTCACCCGTTTCATGCGCCTTGCGCAACCAGTCAAGCGCGCCTTCCGCGCGCGCCAGCGCCTTGTCGTAGCTTTCGCGGGACAGGCCATTTTCGCCGATTGCAGCGGCAAAGCAGTTATCCAGAGATTGACGATAAGGCAGGTCGGTATCGGCCATGAACTTGCTCCACCTTTCTGGAAAGACCCGCGTCTAGAATCGCGAGGCCGGAATAAAGCGTAACAAGAACGCAAACCCCCGGAAAGCCGGAGGCGTTCCCCCGCGCGGCCCTTCCCTAATGCCGCCTCTCGGACGGGCCACCGGACCTGGCGGGCGCCATGTCGTCCGTCTCGGGCAGGCCTTCGGGTTCCGGCGAGAGGTTCGGCTTGCCGACGATCGTCACGCGAAGGTTATCGGGCTTCAGCAGCCGTTTCGCGACGCGCGCCACATCCTCGCGCGTTACAGCCTCGATCAGGGCATTGCGCCTGTCCACATAATCGATGCCATACCCACCGAGTTGAATGCCCAGAAGCTGGTTCGCGATGGACCGGTTCGAGATGAAACGCAGCGGATAGGAGCCTGTGAGATAGGTCTTCGCGTCCTTCAGCTCCTCCGCCGTCACGCCTTCCTCTGCCATTCGCGCCAATTCCTTGCGCACCAGCGAAAGCGTCTGTCCGACGCGCTCGTTCTTCGTGCCAACCTGCCCGAGCCACATCGCCGCATGGTCCATGGGGTAGAGATAGGTGCCGATCGAGTAAGCAAGGCCGCGCTTCTCGCGCACCTCTTCCGTCAGCCGGGAAGAGAAGCCGCCGCCGCCCAGAATGTAGTTCATCACATAGGCGGGAATGAAATCCGGGTCGTCACGCGCAATGCCCTGCAATCCGAAGATCATCACGCTTTGGGGGAAGTCGCGCACCACGACCTGGACTTCGCCATTTCCGGTAACGTCCACCTTGGGCACATCCGCCACCTGCGCTTTGGCGGGCAGGCCGCCAAATGTCCGGTCGAGAAGGTTGCGAAGTTCCGATGGCGAGACCGGCCCGACAACCGAGATCTTCACATTATCCTGCGCGAGCACGCGGTCCGTATATCCGAGAAGATCGTCGCGCGTGATCGCAGCGACGGATTCGGGTGTGCCGTCTTCGTCGCGCGCGTAAGGATGATCGCCGAAAGCCGCCTTGTACCAGCTATTGCGAGCAATCCAGTCCGGTGACTGGCGGTTGCGCGCAACAATGGTCGCGATCTGCTTGCGGATGCGCTCGACCGCGTCGTCGTCGAAGCGCGGCTCGGAGATCGCCTTCGAGAAAAGATCGAAGGCCTCGTCCTTGTGATTTGCAAGCGTGATCAACGTAGCGTTGAAATGATCGCTGTCGGCGGAGAAGGACATGCGCGCGGCAATCTCCTCCATGCGGATCTGGAATTCTTCCGAGGTGAGTTCGCCCGCGCCTTCATCGAGAAGCCCCGACACCATGTTCGCAACCCCCGACTTCCCCTCGGGATCGGTCGCGGCGCCTCCCTTCCACGCGATTTCCATCACGACGACGGGCACTTCATCTTCCTGCACCAGCCATGCCTCGATACCGCCGGGGCTGACCACGCGCTCGATATCCATCGCCTGCGCGGGCAGGATTGCGGCGAAAGCAAAACAGAAAAAAGCAATCACGGCGCGCATCACTTCGCTCCCTCCGGCAGAAGCTCGCCCGTGACCGGATGCGTATCCTGGAGAACGGATCTTGCCGCCGCCATCACGTCCTCCTTCGTCACGTCGCGGATGCGGTCGGGCCATTCGTGAATTTCCTGCACACTCATGCCCGTCATCAGCCCCTCACCATAGGCGTAGGCCATGCTGCGCTGGTTATCGCGCGCATAGACCGCGCTCGCGACAATCACTGTCTTCGCACGGTCGAGTTCCTCATCGCTCACGCCTTCAGCGAGGAAGTTCGCGAGTTCCTTCTCGATCCCCTCTTCCAACTTGTCGAGAGAGCCGCCCACCTGCGGCAACGCATAAAGACCGAACTTGCCACCATCGAGGCGGCTGCCTTCGTACCAGCTCTGCACACCGGTCGAGATGCCTTGCTCCACCACGAGTGAACGATAGAGACGGCTTGTCGTACCGCCACCAAGGATCTCGGCCAGCACATCGAGCGCCGCACCTTCTTTGGCCCCCGCACCTGCATAGCCGGGTGCCGGATAGTAGCGCATCCATGTCGCTTCGCGCACACGCGCATCGCGCCGTATCACGCGCTTGCTTTCGTCCGGCCACTCAATATCGGGCCGCTTGCGGATGAAGGTCGGCGCGCGCCGCTCGATGGAGCCGTAATATTTTTCGGCCAGCGGTTTCAGTTCTTTCGCCGTCACGTCACCGGCGACGATCAGCGTCGCGTTGTTCGGTGTGTAATAGCGCTTGTAGAAATCGAGCGCGTCCTGCGTCGTCAGGGCGGCAATTTCATCCTTGTAACCGATGATATCCCGGCCATAAGGGTGCTCGCCGTAAAGCGCGCTGTTCATCTCCGACTGCAACTCGGCCGAAGGTTTGTTCTCGATACGCATGCGTAATTCTTCCAGAACCACGTCGCGCTCGGGCAGAACCTCGGCATCGGTGAGCTGGAGGTGGGTCATGCGGTCCGCTTCCATCTCCATCACGAGCGGCAGGCGATCTTTCGCGATCACCTGAAAGTAAGCCGTGAAGTCGTAATGGGTGAAAGCGTTGTCCTTCCCGCCATTGCGCGCGACGATGCGCGAGAACTGGCCCGGCCCTATTTTCTGCGTACCCTTGAACATCAGATGTTCGAAAAAATGCGCGAGCCCTGTCTTGCCTGCGTCCTCGTCGGCAGCGCCCACTTGATACCAGACCATGTGGGTGACGACCGGCGCCCGGTGGTCGGGGATCACCAGAACATTCATGCCGTTGGACAGCTCGAAAGTCTCCGGCAGCGGCGCGGCAGTCAACGAACTGCCACGCCCGAAAGCGAGGCCGAAGAACACGAGCATTATCAGAAGAGCAAAGGAGAGAGCGGCAAGGTAGCGTGTGCGCAACAAGTCTCATCCCTCCGGGGCGATGGCTTCTCTCGTTTCGGCTTTCGAGGCGCGGAAAAACAAAAGGCGGAAAGACCTTTGCCCTTCCGCCATTCGCATATCCCGATCGCTCAGAAAATGCCGGAGAGCCAGCCTTCTTTCTTCTGTTCCACAGTCGGCGTTTCGCCTTCGGTAACAGGCTTGCCTTCCGCCTCGTTCTGCTGGATGCGTTCGCTCTCCCCCCTGGGGTTCACGAGGCGCTCATCGGGTGCCGGACCCGAGTTCTTCCAGAAGAGAATATTGTCGACGAACGTCTTGTCGCGTTCGACCAGCGAGCGCGTTTCGGCGTTCACGACCTGACGGATGCGCGGATCGGCTTCCGTCGCGCCGGTTTCCTGCAACAGCACCTGCTCGCCCTGACTCTGCGAGGGAGCGACGTTTTCAGCCGAAAGCGCTTCCTCACCGATCAGGGCGCGCTGCGCACCAATCGAGGGCTGCATTTCCATGTCCTGCGGACGCAGTGCGCCGGGCCGCGGCGGGCGCAGCGAATAATCCGGCGGGATGACCAGCGGCGCCTTCGTCACAATGGCGAACTCGTCCGGGGCGGATTTGCCATAACCAAGCGTATCGCTAAGGCTTTCACCGCCGCAGGCGGCAAGGGAAAGCGACAGCGCGGCAAACAGACCGGCTTTCGCGCTCCACCCGGCGATGCGGGAGACTTTCGCTTCGATAGTCACTTAACGGCTCTCCTTGATCGTGGCTTTTTGCCGATCCTGCCGGCCAATCGCCTGTCAGGCTGGCGTACCGCCCGATTTTTCGTCCGGGCTGTCCTTTTTACCGGCGCCCACAAGGCCCGGCCAGACCGATTCGAGGATGATGAACATGACGCCCAGCGCGATCCATACATCGGCGATATTGAAGATATACCAGTAAAATCCGAAGGCGTGGAAACTAAAAAAGTCCGCCACCGCGCCGTAGAAAATGCGGTCATAGACATTCCCGAGGGCGCCGCCGAGGATCAGGCCGATGGCAAGCGCCGTCACCTTGTACTCCACCCGGGCAAGCCAGAGACTGAGGCCGATAATGACCGCGATGGCGAAGCCCGCCAGGATCGCCACGCCCAGCGCCGTCTGCGCCTCGAAAAGACCGTAGCTGACGCCCTGATTCCAGGCCATGACAAGATCGAAAAAGGACGTCACCTCGACGCGGCCTCGCGCGGCGATGTCATAAATATTGATCATCCACCACTTGTGAAGCCGGTCGACGGCAAAGCCCGCCAGCCCGATCAGCGATCCGTAGAGGGACCAGGGGCCCCAGAAAGTCTCGCGGTTCAGGCTCGTCATCCCTTATCTCCCTCTCGCGTTCAGTGCTGCGCGTCGTATTCGCGGACCGCCGCCGCATCGCGGAGCGAGAGATCCGGGTAGTCCGGGTCGCTTCCCACTTCAGGCAGGATACGCCAGGAACGCGCACATTTGCGTCCCTCTGCGAGCTTCGGCACGACGGCAACGCCCGGCACATCATCGAGCCGCCAGGCATCGGCGGGGCCTTCGCCTTCGGTAAGCGTCGCCTGGCTCGTGATCGAGATTTCGGCGAGGTCGACGCCCTTCATCGCCTCGACAAGCTCGGGCCGCGAAACGAAGACTTCAGGGGCCGCTTCGAGGCTCGCGCCGATCCGCTTTTCGCGGCGCTCGACTTCAAGCGCACCCGTCACCACGCGGCGGAGTTCGCGCACCTTTTTCCATTTTTCGGAAAGCGCTTCGTCGCGCCAATCGGCGGGAATTTCCGGGAAAGTGCGCAGATGCACCGAATCCTCGTCCGAGGGGAAGCGCGAGAGCCAGACCTCTTCCGCCGTAAAACAAAGCACCGGCGCCAGCCATGCCGTGAGGCAGGAGAAGAGATGGTCGAGCACCGTCCGGCAGGAACGGCGGCGCAGCGCCGAGGGCGCATCGCAATAAAGGGCATCCTTGCGGATGTCGAAATAGAAGGCCGACAGATCGACATTCATGAAATTCGACAACGTATGCGACACCCGTTTGAAATCGTAATCCGTATAGGCCTTGCGCACGAGGTCATCGAGTTCGGCAAGGCGATGCAGGATCACGCGTTCGAGTTCCGGCATATCGGAGACAGGCACGCGCTCCGCATCGTCGAAGCCCGCAAGATTGCCGATCAGGTAGCGGAAGGTATTGCGGAGTTTCCGATAGGCCTCGACATTCGACTTGATGATGTCGTTGCCGATGCTGTGATCTTCCCAGTAGTCGGTGCTCGCGACCCACAGGCGCAGGATTTCCGCGCCGTTCTGCTTGATGATCGCCGCGGGCTCGATCGCGTTGCCGAGCGACTTCGACATCTTGAGGCCCTTGTCGGTCAGCGTCATGCCATGCGTCAGCACCTGCCGGTAGGGCGCACGGCCGCGCGTCGCGCAGCTTTCGAGCAGCGAGGACTGGAACCAGCCGCGATGCTGGTCGGAACCTTCGAGATAAAGGTCGGCAGGTGTCGGTATCCCGCGCGCTTCCAGCACGAAAGCATGGGTGGACCCTGAATCGAACCAGACATCGAGAATGTCGGTGACTTTCTCGTAGTCCGCTTCGTTGTATTGGCTTCCGAGGAAGTCCGATGCCGGATGCTCGAACCAGGCATCCGCCCCTTCTTTGGCGACGGCTTCGACGATGCGCGCGTTCACCGCCTCGTCGCGGAGCAGCGAGCCATCCTCCTTCTTCACGAAGAGCGTCAGCGGTACGCCCCAGGCGCGCTGGCGCGACAGCACCCAGTCGGGGCGGCCTTCCACCATCGAGTAGATCCGATTGCGGTTGCGCGCGGGCACCCAGCGTACCTTGTCGATTTCCTCCAGCGCGACCTCGCGGAATTCGCGGCCGCCCGCCGCCTCGATCTTCGCGTCCATCGCCACGAACCATTGCGGCGTATTGCGGAAGATGAGCGGCGCCTTGGAGCGCCATGAATGCGGATAGGAATGCTTGACCTTGCCCTTGGCCAGCAGCGCATTCGCTTTCTCAAGCTCCTCGATCACGGCGGCGTTGGCGTTGCCTTCCTTGCCCTGCCGTGTCAGCACGAACTTGCCCGCGAAGAGCGGCACATGGTCATAGTAGCAGCCTTCCTCGTTCACGGTTTCGGGGATGTCCTTCGAGCCGAAATTCTCGACCCAGATCATGTAGTCGTCCTGGCCGTGGCCGGGTGCAGTGTGGACGAAGCCGGTACCGGCCTCTTCCGTCACATGATCGCCGGCCAGCAGCGGCACATCGAAGTCGTAGCCCTGTCCACGGAAGGGATGCGCGCAAACGACGCCTCGCAGTTCATCGGCTGTCACGTCGCGAAGCCGCGTCCAGTCCTCGATGCCCGCATCTTTCGCGACCTGCGCCGCGAGTGCATCGGCAAGCACGAGCTTCTCGCCCGTCGCCTTCACTTCATAGAGGCCGTAAGCGATTTTCGGCGAATAGGAGATCGCGCGGTTCGCCGGGATCGTCCAGGGTGTTGTCGTCCAGATGACAACCGCGGCGCCTTTCAAGGCGTCGCCCGTCACCACAGGAAACTTCACCCAGATCGTGTGACTCACATGATCGGCATATTCGACTTCCGCTTCCGCCAGTGCGGTCTTTTCCACCACCGACCACATGACCGGCTTCGAGCCGCGATAGAGCGAGCCGTTCATGAGGAATTTCTGGAATTCCTCGACAATCTTCGCTTCGGCATCGAAGGACATGGTGAGGTAGGGATTGTCCCATTCGCCGGAAACGCCGAGGCGCTTGAACTCTTCCTTCTGCACATCGACCCAGTGCTGCGCGAACTCACGGCATTCGCGGCGGAACTCCAGCGGCGGCACCTCGTCCTTGTTGAGGCCTTTCTTGCGGTACTTTTCCTCGATCTTCCATTCGATCGGAAGTCCGTGGCAGTCCCAGCCGGGAATATAGGCGGCGTCCTTGCCCATCATCTGCTGCGAGCGGACGACGATGTCCTTCAGGATCTTGTTCAGCGCATGGCCGATATGGATGTTGCCATTTGCGTAAGGAGGACCGTCATGCAGGACGAAGGTCTCGCGGCCCTTCGCGCTTTCGCGAAGCCGATTGTAGAGATCGAGCTTCTGCCAGCGCTCCAGCCATTCGGGCTCGCGCGCGGGAAGCCCCGCCTTCATCGGAAAGTCGGTTTTCGGCAGAAAGAGCGTCTCGCGATAGTCGCGGCCGGCTTCTTCGGTACCTTTATTTTCAGAGGTCGTATCGGTGGACATGGATGATCCCGGGAATGGTCCAGAAAATCTGGGTTGCGCAATGAAAACGGAGAAACCCGGCTCCTGCCCCGGACCGCCCGGCGGGCGTCCTCAGCGGCAGGCCGGGCCTGTAATTCGCGCTATTATGGCGGGATGGGCGCCGCCGCTTCCCGGCATTTTCATGAGCATCGTCATGGGGCGAGTTTCTAGCAGCCGGTCCCTTAACAGTCCAGTAAAGGCGCGGCTTTCCGGGAGCGGCCCTTGCCGTCTATAGTCCCCCCATGCGCAGCCTCCTTTCCGCCCTGTTTCTCGCCCTTTTTCTGCCTCTCGCTCTCCATGCGGAAGAGAGCCCGGTCCTCACCCGGATCGAGGCCTCGGGCGAGGTCCGTGTCGGCCTCACCGGCGACTACAAGCCCTTCTCATGGGAAGAGCCGGAGGATGCCTTCCAGGGCCTCGGCGTCGATATGGCGCAAGCGCTTGCGCAGGATCTCGGCGCCCGTCTCGTTATCGTGAAGACAAGCTGGCCAACGCTGATGGAAGACCTGAAGGCAGGCAAATACGATATTGGCATGGGCGGCATTTCGGTGACGGAGGAGCGCAAGGCACACGCCCTCTTCTCGACGCCACTGCTGAGCGACGGCAAGGCCCCCATCGCGCGCTGCGAGGATGCCTCGCGTTTCGAGACGCTGGACGGGATCGACCTCGAAGGCGTCACGGTCATCGTCAATCCAGGCGGCACCAACGAGGCTTTCGCCCGCGCGAACATCCACAAGGCGCGCCTCGTCCTTCACAAGGACAATGCGAGCATCTTCGAGGAGATCGCGGCGGGCCGCGCCGATGTGATGATCACCGACGCCATCGAAACACGCATCATCGCGCGCGAGCATCCCGCGCTCTGTGCGGTAAACCCCAATGCGCCTTTCACACATTCCGAAAAGGCATATCTGCTGCCGAAGGACGATGCGTGGAAGGCCCGCGTCGACGCGTGGCTGGGCGAAATGGAAGAGAGCGGCGAGAAGGAAGCGCTGTTTTCAAAGTGGGTGGAGTGAAATCTCACGCCGGAATGATCCGTTCCACCGCGCGCGCCTTCAGCGCCAGCTTGCCTTCCGCATTCGTGAACACCGCCTCCACATAGGCCTGCGTCTTCGAGACGTTCAGCACATGCCCCTCGCAGGAAAGCATACCCTTCGTCACCGGGCGGAAGAAATGCGTTTGAAGGTCCACGGTCGTGAAGTTCTGGTCACCCTTCAGCATGGTCATCAGCGCGAAGGAACAGGTCTGGTCGGCGAGCGTCGCGAGATAACCGCCGAACACCGCCACCGGGTTCATGTAAGCCGGATCGACCGGCCAGTCATAGCGGATGCGGCCGGGCTCCAGCACGGTCAGCTTGCCCGCATAGAGATTGAGCGCCGTCACATGAGGCGGTGCCTTCTCCGCCTCGCCCGCCTCGATCCGCTTCAGAATATTCGCCCAGCTCGGCATCGTGTCCCCTTCACACCGTCTTTTGCGTTATCGCGGCTGCATCGGCCAACATCTCGTTGAGGTCAATCAACTCGTTATAGCGCTGGAAAGTGACGCGCTCTTCGCCGTCCGGCAAGCCCGTGCCTTTCATCAGCGCCGAGATAAGGCGTCTTGCCGTCTTCCACGATATTGGCGAAGGACGCGGCGAAGGGGTCCCCGGCTCGGCCCTTTGCGACGTTTGAACGACATTTCGATGACAGTGGTGCCTGTTTGTCCGCGTTTTCATGCTCTCGGAATGGCGGAGTGACGCAGGAGAAGGCTTGCTTTCAGGGCAGCGCGGACTTTCAATCGCATAAATTATTAAACGGAGACCTGCCCATGAGTGCCGACGCGATGCCGAACGATCTCGAATCCTTCTGGCTGCCCTTCACGCCGAACCGTCAGTTCAAACGCGAACCGCGCATCGTCTCGCGCGCGAAGGACATGTATTATTACAAGCCGGACGGGACGGCGGTACTCGACGCGACGGCGGGGCTATGGTGTTCCAATGCCGGCCATTGCCGTGAGCCGATCGTCAGGGCGATCCAGGAACAGGCGGGGGAACTCGATTTCGCGCCCTCCTTCCAGTTCGGGCATCCCAAAGTCTTCGAGCTTGCGAGCCGCATCGCGGAGCTCACGCCGGACGATCTCGACCATGTCTTCTTCTGCAACTCCGGCTCGGAGGCCGCCGACAGCGCGCTGAAGATGGCCATCGCCTATCACCGCGCCAATGGCGAGGGCACTCGCACACGCCTGATCGGTCGCGAGCGCGGCTATCACGGCGTCGGCTTCGGCGGCATCTCGGTCGGCGGCATGGTTGCGAACCGCAAGTTCTACGGCCCGCTGCTCTCGGGCACGGATCACCTGCCGCATACCTATAACCGCGCCGAGCAGGCCTTCACGGTGGGCGAGCCCGAATGGGGCGCGCATCTCGCCGACGAATTGCAGCGCATGGTCGACCTCCACGATGCGTCGACCATCGCGGCCGTCATCGTCGAGCCGATGGCAGGTTCGACAGGCGTATTGCCGCCGCCCAAGGGCTATCTCAAACGGCTGCGCGAACTTTGCGACAAGCACGGTATCCTTCTGATTTTCGATGAGGTCATCACGGGTTTCGGACGGCTTGGACATGCGACGGCAGCGGAACGCTTCGGCGTCACGCCGGACATCATGACCTTTGCGAAGGGCGTCACCTCCGGCACGGTACCGATGGGCGGCTGCGTGGTGCGCAAGCATATCTACGAGGCCTACCAGACAGGCCCCGACCATATGATCGACCTCTTCCACGGCTACACTTATTCGGGCCATCCCCTCGCCGCCGCGGCAGGGCTTGCGACGCTCGACCTTTACCGCGATGAAGGGCTGTTCGAACGCTCGAAGAAAATGGAGCCCGTGATTGCGCAAGCTGCGATGGGTCTCAAGGACCACGCTCTCGTGCAGGACATCCGCACCATCGGCCTGGTGGCAGCGTTCGACCTTGCGGGCGTCGAGGGCCTGCCCGGCAAGCGCGGTTTCGACGCCATGCGCGTCGCCTTCCACGAGGAGAACATGATGGTCCGCGTGTCGGGCGACACCATCGCTTTCTCGCCGCCGCTCATCGTGGAGGAAAAGCACATCGAGGAGGCTTTCGACAAGTTCCGCAGGACGCTCGACAAGGTTTCGTAGTTCCAGGAGGAGCGTTCCGGGAGGCGTATTTCAGGAGGGCGCGACGTCCCGCCGCAGGGGGTATCCCTTGGAAGGAGCACGAAGCCACCCTATCTGAGAATTGTTCCCTCTAAAGGCGGGCCCGCCTCCTCCCCCCTCCTCTCAAACGGGCCCGTACATTCAAACCTCCCGGCTCTGGCCGGGAGGTTTTTTATTGGCCGGACGCCGGTAGCCGCCCTCCCCCCGGTCCGCTAGAATTTGCGCATCTTCCCCACAAGACGAGGCAGCGGCCGAATGGCGGCGACGAATTTCGTTCTGGTGGCCGCGTCGCTTCTGTGTGCCGTCATCTTCTTCCGCCCGAAGCTGTTGAGGTCGCGGACATGGCGGGCAACGGTGACGCCGCTTGCCTCCATCATCGGCTCGGGCTTTCTGGTCGCGGGGCCACTGCTCGCCCATGCGGCGGGGACGCTTGCCTGGGCGGCGATGCTGGGCCTCTGCGCCACCGGCTATCTCTTCGGCAGCGCAATCCGGCACAATATTCTGCATGTCGAGCCGAAGCTCAGACACAAGCCGCCCCTGCCGGTGGCGGCGCTGGAGACGGCATCCGACCTTGCGCTCTCCTTCGCCTATTTCGTCTCCGTCGCCTATTACCTCAATCTCTTCGCCGCGTTCGGGCTGCGGCTTGTCGATGTGGTCGACCCTGTTGCTGTGCGCATCGGCGCAACGGGGGCGATTGCCGTTGTCGGCGTTATCGGCGCGCTGGGCGGGCTCAGGGGGCTCGAACGGCTGGAGGTGGGCGCGGTCGGGCTGAAGCTGTCGCTGATCGGCGGGCTTGTCGTGGCGCTCGGATTTGCCGCCATCATCATGGTGGCGAACGGGACGCTCAGCTGGTATGCGCCGGACCATGTGCGCGGCAGCAAGGAGATCGGCATTCTGCTCGGGCTCGTGATCCTGGTGCAGGGCTTCGAGACATCGCGCTATCTGGGCGACGAATATGACGCGGAGACGCGCGTGAAAACGATGCGGCGCGCGCAATGGTTCTCGACGGGCATCTATTTCGTTTTCATAGTGCTCATCACCAGCTATTTCACCGGCGACCTGCCGCTCGCGGGCGGCGAGACGGCGATCATCGACATGCTGATGCCGCTGGGAACAGCAGTGGCGCCGCTCATCATTCTCGCCGCGCTTTCCTCACAGCTTTCGGCCGCCGTGGCCGACATGAACGGCGCGGGCGGGCTGATCGAGGAAACCTCGCGCCACCGGCTGAAAGTGAAGACGGGCAATCTCGTGACCGCGCTCGTCGCCATCGCACTCACATGGATGGCCGACATCTACGAGATCATCACGCTCGCCTCACAGGTCTTCGTTCTCTATTACGCGCTGCAATCGGCGCAGGCCGCCCTCTCCGCCTATGGCCAGCGGCGATATGGACGGACGGCCCTCTTCGCTGGCGGCATTCTGATCGCGCTCGCGGTGATCATCTTCGCGGTGCCCGCCGAGGCGTGACACTCGCCTGGATTCTCAGGCGGAGTTCCGGTTCGTCATAGACGGGCTTGAGGCTCGGCTTGTCCATGATCGCCCGCGCCGAGGTCGCGAGACGGAATTACGACCGCTTCAGGCCCAGCATGTTGGCGATGACCTTGTCCATCGTGCGGGCGGGCGCGAAATGCATTATCGCCTTTTCGGCAAGGCTCGACGGGTTGATCGCGTAGCGGACCTTCGGATTGGCGGTGGTCAGCGCCTTGTGGATGAGGCGGCCGAGCTTTTCGGGCGCAAGGCCATTGCGGCCCTGCTCGACGAAGGTCGCCTGGAACTTTTCGAGGATCGGCAGATAAGGGGAATTCGCATAGCGCGAAATGTCGATCTCTTCGGCCTTGTCCCAGATCGCGGTCTTCACGGCGCCGGGGCCGATAACGATGACGTCGATGCCGAAAAGCATGAGCTCGCGGCGAAGCGCCTCGGAAAAGCCCTCGATGGCGAATTTCGAGGCGGCATAGGGGCCGATGAAGGGGAAGGCGCGCTTGCCGCCAACCGATGAGATATTGACGATACGGCCCGGCTCGCCCTTGAGCGATTTATCGGCACCGAGCAGCGGCACAAAAGCCTGCGTGACGAGGAACGGGCCCGTCACGTTCACGTCGAACTGCTTGCGAAATTCATCCGGGTCGACCTCGGTCAAGGGGCCGGAAACGGCAATGCCTGCATTGTTGACGAGGCCTGCCAGCGTCTCACCCTTGAGCGCCGCGCGGACCGTTTCCGCGCCGCGCCGCACCCCGGCTTCGTCCGTCACGTCGAAAATGAGCGGGGTGAACTTGTCGCCGAGCTCCGCTTTCAGGCGCTCTGCATCCGCTTCCTTGCGAACGGAGCCGAAAACGTGAAAGCCCTTGCCTGCCAGCACCTTGGCAGCACTATGACCGATGCCGGTGGACACGCCCGTGACGACGACAGATTTCATGACTGCTTCTCCCCGATGCCCCAATGAGAACAAATGCTCATTCCGGGTCAGAGGTCAAGGCCGTCGCGCCGCCGGTCCTGTTCGCCAGTCCTGTTCGCCAGTCCTGTTCATTGAGGCGAGCTGGTCGCAGAGATTATAAGGAGTGCACCTTGTCCGGGGATGGCACTCCGGAAGCGGGCGGGAATTTCCCGTCCGCTCCCTAGGAAGACACCGTTTCATCGGTGGCTATGTGCCGTTCGCCATTCCGGCTCAGAGATTATTGGGATTGCCGTCGTAAATCTTGAACATCAGATCCATGGCACCCTCCTCATTGAAACGGCGCAGCGTGCCATCTTCATCGACCTGATAGTCGAAACAGCCGCTCGTCCGGTCCGAGCCGAGATAGACGCAGAATTTGCCGTCCTCGACTTTCCAGCTGCCGCCATAGGTCGTCCAGTTGCCGGTCATGCGGCATTCGCGCTCGCGGCCACGAACTGTTCCGTCTTCATCGAAAAATTCGGAGAAGTCCTTTCGGCCGATGGTGCATTCGCGATACTGCCCTTCGATGGTGTTGCCGACGACCAGCGCGGCGACTTCCTTGCCCGTCATGTATACATCGGCAAAGGCCGTGGACATGCCGAGACATGCGACAGTAATTGCCGTCATGATAACTGTGTTCAACTTCATCATTGGCTCTATTCTCCCATATGTAGCGTGAGCAAGAGCTTCCCTCTAACGCTCTGCATGCCTCAACGCTATCATCACACAAAACTTATGGGAAATAGGAATAGAGCATAAACCGCACGCATTTCGTCGCGGGGCGCAGGGTCGCGGGACGTAGGGTCGCGGGACGTAGGCTCCGAAGAACGGACGGGAAGAATCAGAATTTTCGGCGAAGCGCAGCTAAAATTCGGGTGGGAGCCGCATTGCGGTGTTCCCCGCCCGTATGAAAGTGCGGATCAGGCGGCGGTCGCGCCGCCGTCGATAACCATGGTCTGGCCGGTCATGAAGGCGCCTGCGGGGCTCGCCAGGAAGACTGCCGCGCCCGCGATCTCATCGGGCATGCCGATACGCTTCAAGGGCGCGCCCGCCGTGGAGCGTTCGAGGATGTCGGGATTGTCCCAGAGCGCCTTGGCGAAATAGGTCTTGATGAGGCCCGGCGCGATGCAGTTCACGCGGATATTCGAGGAGCCGTATTCAACCGCGAGATTGCGCGCGAGCTGCATGTCGGCAGCCTTGGAAACGCAATAGGCGCCGAGAATGGGCGAACCGCGCAAGCCGCCAATGGAGGAAATGATGGTGATCGAACCGTCCTTGCGCTCAACCATCTGCGGCAACACCATATGCGCGAGCCAATGGTTCGACTTGATGTTGGCCGACATGATCTTGTCGAAGGCGTCGTCCGGCAGATCCTTCGAGGGACCGAAATAGGGGTTCACGGCGGCATTGCAGACGAGACTATCGACGCGCCCCCATTTTTTCATCGTCGTGTCTACGAGGCGTTCGAGATCGCCCTTGTCGGAAATATTGCAGGGGACGGCAATGGCGCTATCGGGATGCTTCGCATTGATCTCGCCGGCCACCTTATCGCAGGCATCGCCCTTGCGACTCGACACCACGACTTTTGCTCCGTGTTCGGCCATACGGTGAACGATCGCCTCACCGATGCCCTTCGTGGAGCCGGTGACGATGGCCACTTTCCCTGTGAGATCAAACAAACCCATGACGCATCTCCTTCTTTTCATTTCGGCTTTGCCGATCATTTTGACGCTGCCGGTTGGCCCTGCTGGCCAAATTGCGCGGTTTTCCGCTTTCAATTCCGGTCTTCTAAGGCCGTTCTCGTATTTCTGTTCTCGCCAGGCGCTGCCTTTGATAGGCTGGACACGGACCAGCGGGGTATGGGTCTTCTTACACCATCGGGCGCTGAAACCACAGACGGGGACTCTCTCGACCCCTTCTGCGCTTTCAACTCCCGGGCAACATCAAGCGGAGAAACAAATGCTGATGAAGAAATTTGCGGTGCTGGCGATTTGCGCGAGCTTCGGGCTTGCGGCATGCCAGACGCAGGACGCCTATACCGGTGAACAGAAAACCAGCAAGGCTACCTATGGCGCGCTTGGCGGCGCCGTTCTCGGTGCGCTTGGCGGTGCGCTGATCGGCGGCGGCGACTCGACCGACCGGCGGCAGCGGGCAATGATTGCCGCAGGCGTGGGCGCGCTCGCGGGCGGCGGCATCGGCTATTACATGGACAAGCAGGAAGCGGAACTGACCCAGCGGCTGCGTTCATCGGGCGTCAGCGTGACGCGCGTCGGCAACGACATCATTCTCAACATGCCGGGCAACGTGACCTTCGCCACCGACTCCTCCGACATCAATGCACGTTTCTACGATGTGCTGAACTCTGTCGCGATCGTGCTGGAAGAATATAACCAGACGCTGATCGACGTGACGGGCCACACGGATTCGACGGGTTCGGAGCAGTACAATCTCGAACTGTCGCAGAAGCGCGCGCAGAGCGTTGCGAGCTATCTGATCGGCCAGGGCCTCGACAGCCGCCGCTTCTACATTGTCGGCGCGGGCGAGAGCCAGCCCATCGCGACCAACGACACGGCGGCCGGCCGCGAGCAGAACCGCCGCGTGGAAATTCGCCTGTCGCCGCTGACAACGAGCTGATTACCGCGACATGAACAAGGAAAGGCCCGGTGGAAACACCGGGCCTTTTTTTCACATGGCCTTTCGCCGGACTTTTTTCCGGGCTTCAGCCGAGCAATCTTTCGATTTCATCGACCAGCGCCTTGTCGAGCGGGCTCACCTTGCTCGGATAGATATTCACGAGCCTGCCGTCCGGTCCGATCAGATATTTATGGAAATTCCAGCGCGGCCGCGCATCCTCGCCCGCGACTTCGCTCACCCAGAGATAGAAGGGATGCGCCTCGGCCCCCACGACCTGCTGCTTAGCGGTCAGTGGGAAGGTGACGGAGTAATTCACCTCACAGAAGGTGGCGATCTCCTGTTCGGTGCCGGGCTCCTGCGCGCCGAAATCATTGGAGGGCACGCCAATGACGGTAAGGCCGCGCTGACGATATTGCTCCCAGAGGCCCTGCAGTTCGCGATATTGGGGCGTGAAGCCGCACTGGCTGGCCGTATTGACGATGAGGACGGGCTTGCCCTCGAAGCGCGAGAGCGGCAACGCTTCGCCCTGAATGGTGCGAAATTCGAATTCAAATGCCGTTACGTCACTCGTCATGGCTTCGTCTCCTCGTTTCACCACCAACTCACATTATAGCATGGAGGCGGCAGATGACGGGAGCACGTCACTAAGTGACACGAGACATAATTTCACATAGTATTAGAATACGTTTATCGTTTGTATCGGGGGAGCAGCGGTATGATTAGAATTGCCTTGTTTTTTATTTCATCTATCGCGCTGTCCGCGTGCACAACTGCTTACACTGTTAGCGTTTCGCCGTCATCCAATGAGCAGACAACCCGTTACTTCGATGGCGTTCCTGCCGTGATTTCGGAATTAGCTAACAGCGTCGTCGTAGTAATTCCCCCGGCGCATGCCGTCGAGAAGCGCGGCCGATTCGGTATCGTTTCCGTCAATCGTGGAACAAATCCGATAAATTTTGGGAGCGAGAACGTAGCGGTGGAGGCTGCTGACGGCGCGCACGTGCATGTATATTCGTATGCTGAACTACTGGATGAAGAAAAATCCAGACAGGCTTGGGCTGCAGTTGCTGCGGCGCTAGCTGCTGCTGGCAACTCTATGCAAGCAGCAAATGCCGGATACACAACGAGCTATGGTTCTTATACGGGAAGTACTTACGGGACTTACGGTGGCTCTCCATATTCCGCAACAACCTATGGCTCAGGCTATGTAACGACATACGATCCCGCAAAAGCTCAGGCCGCCCAGGCGACTGCCAATCAACAGAATATAGCCAACCTGAAAAGCGTACAGATGGCTAACGCGCTGAACGAACGCCGACTTCAGGAAATCCTCAAAACAACGACTATTTCACCCGGAGATTCTCATTCAGGGGAAATAGTTTTCGACGTGCCTCAAGGGACGGGCGAGAGCAAGTACGTCTCCGTTCTCGTTTCTGCGGGCGTTGACCGGCATGTCTTTAACGTCAGGCTTAGCGCCAGCCGGTGAAAAATGAGCAAGTCGGCAACCAAGCAATAGTGAAGGTGTGAACCAAAACGCTTGGATAAGGAAATGTGCGACTGGAGATAGGCACGGGGCTGAAGGAATCGCCCAGTTGTTACCAGCTCTTCGCTCGCGTTCCAGCGTCGGGCACCCCGGCCAAAACTGGTTAACGGTTTTTCAAGAGCCTCCCCTTACGGTGAAGAACAGATGAATTTCCCGCGGGCCGGTATCTTGTTTTTTGGGGGCCCGCGAGATTCCGGGGGATACCGCGCCATGCCGATGCCTTTGCCGCTCAAGCATCTTGCCGCCACCATGCTCTATGCGGTGCCGTCGATCGGGCTTGCCTATGGTCTCATCCATTTCTTCGGCTTCGACCCGAAACTTGCCGCACTTGGCGGGCTCATTGCCGCGCTGCTGGGCGCGGAAGCGCATGCCGCGATCTCGCGCAGCATCGAGCGCAAGGCCGTGCGCAAGGAATTGCAGGAACTGACAAGCCTTGCCGCCGGGCTTTCGCGCGACCTCGATGACGCTGCCGACAAGATCATCGAGCTGGAAGAACGCTTCGAGCGCGAGACGACCGAGCGCATGGAACGCATCTTCTCGGAAATTCGCGTGGTCGAAAGCCTCGTGAAGCGGCTCGCCGAAACACGCGAATTCTCGAACGCGATTGCCGCGCCCGCCGCGGCGGAAGGACCTGCGCTGGAGGCGCAGACGGAGAGCACACAGGCGCTCGCCGACAGCGACGTACCGCCGCCCAAGCCCGAAAAGCGGCTTGAGGACATGAATGATTCCGAACTGCTGGACACGATCCGCCGTTCGCTAGAAACGAACCGCGTCGATCTTTACCTGCAGCCGGTGGTGAGCCTTCCGCAGCGCAAGACCCTTTATTATGAGGGCCTGTCGCGCCTGCGCACCGACAAGGGCGAGCTCATCATGCCGCGCGACTATATGCGCGTGGCCGAGCCCGCGGGCATGATGCCGACCGTCGACAATATTCTGCTTTTCCGTTGCATCCAGGTGGTGCGCAAGCTCGCGCAGCGCAACAGCAAGGCCGGCGTCTTCTGCAACATTTCCGCCTTCTCGCTGCTGGACGAGGATTTCTTCCCGCAGTTCATCGACTACATGCAGCACAATACGGATCTCGCGCAGCACCTCATCTTCGAGTTCAGCCAGATGACGGTGAACGGCGCGGGCCCTGTGGAACGCGCGAGCCTTGAAGCGCTGGCCGAACTCGGCTTCCGCTTCTCGATGGACCAGGTGACCAATCTGCGCTTCGATGCGGCGACGCTGCATGACCGTAATTTCCGCTTCATCAAGGTTTCGGCTGCGACCATGCTCGAGGGCACGCATACGGCGGGCGACATTCACGCCGCCGACCTCAAGGAACTGCTCAAGCGCAACGGCATCCAGCTCATCGTCGACAAGATCGAGAACGAGCGCGAGGTCGTGGATGTGCTCGACTATGATGTCGAATTCGGCCAGGGCTACCTCTTCGGCGAGCCGCGCCCGGTACGCGAAAGCGTGCTGAGCGAGGAGCCCTCCAGTGTCCCGAAGGCACCCGAGATGCCGCTCGCGGCGGACTGAACGCCCGAAACAGCCGCTTTCTCATGGCCAATGCCCCTCGGTTGACAGGGGGGCGGCCCGCTGACGCGGTCATGCGTCAGCTATTTTTTACTTGCCGCGTGATCTTGCGCCGAACCGGCTTCCACTTCGGCGGATCACGCTCTATCTTGCCCCGGCAAAACAAGCCGAGAGAGCAATCCCATGAGCCTTGCCGACCTGAAGCCCGTCATCGAACAGGCCTTTGAGAACCGCGATCAGATCAACGCCGAGACAAAGGGCGAGGTTCGCGATGCCGTGAACGAAGCGCTGAATGCGCTGGACAGCGGCAAGGCGCGCGTGGCCGAGAAATTCAAGGGTACGTGGGAAGTCCATCAGTGGCTGAAAATGGCCGTGCTGCTCTCCTTCCGCCTGAACGACATGACGACCATCCCGGGCGGCCCCGGCAAGGACACGAACTGGTGGGACAAGGTGCCCTCGAAGTTCGACGGCTGGGGCGAGGCGGAATTCCGCTCGGCGGGCTTCCGCGCCGTGCCGAACTGCATCGTGCGCCGCTCGGCCTATATCGCGCCCAACGTCGTGCTCATGCCTTCCTTCGTGAACCTCGGCGCCTATGTGGACGAGGGCACGATGGTCGACACATGGGCGACCGTCGGCTCCTGCGCGCAGATCGGCAAGAATGTGCACATCTCCGGCGGCGCGGGCATTGGCGGCGTGCTGGAGCCGCTGCAGGCGGGCCCCGTCATCATCGAGGATAACTGCTTCATCGGCGCGCGCTCGGAAGTCGCCGAAGGCGTGATCGTGGGTGAGGGCGCGGTGCTCTCGATGGGCGTCTATCTCGGCGCCTCGACCAAGATCATCGACCGGGCGACGGGCGAAGTGCATATCGGTAAGGTGCCGCCTTACGCGGTCGTCGTGCCCGGCGCGCTGCCCGGCAAGGCAAGCCCGGACGGCTCGCCCGCCCCGAGCCTCTATTGCGCCGTGATCGTGAAGACGGTCGATGCGCAGACCCGCTCCAAGACCTCGATCAACGAGCTGCTGCGGACTTAGGTTTCCGGTCGCATTTGACGGCTTCCATTTGACGGCCCATTTGACGACCTTGGGGGCGCGGGGTACCAAGTTGCCCATGAACGCGCCAGCCACACCCGCCCCGCCCTACGATCCCCTCGAGATCGCCAAGGAACTCATCCGCTGTCCAAGCGTGACGCCGGAGGATGCGGGCGCGCTTTCCGTGCTCGAAAAATGGCTGAAGCCGCTCGGCTTCACCTGCGAGCGGATGCGCTTTTCGGCGGAGGGCACGCCCGATGTCGACAATCTCTATGCGCGGCTCGGGACGGGAAGCCCCCATTTCTGCTTTGCGGGACATACGGATGTCGTGCCGGTGGGCGATGCCGAGGCATGGACCGCCGACCCTTTCGCCGGCGATATCAGGGACGGCATGCTGGTCGGGCGCGGGGCCGCCGACATGAAGGGTTCGATTGCGAGCTTCGTCGCCGCCGCATCGCGGCTGGTGCAGGACGGCAAGCTCGCCGATGGCTCGATCAGTCTGCTCATCACCGGCGACGAGGAAGGGCCGAGCGTCAATGGTACGGTCAAGATGCTGCAGGCGCTGAAGGCGCGCGGCGAGACATTCGACCATTGCCTTGTTGGCGAGCCGACCAGCGCCGACAGGCTCGGCGACATGGTGAAGATCGGGCGGCGCGGCAGCATCAATGGCTGGCTGACCGTTTACGGCACGCAAGGCCACGTCGCCTATCCGCATCAGGCCGACAATCCGATCCCGCGCCTTATCGAAATGCTGCGGCGCCTGAACGCCCGTGAACTCGACAAGGGCAACGATCATTTTCAGCCATCGAATTTTGAAGTGACGACCATCGACACGGGCAACACCGCGACCAATGTCATTCCCGGCGCGGTGCGCGCGGTGATGAATATTCGTTTCAACGACGAACATACGGGCGCGAGCCTCGACCAATGGATGCGCAGCGTCTTCGACCAGGTCAGCCAGGAGATGGGCGGACGCTATACATTCGAGACGAAGATTTCGGGCGAAGCCTTCATCACCGAGCCGGGTGATTTCTCGGCGCTGATCGCCGATGCCATCGAAAAGGTGACGGGGATCACGCCCGAGCTTTCCACCACGGGCGGCACATCGGATGCGCGTTTCATCCGCGCCTATGCGCCAGTGGTCGAATTCGGATTCAGGAATGCCACCATGCACAAGGTGGACGAACAGGTGCCCGCCGATGACTTCGGCAAGCTTGCCGACATATACGAAGCCATTCTGCGCGGCTATTTCGCCGGACGGGTCTCTTGAACATCGCGGAAATCACAAACGGGCTGACCGGCGCCTGGCGCATCATCATACGCGATGCGAACGCGAAGGACTGCTTCGACCTGAGCGCGGCGGGCGCGATGCGCAGCTTCGGGGCGCTGCTCCTTGCGCTGCCTGTCATCTTCTTCACATCGACGCTTTCCTGGCGGTTCGCGCGCGAGGCTTTCGATATCGGCGAGGACGTGTCCTACGGGCTCTTCATCACTACGGAACTTGCGAGCACCATCATCTATTGGGCGCTCTTTCTCGCGGCGATGGCGCGCGTCTCGCGAATGCTGAAGCTCGACGCCTATTTCACGCCCTATCTCATCACCTATAACTGGGGCACGCTGTTCACGACCATCGCCTTCGCGCTGCCGCTCATTCCGCATGCGCTGGGTATCTACTCCGCCACAGCTGGCTTCATGCTCGCCATGCCGGTCATGGGGCTGCTCGCCTGGTATCGCTGGCAGATCACGCGCGAAGTGCTGGGTGCGGAGGCGGGGCTCGCCTTTGCCATCATCGTTTTCGAAGTGGTGCTGAGCCTGTCCGTCGACCAGATACTCGGCATGCTGCTGATGCCGGGCGTCGGGGTTTCGGCATGAACGCAAGACGCGATGCCCTGAACGGAAGGAACCGGCCTATCGGCGTCTTCGACAGCGGCATTGGCGGCATTACGGTGCTGAAGGCCCTGCGCAAGGCACTGCCGCATGAAGACCTCGTCTATCTCGGCGACACGGCGCGGCTGCCCTATGGCACGAAGAGCCCGGAAACGGTCACGGCCTATGCGACGCAGGCGACGAAGCATCTACTCGGCCATGACGTGAAGATGATCGTGATTGCCTGCAACACGGCGTCGGCCGTCGCCCTCGGTCCGCTTACGCAGGCGCTCGCGCCCATTCCCGTGATCGGCGTGATCGAACCGGGCGCGAAGGCGGGCGTGAAGGCGACGAAGACGGGCCGCATCGGCATCATCGCCACGGAGGCGACGGTGAAGGGCGGGGCCTATGCGCGCGCCATCCATGCGCTGATGCCCGAGGCGGAAGTGAGCCAGGCGGCCTGCGGACTGTTCGTGACGCTGGCCGAAGAAGGCTGGACGAAGGGCGAGGTCGCGGAGGCGGCCGCGAAGCGCTATCTCGCACCGCTCTTCAAGGGACGGAACGCGCCGGACACACTGGTGCTCGGCTGCACCCATTTTCCCGTGCTCGCGCGCACGATCAAGAAGGTCGCCGGCAAGGGCGTCAAGCTTGTCGACTCGGCGGCAACAACGGCCAAGGCCGTGGAGGAAGCACTCGCACGCCAAGACCTCACCGCCAAGCACAAGCGCAAGGGCAAGACGCGCTTTCTCGCGACCGACAGCACGGAACGCTTTGCGCGCGTAGGCGGCATTTTCTTCGGCGAGGAAATCCGGGTGAAGGATGTCGAGCTTGTGGATATCAAGCCGACGTAAAGCTTACTCGTAATCGACCTGAAGCAGATAGAGACCGTCGGGCGGCGCGACAGGGCCACAGGCCGAACGGTCGGCGGCGGCCAGCGCCTTTTCGACGCTGCGCCTTGTCCATTTTCCTTCGCCTACCATCTTCAAGGTGCCCACAAAGGAACGCACCTGATTGTGCAGGAAGCTCCGTGCACGGCAGATCACTTCGATCTCGTCGGCATAACGCGAGACGGTGATCTCGTCGACGGTCTTGACCGGCGATTTCGCCTGGCACTGGACAGAGCGGAAGGTCGTGAAATCATGGTGGCCGACAAGTGCCTGTGCCGCCTCATGCATCGCTCCCGCATCGAGCGGCTTGTGAACGAGCCATGCCTGCCCCTTGTCGAGCGTCAAGGGCGCGCGGCGATTGACAATGCGATACATGTAGTGGCGTTTCACGGCGGAAAAGCGCGCCTCGAAGGTCTCGGGCACCGCCTCCGCCTCGACGATCGCAACGGGGTGCGGCCTCATATGCGCGTTCACGGCGTCGCGCAGCGTGTCGCAGGCGACAGCGCGCGGCAGATCGACATGGGCGACCTGCCCCAGCGCATGAACGCCCGCATCCGTGCGGCCCGCGCCATGAACCTTGATGTCCTCGCCGCAAAAACCCTTGAAGCCCGTTTCCAGAACCTGCTGGACAGAATTGCCATTCGTCTGCGCCTGCCAGCCGACAAAAGGCGAGCCGTCATATTCGATGGTGAGCTTGTAGCGCGGCATCAGGCGAGAACCTTGCCGGGTTCCAGCGGAAAGCCGCGCAGGAAATCGCGCGCGAACATGGGCGATTTTCCCGCGCGCTGAAGCTCCTCGATTTCGAGCGCGCCCTGCCCGCAGGCGATGATGACGGTGTCGAGCGCGGACAATACCTCGCCCGGCTTGCCCGATTTCGCCACCGGCTTTGCGCGCAGAACCTTGATGCGCGTCTTGTCCTTGCCCTCGCCCGCCTCGAAAAACGCGCCGGGGAAAGGCGTGAGGCCGCGGATGATGCAGTCGAGCTCCCTTGCCGGGCGCGACCAGTCAATGCGAGCTTCCGCCTTCTCGATCTTTTTTGCATAGGTGACGCCCTCTTCGGGCTGCGGCGACGGCACGAGCCCGCCGCGCGAGAGGGCAGCAAGTGCGCGCACCATCAGCGATGCGCCCGTCTGCGAAAGCCGGTCGTGAAGGCTGCCTGCCGTTTCCTGCGGGCCGATTTCGGTGCGCTCGGCCAGCAGCACCGGGCCCGTATCGAGGCCCTCATCCATCTGCATGACCATGACGCCCGTCTCCTTGTCGCCCGCCATGATGGCGCGCTGGATGGGCGCGGCGCCGCGCCAGCGCGGCAGCAGCGAAGCATGGAGATTGAGGCAACCAAGACGCGGCGCATCGAGCACCGGCTTCGGCAGGATGAGACCATAGGCGACGACGACCGCCACATCGAGATCGAGCGAGGCAAAAGCCTCCTGCTCGGCTGCATCTTTCAGCGAGACCGGCGTGAAAACGGGAATGCCGTGATCCTCGGCAAAGCGGTGGACGGGTGAGGGCTGCTCGGCCATGCCGCGGCCCGCCTTGCGCGGGGGCTGCGAATAGACGGCAACCACCTCGTGACCGGCGGCGAGAATCTCGGCGAGAACGGGAACGGAGAAATCCGGCGTTCCCATAAAGGCGAGACGCAAGATGCTCAAGCCGGTTCCTTCTGGAGTTTCTTCTGCTTGGCGAGTTTCTTCAGCATCATGTCGCGCTTGATGCGCGAGAGATGGTCAATGAAGAGAATGCCTTTCAGATGGTCCATTTCATGCTGGAGGCAGGTGGCGAGCATCTCGTCGCACTCCTCCTCGCGTATCTCGCCCTGATAGTCGAGATAGCGCACGCAGCATTTGGCCGGGCGCTCCACTTCCTCGTAGAAATCGGGGACGGAGAGGCAACCTTCCTCGTAGACAGAGGTGTCTTCCGAGGACCAGGTGATTTCCGGGTTGATGAAATAGCGGGGCTGGGGCTCCTCGCCTTCGCGGGCGAGGTCCATCACGATGACCTGCTTGGGCACACCGATCTGAATGGCGGCAAGGCCGATGCCCGGCGCGGCATACATGGTCTCCAGCATGTCGTCCATGAGCGCGCGCAACTCGTCGTCCACCCGTTCAACGGGGGTCGAGACCTGTTTCAGCCGGGGGTCCGGCGCGGTGATGATTTCGCGTATGGCCATGGGCTTTCAGATAAGCCCCGGTGGCTATCGGGTCAAGCGGGGGCAGGGATACCGACACAGAACCGGGACGCCAGAAGACCGGGAATCGGCCTATAGTCGGTTCAAACGGAGACAGAAAATGAATGAAACGCTCATTGCCGGGCTGGTCGTCGTCGTGGCCGTCATTGTGGCGGCCTTGTTGCTCGTCTTTATTCGCCGGAAAAACGGCACGGATGCCACCGTTCTGGACGACTTGAAGACCGGGCTCGCGGAACTGAAGACCGGGCTCGCGGAACTGAAGGCCGACCTCGAGAAACTGACTGATGGCCAGAAGACCCAGGACGGACAGCTTACCGCGATCCAGAATGCGCAGTCGCAGGCCGCAGGCGAATTGACCCGCACCCTCAATGAGCGTCTGACGCAAGGTGTCGAGAGCATTCAGGCCAGCGTGCGCGCCATCGGCGAAAAGCTCGACCGGGACGTGGCGGCGATGGAGAAAAGCGCCGTCGAAGGCCGCGAAGGCCTGCGCACGCTCGTGGAACAGAAACTCGATGTCTCCACCACGAAACATTCGGATGCCGCCACGGCGCTGCGTACCGAACTCACGCAGAATTTCGACAAGACCAGCACTCTCATTTCCCAGACGCTTCGCCAGATGGGCGGCGATCAGCAGCAGCGGCTGAACGAATTTTCCGAGAGGATCAAGGCGCTCACGGAACAGTCCGCCGAGGGGCAGGAGAAGCTGCGGCAAACCGTCGAAACGCGACTTGAGGTTCTTCGCAAGGACAACAGCGAAAAACTCGACGAGATGCGCAAGACCGTTGACGAGAAACTGCAATCGACGCTCGAAAAACGGCTGGGTGAATCCTTCAATACGGTCAGCCAGCAGCTCAAGCATGTCCATGAAGGGCTTGGCGAGATGCAGAAGCTCGCGACCGGCGTCGGCGATCTCAAGCGCGTTCTGACCAATGTGAAAACGCGCGGCACATGGGCGGAAATCCAGCTCGGCATGCTGCTGGAAGATTATCTGACGGCAGATCAATTCGTGGTGAACGCAGCCATGAGGCCGAACAGCTCCGAACGTGTCGAATTTGCAATCCGGTTTCCGGCGCGGGATGCGGACGGAGCGGATATGTATCTTCCCATCGACTCGAAATTTCCGCGCGAAGATTATGAGCGGCTGGTCGTTGCCGCCGAAGCCGCCGATCTCAATGCCGTGGAAGCCGCGGCCGCCGCACTCGAAACTTCGATCAGGAATTCGGCGAAGACAATCTCGGACAAATATATCAATCCGCCGCACACCACCGATTTCGCCATTCTCTTCCTGCCGACGGAAGGCCTCTTCGCCGAAGTGCTGCGCCGCCCCGGCTTCCTCGACAGGTTGCAACGCGACTACCGCGTGACGGTGGCCGGCCCGACCACGCTCTCCTCTCTGCTCAGCGCCTTCCAGATGGGTTTCCGCTCGCTTGCCATCCAGCAACGCTCCAGCGATGTGTGGAAGGTTCTGGGCGCCGTCCGCACCGAGTTTGGCAAACATGGAGCGGTTCTCGACAAGCTCAAGAGCCAGCTCAATGCCGCGTCCAACAGCGTGGATGCGCTGGGCACCCGCACAAGGGCCATGAACCGTCAACTCAAGGACGTGGAAGCCCTTCCGCTGGAGACAGAGACACTACTGAATATCGCGGCGCCGGATGGCGAGGCCGGAGAAGACGAAGCAGCCGATTAGCTGTTTCCGCCCGGCGCATGCCGGGCCGGCCGATACCTCCATATTGCCACGGTACAAACCAGCTTTTTTGAGGGACAGCGCCGCTTTCTTTGCTAGGCTCGCCACAAGCAGGGGTTGCCGAACCGCAGGGGCGGAGACGGCATAGTGACGGGGGCAAGGCATGCAGGCGCTACACGACTTCGTGGAGATGATCGACGGATATCTCTGGGGCCCGTGGATGCTCGGCGCGTTGGCGCTGACCGGCGTCTTCCTCACCATCGGGCTGCGCTTCATGCCTTGGCGGAAACTTCCCCAAGCCTTCAAGCTCGCGGTTCATCCCTCCAAAGGCCCGGGCGACATCTCGCCCTTCCAGGCGCTGATGACGGCAATGGCCGCAACGGTCGGCACCGGCAATATCGCGGGTGTTGCGACCGCCATCTATTTCGGGGGACCGGGCGCGCTCTTCTACATGTGGGTGATCGCGCTTGTCGGCATGGCGACGAAATATTCCGAGGCCGTTTGTGCCGTCGCCTATCGCGAGGTGGACGAGCTCGGCAATCATGTCGGCGGACCGATGTATTACATCAAGAATGGCGTCGGCGCGAAATTCCCGAAGGTTGCGCTGGTGCTTGCCCCGGCCTTCGCGATCTTCACCGCCTTTGCGGGCTTCGGCATCGGCAATGGCGTGCAGGCGAACTCGGTGGCACTGGCGCTGCGCGACACATTCGCGGTTCCCGTCGAGGTTACCGGCCTGGCGCTGATGGTCATTGTCGGCCTCGTCCTTATCGGCGGCATCCGCCGCATCGCGGATGTCGCCAGCGCGCTTGTGCCGACCATGATCGTTATCTATCTCGGCACCGGCCTCATCATCCTCGCAATGAATTTTGCGGCAATCCCCAGCGCCGTCGCGCTCATTTTCTCTTCTGCCTTCACGCCGGTTGCAGCGGAAGGCGGCTTCCTCGGTGCCACCGTCATGCTCGCGATCCGCTGGGGTTTTGCGCGCGGCATCTTCTCCAATGAAGCGGGCCTCGGCAGTGCCGCCATCGCTCATGCGGCGGCAAAGACCGACGATCCGATCCACCAGGGCCTTGTCGGCATGCTCGGCACTTTCATCGACACGATCATCGTCTGCACGATCACCGGCCTTGTCATCATCACGACGGGCGCATGGATGAGCGGCGAGAACGGCGCCGTTCTCACCGGCACAGCTTTCGGCAGTGCCCTGCCCTATGGCGGCGTGATCGTGACCGTCTGCCTCGCGCTCTTTGCCTTCTCCACCTTGCTCGGCTGGTCCTATTACGGCGAGCGGGCCGTCGAATTCCTGTTCGGCGTGAAAGCGATCGTGCCCTATCGCATCGTCTGGGTGCTGGCGGTGCCGGTCGGTGCAATCACCAGCCTCGACTTCGTCTGGCTGCTCGCCGATGCGCTGAATGCGATGATGGCGATCCCGAACCTGATCGCGCTTCTCATCCTCTCGCCCGCTATCTTCGCTATGACGAAGAATTACTGGTCGAAGAACTAGACGCTGAATCTGGAAGGACCAGAGCTAGAAGGGCCGGCGTGACTTCATGGCGGCGGCCAGTGTGCCATCGTCCAGATAGTCGAGTTCACCGCCCACCGGCACGCCATGCGCGAGTCGCGAAACGGAAATGCCGAGGCCGGAAATGCGGTCGGTGATGTAATGCGCGGTGGTCTGGCCATCGACGGTCGCATTCATGGCCAGTACGACCTCCTTCACCTCGCCGCCCGAAAGCCGCTCGACCAGCTTGCCGATATTGAGGTCGTCGGGGCCGACGCCATCCAGCGCAGAGAGAACGCCGCCCAGCACATGATAGCGGCCCTTATGCGCGCCCGCGCGCTCCAGCGCCCAGAGGTCGCCCACCTCCTCCACGATGCACAGCACATGCGGGTCGCGGCGGCCATCCGCACAGATCGCGCACGGGTCTTGCGTATCGACATTGCCGCAGGTCGTACAGACACGCGCCTTCTCCGCCGCATCCGCCATCGCTTGGGCGAGCGGAGTGAGCAGCGTTTCCTTTTTTTTGATGAGCTGAAGCACGGCGCGGCGCGCCGAGCGGGGGCCGAGGCCGGGCAGCTTCGCAAGCAGCGCGATCAGGCGCTCGATCTCGGGACCGGTAACGGCCATTCGTGTCAGAGCCCTAGGCCGGGCGGGATCGGCAGACCGCCTGTGACGGCTTTCATCTTTTCCGCGGCCATCGCCTCGGCCTTCGTCTTCGCATCGGCGCAGGCCGCGACCATCAGGTCTTCGAGCACTTCGCGCTCATCTTCCTTCATGAGCGAAGGATCGATAGACACTTTCTTCACCTCGCCCTTGCCCGACATGGTGACGGCGACGAGCCCGCCGCCCGCACGGCCCTCGACCTCTGCGGTCTCGAGCTCGGTCTGCAGGTCCTGCATACGGGACTGAAGCTGCTGCGCCTGCTTCATGATGTCGAACATGTTCTTCACGTCTGGTCGGGCTCCCTGCTGTCATAATCGGCGGCCATCGCATCGAGGTCGATGCCGGGATCGTCGGGGTCGTCGGGGTCGGCGGGTATCACATCCTCGCCTTCGGGCAGTGCGAGATCGGGCGAACGCACATCGACGATCTCCGCGCCGGGAAAGGCGGCGAGGGCAGCCTTCACCAGCGGATCACTACGTGCTTCTTCCTTGGCGGCTTCCTCGCGTGTTTTCGCCTGCTCGCGCAAGGTCGGCGCGACGGGCACTTCGCCTCTCGCAACGGAAACGAACCAGCGCTGGCCGGTCGCTTTCGACAGCGCCTCGGAAAGCTCGTTTGCGATCGTGTTCGGTGTGCCTTCGAGCGGCGCGATCTCGATGCGGCCCGCCTCGAAGCTGACGACGCGCACGCCCGCTTCCAGCGCATGCTTGAGGCGGATGTTGCGCTCCTTCGCGAGCAGCGCCACCACATCCTCGATGCTCGACAGCATCAGGGTGGGCACGGCTTGCGCGGGAGCGGGGCGCGGTTCGCTGCGCAGCGACGACACGGAGCGCAGTTGCGCGCGCGGTCCATCCGACGATGGCGCCGCGGTGCGCGATGCGCCCGGCGCACCGCCGCCAGCGCTCTTCAACTGTTCGGCGAGTTCTTCCGGGCTCGGCCCGTCCGCGACATAGGCAAGGCGGACCATGACCATCTCGGCGGCGGCAATGGGCCTTGCCGCGCCCTGCACTTCGGCGAGGCCCTTCAAGAGCATCTGCCATGTGCGCGACAAAACACGGATCGGTAGCCTCTTCGCCATTTCGCTGCCGCGCTGGCGTTCCGTCTCCGACATGGCGATGTCCTCGCTCGCGCCGTCGACGAGTTTGAGGCGTGTCAGCCAATGCGTCAGGTCGGCGAGGTCGGAGAGCACCACGGCCGGATCGGCGCCGACATCATATTGCGCGCGAAGCTCGTTGAGCGCCCCGCCTATATCGCCCTTCATCAGAAGGTCGAAGAGATCGAAGATGCGCGCGCGGTCGGCAAGGCCCAGCATGTCGCGCACATCGTCCTCGCGCACGCCGTTCTGCCCATGCGCAATGGCACGGTCGAGCAGCGAGAGCGAATCGCGCGCCGAACCATCCGCCGCCCGGGCGATGAGCTTCAGCGCGGCTTCTTCCGCCTCGACATTTTCCTTGCCCGCCACGCTGCCGAGCAGGCCCGCCAGCTCCTCCACCGAAAGACGGCGCAGATCGAAACGCTGGCAGCGCGAGAGTACCGTCACCGGCACCTTGCGTATTTCCGTCGTCGCGAAGATGAATTTCACATGCGCGGGCGGCTCTTCCAGCGTCTTCAGCAGGCCGTTGAAGGCCTGCTTCGAGAGCATGTGCACTTCGTCGATGATATAGACCTTGTAGCGCGCCGAAACCGGCAGGTAGCGCACGCTGTCGATGATCTCGCGAATGTCGTCGATGCCGGTGCGCGATGCCGCGTCCATTTCCATCACGTCGACATGACGCGACTCCATGATCGCCTCGCAATGAACACCGAGCCCATCCATATGGATCGTCGGGCCGTCCACGCCCGGCTTCTCGTAGTTGAGCGCCCGGGCGAGAATGCGCGCGGTCGTCGTCTTGCCGACACCGCGCACGCCGGTCAGCATGAAGGCATGGGCGACGCGGTTGGTCTCGAAGGCGTTCTTGAGGGTGCGGACCATCGCTTCCTGCCCCACCAGGTCCTCGAAGACGCGGGGGCGGTATTTGCGGGCCAGCACCTGATAGCCGGAGGTCTCGGAGGCGGGCTCGGCAGCGGCGGCTGCCGGCGCAGGGTCATCGCCGAGGTCGAAACCGGGCTCCGTCGCCGGGTCCGGCACATGGGGCGCGTCTTCGCTCTCGTCACCCGCCAGATTTTCCACGCTGTCGGTCATGGAAATCGCGGGCTCCTCTACGGCTGAAAGGGGAAACAAAGGTGGGAGACTGGACAGCGACCCGAGCGGAACTCGTTACGGCTGCTTCCTTCCGGATCTGACCGGGTTGGCGAGGTACTCGTCCGCGCCAGCCTCCCGAGGGGACTATATCAGGGGAACGGGCCGCGGATGCAAGGTCTTGAGCCTGAATCCGTCCGCCCTCCAAGAAGATTGAGCGAATTTCCGGCCTGTGCCAGTCTGCGCCACCCCGACATTCAACAAGACAAGCCGGAAACGCCAATGGCCCTGCCCGAAAATCCCAATATTTTCGCCAACAATCCGCTCGACCGCGCAAGCTACCGCCGCACCGACCAGGCCTGGATCGACGAGCAACTCGCCAATCCCACCAGCCTCTTCGTGCCCTTCCGGCGCCTGCCGAAGCGCGACTGGGAACCTTTCGTGCTGCCGGAGGCCGTGCCGTCGCAGGGCAAGGATATCGGCTGGCTCCCCGCCTCGCTGATCCCGGAACTCGCAGGCGAGGGATGTCTCGTCTTTCTCGGCATCAACAAGCGCGGCAAGGCGCTTTTCGCGGCCGATGTGAGCGGCACGAAAAACGTGGAAGAGCACCCCGCCCTCAAGGGTCAGGGCGCCTTCGAGGATCTGCGCGGGCTTGCCATGGCAGGCGAGATCACGCCGGGCGAACTCGCAATCATGGCGCAGGCGAAATCGATGATCGACTGGCACAGCCGCCACGGCTTCTGCTCGGTCTGCGGCCACAAGAGCGAGATGGCGGAAGCCGGCTACAAGCGCCAGTGCCCCTCCTGCAAGGCGGAGCATTTCCCGCGCACCGACCCCGTCGTCATCATGCTCGCGATTCATGACGGCAAATGCTTCCTCGGACGCCAGAAAATCTGGCCGAAGGGCATGCATTCGGCGCTGGCGGGCTTTGTCGAGCCCGGCGAATCGATCGAGGAGGCAGTGGCGCGCGAGCTGGACGAGGAAGCGGGCCTCAAGGTCTCGGAGGTGAGCTATCACTCGACGCAGCCCTGGCCCTATCCCTCATCGCTGATGATCGGCTGCCATGCCGTCGCCGACAGCGACGAGTTCGAGATCGACGGCGTGGAGCTTTCTGAAGGACGCTGGTTCACACGGGAAGAAGCCAAGGCGATCATTGCCGGTCAGGGCGACGGAACGGCGTGGTTCCCTCCGCCCTTTGCCATCGCGCATCAGCTCATCAAGGCTTTTGCTGAGGGCTAGGCAGAAGAATACTGCGACGGCGAAGCGCGGTATGGGCTGCAATGAAAAAGCAGAGCGTCCCGATAAGCTCGGCGCTCTCCTCCAGCATGAGGTTTGCTCCCTTGTCCGCGAACAAGAATTCCTTGTCGCCAAGATCGCCCAGAAGATAGGCAGCCAGACCTGCGGCCATCCATCGGCCCGCCCCCTTCAGCACCCAGGTTGCTCCCGCCCGCACCACCGGCACCGTGGCGCGGTACGAGGACACGAAGAGCAGCACGGCAAGGAAACCGGTAAAGGCGTATTTGATTTCATGCAGGAAAGACGAGACGCGCCAAGTGGCAAATCGCGTACCGTCGAATTCGATTTCGCGCATCAAAAGAGCAAGAACAAAAAGCGCAAGCCACAGAAAGGCGAGGAAGGATATCCTGTCGCCAGCCCGCACCGCTGCCGCAATGAAGAGGGCGCCGCTTGCCCAGAGAAGCATGCACTGGCTGAGTTCAATCAGTGCGTTTTCTCCATAAAGGCTGACATGGCCAAAAGAGAAGACAAGTTCAAGGCAGACGATGAATATGGCCGCACCCGCAAGCCAGTCCCCTATATGCCGGATATCGGGAACGCGAATGACAGCGGGAGCACGTTCGGTGCCGCCGTCTTCTTGCCGGAAGGTGCTGTCCACGCTCAATACACGACCCTGCCCTGCTGTTGCGCCGGGACGACGCTACACTTAAGACACCACAGTGTCATTGATCTGTCTTGTAATAACTGCGTCACCGGGATCGGGTTCCCGGAAGCAGGTAAATTCGCTAGATTTTCCCGCCCGCAAGGCTCGCCCGGTAGCCATGTGCCTTATAGATTCCGAGAATCCGCAACTCGCTCGTGAAGAATTCCAGCTCTTCGAGCGCAAGGCGGACGTTGCGTGAATCCGGGTGGCCTTCGATGTCGGCATAGAACTGGCTGGCGTTGAAGCTGCCCTCGAGCTGATAGCTTTCGAGCTTCGTCATGTTGACGCCATTGGTCGCAAAGCCGCCCATCGCCTTGTAGAGCGCGGCGGGCACGTTGCGCACGCGGAAGATGAAGCTCGTGATGACGGGCCCCTCGTCGGGCCCGGCATCGTCGGGCTCTTTCGCCATGATAATGAAGCGGGTCGTGTTGTGCTCGGCATCCTCGACATTCGGGCGCAGGACATCGAGATCGTAGATCTTCGCGGCCAGCTCCGATGCGAGCGCCGCCTGCGCCGGGTCGCCCGCTTCCGCAATCTGGCGCGCGGCGCCTGCCGTATCGGCGGCGACAATGGCCTTCAGTCCCAGCTCCCGGATCACGCGACGGCACTGGCCAAGCGCATGCACATGGCTGTGCACGGATTTTATGTCCTCGATCCTCGTTCCCTTGAGCCCGAGCAATTGGTGCCGCACGGGCAGGAAGTGTTCGCCCACGATATAGAGGCCGGTGCGGGGGATGAGGTGATGAACATCGGCAACGCGGCCCGCAAGCGAGTTCTCGATGGCGATCATGGCAAGGCGCGCGCGTCCCTCGCTCACCGCCGCGAACACATCCTCGAACGTGTCGCAAGGCAGAACCATCATGTCGGGGAAGGCTTCGCGGCAGGCGATGTGCGAATTCGCGCCCGCCTCGCCCTGAAAGGCAATAATGTTGTCGGCAGTGGCGGTATCCGTCATCACGCAGGTCTCCCGGATAGCGCCGCGCGGGCTTTTTCGAGGTCGGCAGAAGTATCGACACCGAGCGGAACAGTGTCAACGAGCGCTACTTCTATCGCCATGCCTGCTTCGAGCGCGCGCAACTGCTCCAGCTTTTCGCGCATTTCGAGCGGCGAAGGCGGCAGCGAGACGAAACGGGCCAGCGCCTCGCGGCGATAACCGTAAATCCCGATGTGATGGTAGAGCGGGCCGTCGCCCCAGGGCGCGGTGGCGCGCGTGAAATAGAGCGCGCGCGCAACGCGGCTCTCGCCGAACGAAGTCACCACTTTCACGACATTCTGGTTGGTGCGTTCTTCCGCGTCGGAAATTTCGGCGGCGAGAGTCGAAATATCGGCGCCCGGACGAACAAGTGCATCATAGGTGCGGCGGATGAGCGCCGGGTCGAGCGTCGGCAGGTCGCCCTGCACATTGACGATGATGGTGTGGTGCCCGTCCGGATCGATGTCGCAGACGGCCTGCCAGACGCGGTCGGAACCGGAGGGAAGATCGGGATCGGTGAGCACCGCCTCCCCGCCCGCTTCGCGGACCGCGTTGGCGATCTCGGCCTCGGCAGCGGCAACGACGACGCGGCCCACGCCCGCCTCCATCGCGCGGCGCCAGACCTGCACGATCATCGGGGCGCCGCAGATATCGGCGAGTGGCTTGTCCGGCAGCCGGGTCGAGGCCATGCGGGCGGGAATCACCACAATCGGATGCCCGGCAAGGTCGCCCCCTGCCTTTGTCGCCTGCTCAGCCATCTGCTTCAGTCTCCCTTTGCCTGCTGCGCGCGGCTACGGTGCGACGGATCGCCGCAATTTGAGCCTCTTCCGCGCCCCATGCCATGCCGCCAGCGCATCGTGCTGACACCCTGGGGGCGTTTTTCCTTGATACACGCGGATTTCGCGCACTTATACGGCTTGCGGCGTGGCGGCGGAAGCGGCTAATCTCCGCGCCAATTCCGCGGGGGCCTCGCTGAAGGGCGGAAACACGCATTTTGCTGTTTTGCCGCCAGGGCTACCGTTCATCAAATAAACGAACCGGCCGGAGCAGGAGCTAATGGACTCTTTCGAATTCAACAAGTTTGCAGGCGCACTGCTCGGCTCCATCCTTTTCGTTATTTCGGTGTCTCTTCTCGCCGACATGCTCTACGAAACGGAAGAAGCCAATCCGCAGGCCTATGCGGTAGCAGCGCTCGAAGAGGGCGGCGAAGGCAGCGGCGCAACCGAAGCACCCAAGGAAGTGCCGCTTGCGACGCTCCTCGCGCAGGCCGATCCAGCCCGTGGCGAAAAGGCCGCCAAGAAGTGCGCAGCCTGCCACACGTTCGAAGAAGGCGGCGCGGCGCGTATCGGCCCGAACCTTTACGGCATCGTCGGCGCGAAGCATGCCCATATGGCCGGCTTTGCCTATTCGCCAGCCATGCAGGAAAAGTCCTCCGAGACCTGGGACTTCGAAGAACTCTCTCACTTCATCGAGGATCCGCGCGGCTATATCCCCGGTACGGCGATGAGCTTTGCCGGTATCAAGAAGCCGCAGGAGCGCGCGGACCTGCTGGTCTATCTGAACTCGCTCGGCTCTAACCAGCCGCTCCCTGAGCCGCCCGCGGAAGAAGCAGCCCCCGAAGAAGACGGTGCGGCCGAAGAAGCCGCGCCGGTCGAGGAAGAGGCCGCCGCCGAATAACCCGGCAGCAAGACAGGATTTGAAGCGCGCCCGGAGAAATCCGGGCGCGTTTTCTTTTGTGCCGTCGCCCCGGATGACTTTGTTTTAATGGGATAAAACCGCTAAAACAGGGCACAATAAGAAACCGATCGAGGGGGCGCGGCACGGCGGCCCGACATGTCCGGCGCGAGGCATCGGGCAAGAGGGAGAATAAGTGTGCGTGGTTTCATGACCAGGCCGGTGATAGCCGGTGCGGCCGTCATCCTTCTGATGGTGGCGGCGATCTTCTACTTTTCGCGTGGCGAGGAAACCAGCCGCGAAGCCGGGCAGGAAGCGGGAATGGCCGGCGCGAGCGCGACGGGACCGGGACCGGCGGAAACCGCCCCTAACGTCGCAAGTTCGACTGAACAGACTTCCGAAGAAGAGTTCCGCCCGAATGAAGTCGTCATCCCGGTGACGGAAGATGCCGATTTCGATCCCACCATCCCGCGCCACGGCTCGTCGCTTTTCGGCGACCTGAAATACGGGCCGGATTTCGACCATTTCGATTATGTAAACCCGGATGCCCCCAAGGGCGGCACCGTGCGCTATGGCGTCTTCGGCAGTTTCGACAGCCTCAATCCCTTCATCGTGAAGGGACAGGCGGCTGCGGGCAGCAGCTCATTGATCTACGATACGCTGATGATCGCGAGCATGGACGAGCCCGCTTCCGAATATGGGCTTCTCGCCGAAAGCGTCCGCCATCCGAAAGACTATTCCTCCGTCACCTACCGGCTGCGCGCGCGGGCGAAGTGGCATGACGGCGAGCCGGTGACGCCGGAAGATGTCGTCTGGACCTTTGAAACGCTGAAAAAGAGCCACCCCTTCTACAATGCCTATTACGCCAATGTGGTGAAGGCGGAGAAGACGGCCGAACACGAAGTGACCTTCACCTTCAACCAGACGGGCAACCGCGAACTGCCGCAGATCGTCGGCCAGCTTCCCGTGCTGCCGAAGCATTACTGGGCGGGCAAGAACGCGAAGGGCGAGCCCCGTAATTTCTCCGAGACGACGCTCGAACCGCCGCTCGGCAGCGGCCCCTATCGCGTGGGCAAGGTCTCGCCCGGCCGCTCCATCACCTTTGAGCGCGTTCCGGACTATTGGGCGGCGGACCTGCCGGTAAATGTCGGCACCAATAATTTCGACAAGATCGTTTTCGAATATTTCCGCGATACGACGGTGGCGCTCGAAGCCCTGAAAGGCGACCGCGTGGACTTCCGCATCGAGAACAGCGCGAAGAACTGGGCAACGGAATACGACGTTCCGCCCGTTCGCCGCGGCGATCTCATAAGAGAAGAAATCCGCACGATGAACCCGGCCGGGATGCAGGCCTTTGTCTTCAACACCCGCCGCGACAAGTTCAAGGATGCCCGGGTGCGCGAAGCCTTCAACCAGGCTTTCGATTTCGAGTGGATGAACAAGAACCTCTTCTACGATTCCTATACGCGCACCGACAGCTACTTCGCCAATTCCGAACTGGCCGCACACGGCCTGCCGGAGGGCCGCGAACTCGCCATCCTCAAGGAGTTCGAGGACAAGCTGCCGCCGGAAATCTTCACCGAGGTTTACAAGAATCCGACGACCGATGGCAGCGGCAACAACCGAGCGAACCTGCGCAAGGCGGCCTCTCTCCTCAAGGAAGCTGGCTGGACGATCAAGGACGGCAAGCTCACCAACGAGCAGGGCCAGGTCATGACGGTCGAGTTCCTGCTCGACCAGCCAACATTCGAGCGTGTGGTCGCGCCCTTCCAGCAATCGCTGAAGAAGCTCGGCATCGAGGCGACGATCCGCACCGTCGACACACCGCAATACAAGAACCGCACCGATAGCTACGACTTCGACATCATCGTCGATACGTTCAGCCAGTCTCTTTCGCCCGGCAACGAGCAGCGCGAGTTCTGGGGTTGCGCGGCGGCGGAAAAGACCGGCAGCCGCAACACGGCCGGCATTTGCGATCCGGTCGTCGAGAAGCTCATCGACAAGGTCATCTATGCCGAGAGCCGGGCGGAACTCATTGCCGCGAGCCGCGCGCTCGACCGCGTTCTGCTGTTCGGGCACTACGTCGTGCCGCAATGGTATTCGCCGAATACGCGCCTCGCCTATTGGGCACGCCTGAAGCATCCCGAGAACATGCCGCCTTATTCGACCGGCTTCCCCACGATCTGGTGGGCAGACGAGGGGGCGGCACCTGCGCCCCCCGAACACGGCGAGGCCGAATGAGGCGCAGTATGGGACGGCTCGGCGCGCTGACGCGGCGGCAGATGCTTGCGCTCAGCGGGGGTGCGGCGGCGGCCCTTTCACTTCCCCTTCCGCCTGCCCGTGCGGCGGCGCCCGCGCGGCGTCACGGCATGTCGATTTTCGGCGAGCTCAAATATGCGCCCGGCTTCACGCATTTCGATTATGTGAACCCGGATGCGCCCAAGGGCGGCAGCTTCTCGCAGATCGGTCCGACGGCGGCCTATAACGCCTCCTTCTATACATTCGACACGCTGAACGGCTACATCCTCAAGGGCAATGCGGCGCAGGGTCTCGAACTCCTTTTCGACACGCTGATGGTGCGCGCCTATGACGAGCCGGATGCGGTCTACGGGCTTCTCGCGGAAAGCGTCGAGATATCGCAAGACGGCAACCGCCTGACCTTCCACTTGCGCGAGGATGCGCGCTTCCATGACGGTACGGCCCTCACGGCGAAAGATGCCGCCTTCTCCTTCAACCTGCTGAAGGAGAAAGGCCATCCGCTGATCTCGCAAAATCTGCGCGAAATGGCAGCGGCGGAAGCCGCGGACAGGCACACGCTCACCATCACGCTGACCGGCGAGCAGACACGCGACCTGCCGCTCTTCATCGCAGGCACGCTGCCGGTCTTCTCCAGGGCCTTCTACACGGCACATGATTTCGCCGATGCCTCGCTCACGCCGCCGCTCGGCAGCGGGCCCTACCGCGTCGGCAAGGTCCGCGCGGGGCGCTCCATCACCTATGAGCGCGTCGAGGACTATTGGGCGCGCGACCTGCCCGTGAACAAGGGCCAGTGGAATTTCGACGAAGTGCGTTTTGAATATTTCCGCGACCGCACGGCGCAGTTCGAGGCCTTCAAGGCAGGTGGCTATCTCTTCCGCGAGGAGTTCACCTCGAAGACCTGGGCAACCGAATATGGTTTCCCCGCCGTGAAGGACGGGCGTGTGAAACTCCTCACCCTGCCCGACGATACGCCCTCCGGCGCGCAGGGCTGGTTCCTCAATACGCGGCGCGCGAAGTTCCAGGACATTCGCGTGCGCGAGGCGATAGGGCTTGCCTTCGACTTCGCCTGGACCAACAGGAATCTCTTTCACGATCTCTACAAGCGCACCGAGAGCTATTTCGAGAACTCCCCGATGAAGGCGACGGGCGAGCCCGATGCCGCCGAGCTTGCGCTGCTGGAGCCGTGGCGCGGCAAGGTTCCCGATGCCGTGTTCGGACCCGCCGTCACGCCGCCCGCAAGCGACGGCTCGGGGCAGGACCGCAGGCTTCTGCGCCGTGCGGCCGCCCTTCTCGACGAAGCAGGCTGGACCGTGCAGGAGGGCAAGCGCCGTAATGCGGAAGGCGAAGTTCTTTCCATCGAATTTCTCGATAATGATCCGATGGCGGAACGCATCGTCGCGCCACTTGCAAAAAACCTCCGCCTTCTCGGCATCGATGCCGACAGCCGCACCATCGACACCTCGCAATATCAGATGCGCCGCGACAATTACGATTTCGATGTCGTCATGCAGCGTTATTCGCTCGGCCTTACGCCCGGCGTCGAGGTTCGCAGCTACTGGTCGTCGGCTTTCGCGAAAATTCCCGGCGGGCGGAATCTTTCGGGCATCTCCCATCCCGCCATCGATGCGCTGATCGAGAAGGTCATTGCCGCACCGACACGCGCGGAGCAGGAAGTCGCCGCGCGCGCGCTCGACCGGGTGCTGCGCGCCGGGCACTACTGGGTGCCGCAGTGGCACAAGAATGTCCACCATCTCGCCTTCTGGGACAAGTTCGCCCGTCCGGAGACAAAACCGAAATATCATCGTGGCGTACTCGCGACCTGGTGGTCTGCGGATGCCATGACCGGGGAGAACTGAGGCCCATGTCCGCCTATATTTTCAGACGCTTCCTGCTGATGATCCCGACCATTTTCGGAATCATGCTTGTCAGCTTCGCCCTCATCCAGTTTGCGCCGGGCGGTCCCATCGAGCGGATCATCGCGCAGCTTCAGGGAACGGAGGTTTCCGCCACCGCGCGGATCGGCGGCGCGTCGGGCGGCGATTTCGGTGCGCAGGGCCAGATGTCCGGCGCCGACAGTTCCATCAACAGCAAGTATCGCGGCGCGCAGGGCCTCGACCCGGAGTTCCTGAAAGAGCTCGAAAAACAGTTCGGCTTCGACAAGCCCGCACATGAGCGCTTCATCAAGATGATGTGGGACTATGCGCGCTTCGATTTCGGCGAAAGCTATTTCCGCGATGTAAGCGTGTTGAGCCTCATCGCCGAGAAGATGCCCGTCTCCATCTCGCTCGGCCTCTGGACGACGCTTCTCACCTATCTCATCTCGATCCCGCTTGGCATCCGCAAGGCGATCCGCGACGGCAGCCCCTTCGACACATGGACGAGCGGCGTCATCATCGTCGGCTATGCCGTGCCGGGCTTCCTCTTTGCCGTCTTCCTGATCGTGCTTTTCGCGGGCGGCTCCTACTGGTCGGTCTTCCCGCTTCGCGGCCTCACCTCCGACAACTGGGAGTCCTTGAGCCTTTTCGGCAAGGTGCTCGATTATCTCTGGCACATCATCCTGCCCGTCACCGCGCTGGTGATCGGCGCCTTCGCCACGACGACGCTGCTCACGAAAAATTCCTTCCTCGACGAAATCCGCAAGCAATATGTGATGACGGCGCGCGCCAAGGGCCTCTCGGAACGGCAGGTGCTCTACGGCCATGTCTTCCGCAATGCCATGCTCATCGTCATTGCGGGCTTTCCCGGTGCCTTTGTCAGCGCCTTCTTCACGGGCTCGCTTCTCATCGAACAGATCTTCTCGCTGGACGGGCTCGGGCTCCTCTCCTTCGAGTCCATCGTGAACCGCGACTATCCGGTCGTCTTCGCCACGCTTTATATCTTCGGCCTGCTCGGCCTCGTGATGACGCTGATCTCGGACCTCACCTATACATGGGTCGATCCGCGTATCGACTTCGACACGAGGGAGGTCTGATCCCATGCGCCTTCCCCTTCTCAACCGGGCCTCCTTCAGCATGGGCAGAAAGCCGATGAGCCCGATCAACCAGCGCCGCTGGCGAAATTTCAAGGCGAACAAGCGCGGCTACTGGAGCCTCTGGATCTTCGCCGTCCTTTTCGTCGTCTCGCTCTTCGCGGAGTTCATCGCCAACGACAAGCCGCTTCTCGTCACCTATCAGGGCGAAGCCTATTTCCCGGTCTTTGTCGCCTACCCGGAAACGGAATTCGGCGGCTTCTTCGAAACGGAAGCCGATTACCGCGACCCCTTCGTGAAGGAACTCATCCGGGATTCCGGCGGCATCATGGTCTGGCCGCTGATCGAATATTCCTATCGCACGATCAATCTCGAACGCCGCGCGCTCTCGCCTCCCTCCGCCGACAACTGGCTGGGAACGGACGACCAGGGGCGCGATGTCACCGCGCGCCTCATCTATGGCTTCCGCATTTCCGTTCTCTTCGGCCTCATCCTCACCATTCTCTCCTCGATTATCGGTGTCGCGGCCGGCGCAGTGCAGGGCTATTTCGGCGGCTGGACCGACCTCATCTTCCAGCGCTTCATCGAAATCTGGACGAGCGTGCCGCAGCTCTACCTGCTCATCATCATTGCCGCGATCATCGAGCCGAATTTCTGGATATTGCTCGGTATCATGCTGCTCTTTTCCTGGGTCGCGCTTGTCGGCGTGGTGCGCGCCGAGTTCCTGCGCGCGCGCAATTTCGAATATGTGAATGCGGCGCGCGCCTTCGGCCTGTCCAACACGAAGATCATGTTCCGTCACCTGCTGCCGAATGCGATGGTGGCAACGCTCACCTTCATTCCCTTCATCCTCAATTCGTCGATCACGACGCTGACCGCGCTCGACTTTCTCGGCTTCGGGCTTCCGCCCGGTTCGCCCTCGCTCGGCGAATTGTTGCAGCAGGGCAAGGCCAACCTTCAGGCGCCATGGCTCGGCTTCACCGGCTTCTTCGCCATCGCCATCATGTTGAGCCTGCTTATTTTCATCGGAGAAGCCGTGCGCGATGCCTTCGATCCCCGGAAGGTGCTGCGATGAGCGCGCCTCTCGTCACCGTGAAAGACCTTTCCGTCGGCTTCCGCATGGACGGCAAGGAAACGATTGCCGTCGACAAGGTGTCCTTCGACATTCGCCCCGGCGAAACGGTCGCACTTGTCGGCGAATCCGGTTCGGGCAAGTCCGTCTCGGCGCTCTCGATCATGCAGCTCCTTTCCTATCCGCAGGCTTTTCACCCCTCGGGCGAAATCCTCTTCGAGGGAAAAAACCTCATCGGCGCGGATGAAAAGACAATGCGGCAGATCCGCGGCAACAAGATCACGATGGTCTTTCAGGAGCCGCTGACTTCGCTGAACCCGCTGCACACGATCGAGCGGCAGGTGGGCGAAGTGCTGATCGAGCACAAGGGAATGCGCGGGCCGGCCGTCAAGGCGCGTGTGCTCGACCTGCTGAAGCGCGTCGGCATTCCCAATGCGGAGGAGCGCCTCGGCGCCTATCCGCATCAGCTTTCGGGCGGCCAGCGCCAGCGCGTCATTATCGCCATGGCGCTTGCGAACGAGCCCGATCTTCTCATCGCCGACGAGCCCACCACGGCGCTCGACGTGACCGTGCAAGCACAGATTCTCGAACTTCTCTCCGAGCTCAAGCGCGAGATGGGCATGGCACTTCTTCTCATCACGCATGATCTCGGCGTGGTGCGAAAGATGGCCGACCGCGTCAATGTGATGACGAAGGGCAAGATCGTCGAACACGGCCTCACGGAAGAGGTCTTCACCGCGCCGAAAAACGACTACACGAAGCATCTGCTTGCCTCCGAACCCAAGGGCCGGTCGCTCGGCGCGCCGAAGGACGGGCCGGTCGTCATGGAGGCGGACGACCTCAAGGTCTGGTTCCCGGTCAAGCGCGGCCTGCTCCGCCGCACGGTGGGATATGTCAAGGCGGTGGACGGCGTTTCGCTTGCGCTCCGGCAGGGGCGCACGCTCGGCGTCGTCGGTGAATCCGGTTCCGGCAAGACGACGCTCGGGCTTGCCATGATGCGGCTGCTGTCGAGCGAGGGCGGCATCCGTTTCGAAGGTCGGAATATTCAGGATCTGAAATCGAAGGAACTGCGCCCCCTCCGCCGCGACATGCAGATCGTCTTTCAAGACCCTTACGGCTCGCTCTCCCCCCGCATGTCCGTCTCGCAGATCGTGGGCGAAGGGCTGCAAATCCAGCAGCCGGAACTATCGGCAGAGGAGCGCCGCGCCCGTGTCGCGCAGGCGCTTTGCGATGTCGGCCTCGATGCCTCCATGCAGGACCGCTATCCGCATGAGTTTTCCGGCGGCCAGCGCCAGCGCATCGCGATTGCGCGCGCGATGGCGCTCGGGCCCCGTTTCGTCATGCTGGACGAGCCGACATCGGCGCTCGACATGTCGGTGCAGGCGCAGATCGTGGACCTGCTCCGCGAGCTTCAGCGCAAGAACAATCTCGCCTATCTCTTCATCAGCCACGACCTGAAAGTCGTGCGCGCACTGGCCGACGACATCATCGTGATGAAGGATGGCAAGGTGATGGAAGCAGGCAGCGCCGACGAGGTCTTCGACCGTCCGAAGACGGATTATACAAAAGCCCTCATGGCCGCCGCTTTCGACCTCGAAACCGCCCCCGCAGGCGTCGTGTCGGAGTAGATATTCACTTCAACCTCTCCGACAGCCCCCTGTGGAAAGGTCGGAAAATGGAGAGACGTGAGATTTTTCGGGGAGGGGCAAGCGAGGGCGCGGGCGCGCTACCGCTTCACCAATCTCTTGATGCTTGTCACATGGCCCGTATCGGAACGCGCGATGCGCGACATGGCGATGTCGAGGCGTTCCACGGCAACGCGCATGTGATGGGCGTTCGCATGGATCATGCGTTCCGCGTCCACCATGATGCCGACATGCCCCTTCCAGAAAACGAGGTCGCCGCGCGCGAGCTTCGTGAAGTCAATGGGCTCCGGCAATGCCTCGCCGAGTGTTGCTTCCTGCATGTCGGTGTCGCGCAAGGAGGCTATGCCTGCGCGCTCCAGCGACATCTGCACGAGGCCCGAGCAATCGAGCCCCGTGCTGTCGCGTCCGCCCCAGAGATAGGGCACGCCGATGAATTCTTCCGCCACGGCCACGAAGTCGCGCACATGCGAGCCGACCGGCGCCAGATGCGCGCCAAAGACCCAGCCGCCGGTTTCGAGTTCGCTGTAATTGCCCCGCGCACTGGCAACCTTCAGCTTCGCGTTCATGGAAAGCGGTGTCGCGGGCCGCGTCTTCAGGTCGGGTTTGGGATAAACGAAAGTGCGCAGCGCCGCGACGGTATGCGTTGGCTGGAGCGCGCGCGGCGAAAGATCGCCGGCGGCGACATAGCCGACATAATCGTCCTGTACCGACTGGCCCCAGGCCCAGCCGTTCTTTTCCTCATAAACGCGGAAGGTCTCGCCGAAGAGCAATTGCGTGTCCATCGGCGCATTGGCTTCCGGGTGGCGCAGCAGCGGCAGAACGGATGTCCGCACGAGCCGGTCCACACCCTCCACGAAGCGGGGCGCCTTCACCTCGCCACGCAGATGCGCGGCCGCGAGATCTTCGCGATAGGCATTCAGCCGATGATCCGGACCGCGCTCGCGGTTCATGTCAGGGCGCCTCGCGAGGAACGGATGATCAGCTCGGCGAATTCCTCCATGAAGCCGGAGCCCTTCATCGTGCGCGATACAAGCACGTTGCGGCGGTCGGCCTCATCGCGCGAACGCTTCAGCAGGTCGAGGCTGCCCAGCGTATCGAGCGCCCGCGTGATCGCGGGCTTCGATACGCCGAGAGCGGCGGCAAGGCCTCGCACCGTATGCGGCGGCGGATCGAGATAGACGGTGAACATGATCGCCAATTGCCTCGACGAAAGATCCGGCCCGTCATTGCGGACCGATTGCACTACGACGTCGTGCCACAGAGACAAAGCCTCAACAGGCTTCAACTCCGGGGCTCCCCCATAAAGTTCCGGCATGCCTCCCCCCAGCGCTGCCATGATCCCACCCGGCACTTCCGTTCCGGGCCCGGATCAGTCTAACCCGCCATTACGCCGGGGCAAGCCTCACGCGCCGTAGCGCCGCTTCAGGAGATGATAAAGCGCGCGAATGCCTTGCGCTTCGCCGCCCACGGGACGGCCCGGCTTTGCCTTGGGAGCCCAGCCATAAATGTCGAAATGCACGTGAGCCCTCGCCTTTTCAACAAACCGGGCAAGGAAGAGCGCGGCCGTGATGGAGCCTGCGAAGGGGCCATCCGAGATATGGTTCACATCCGCGATCTTGCTTTCGAGCCAGGCGTCATAGGGCTTCCAGAGCGGCATCCGCCACAATGGATCGGACATGGCCTCCGCCGAAGCGGCAATCTCTTCGGCCAATCCCTCGTCCTTCGTATAGAAGGGCGGCAGATCGGGGCCGAGCGCGGTGCGCGCCGCGCCTGTCAGCGTCGCCATGTCGATGATGAGGTCCGGCGCTTCGCTATCTGCCTCGGCCAGCGCGTCGCCAAGCACGAGGCGGCCTTCGGCATCCGTGTTGCCGATCTCGACGGTGAGGCCCTTGCGGCTCTGCAAGACATCGCCGGGCCGGAAAGCATTACCCGACACGGCGTTCTCGACGGCGGGGATCAGCAACCGCAGCCGGATATCGAGCTTCGCCTCCATCAGCGCCTGCGCGAGGGCAAGCGTGCAGGCCGCGCCGCCCATATCCTTTTTCATCAGCAGCATGGCGCTTGAAGGCTTGAGGTCGAGGCCGCCGGTATCGAAGCAGACGCCCTTGCCGACCAGCGTAACTTTCGGTGCGTCCTCCCTGCCCCAGCGCATGTCGATGAGGCGCGGTGCGATTTCGGCGGCGCGGCCCACCGCATGGATCATTGGATAGTTTTCGCTCAGAAGGTTCTCGCCCTCGATCACGGTGAGCGAGGCGCCATGCGCGCTCGCCACATCCTCCGCCGCGGCGGCAAGGTCGGCGGGGCTCATGTCGCTTGCGGGCGTGTTGATGAGGTCGCGCGCCAGGAAGACCGCGCGCACGAGGCGGCTCACCTCTTCGCCATCGACGTCCTCGGGCAGGACGAGGCGCGGCCATTCGCGCGTTTTGCCCGAATAGCGCGTGAAGCGATAGGTGCCGAGCGCGAAAGCAAAGGCCACCTTCGAGACGTCGCCATGGAGTTCGCCGGCCAGCCGGTAGTCGCCTGCGGGCAGCGAAGCGGCAAGCGCGCCCGCCGCAAAAGGGTCGCTCGCATCGCCGATGCCGAGCAGCACGCCAGCCAGACCGCCGGAGCCATCGGGCAGGAGCAGCACCTTGCCCGCCTCGCCCTTGAAGCCCGAGGTCGCGACCCAGGCCGCACCCGGCCCCGCATGCGTCTCGCACCAGGCTTCCGCCTCGTTCGCGCGGATCTGCCAGACGGGCGTCGCCGCCACATCCTTGTCGGTGATGAAGATATCGAGCACGCGGGGGCTCCTTTGATTTTGCCGGGACGAAACCTTATAGAGTGGCTGTCGGGCCTGCAACGGCAAGGCTTTTGGCGGACAGGCAGAGGGCAGCATGAGCGTGCAGGATTTCGAACTCGTTATCGGCGACAAGAATTGGTCGAGTTGGAGCATGCGGCCCTGGCTTCTGATGCGGCAGGCCGGCATTCCCTTCACCGAGACCTCGATCCGGCTTCGTCAGCCCGACACCAGGGAACAGATCCTTGCCCATTCGCCCACCGGCTTCGTGCCCGCACTCAAATGGCAGGGCGTCGTGATCGGGGACTCGCTGGCGATCTGCGAGACCATTGCCGATCTCTACCCGACGAAGAAGCTCTGGCCCTCCGATACGGTCGCGCGCGCGATGTGCCGCAGCGCGGCAGCCGAAATGCATTCCGGCTTCCAGAACCTCCGCCGCGAGATGCCGATGGCCGTTCTCGAAAAACATCCGGGTGAGGGGCACACGGAAGAAGCGCTCGCCGATGCGCGCCGCGTCGTTTCGCTCTGGCGAGCATGCCGTGTGCGCTTCGGCCGGCAGGCGAGCGAAGATCAGGGATTTCTTTTCGGCAGCTTCAGCGTCGCGGATGCCATGTACGCCCCCGTCGTTACCCGCTTCCTTACCTATGACGTCGACCTCGCCGCGCTTGGCGACGATGGCACGGTCAGCGCCTATATGGACGCCGTGATGACCCTCCCCTCGATGCAGGACTGGATCAGGGGAGCTGAAGCGGAAGAAGCGGCGAAATCCCCAGTTTGACGTTTTGATGACGTTTTGATGACAGTCAGGGCGTCTTGTCCCCGTCATCCGGTAAGTTTATCCCCAGTTCACGGTAGTAGCGCGCGGCGCCTTCATGCAGCGGCACAGGGAGCGAGGCGACCGCAAGGCGCTCCTCTTCCCCCTCCTCGCCAGGCAGAAGACCGGGCAGCGCGGGATCGCTCAGAAGCACGCGATTTTCGTTATAGAACAATGTCTTGGTGATGCGGTAGACGAGATCCGCATCCGCGTTTTCGTTCACGATCCAGATCATCGAAACACCGAGCGTTTTCGTCGGCGGTACGAAACGGTAGAGATCGCCGGCTATTTCGAGGGGCTGGAAATTCGCCCCCGCCCGTGTGAGTTGCGCCGTTCCTTCGCTATCGATTGGTACAATGACGATTGAACCACGATCGGCGAGGCTCGCGATTTCGGCCGATGGCAATGCATCGACAAGAAAGAAGGCATCGAGCTGGCCACGCAGCATGAGATCGGCGGCCGCGCTCGCATCATAGTCGAGAAGCGTGACCGTACGGCGGCCAAGTCCATGCACCGCAAGCACCGGAAGCGCGGCCTCGCGCGTACCGGAACCTGGCGTGCCGACGGAAACGCGTTTTCCGTCGAGGTCCGCCACCGAAGAAACATTCGCATTGCGGCTTGCGATCAGATAGAGCGCTTCGCGGTAGACGCCGCCAATGGCGCGCAGATTGCGGATCGGCGCCTCGCCGCGGAAAGGCGTTTCGGCACGTGTCGCGAGGTCGAGAATGGGTGCGGCGACAAGAGCGGAGTCGTAATTGCCGGCGCTCACCGCGCGCACATTCGCGACTGGCCCCGCGGATGATTTCGCTACCGCGACGAGACCCGCGACGCCGCAAGGAAGACCTTTCTCGCAGCGGGGCGTTCCGGGCGGACGGCTGATCGCGGCTGCAAGGCGCTCGCCAACGGCAAAATATTCGTCGCCCGCGCTGCCCGTCCCGACCTGGAAAAAGGTGACCGTTTCAGGCGGCTCTTCAAGGCTCACCGGCGGCCGCAGATAAAGAAGCAGACCGAGCCCCAGGATAATTCCAGCCCCGAGCGAAATGGCCAAGGTGCGTGCGGAGATTCGAGCAGCGACCTCACGCCCCCTTTCCAGCAATCGCACGACCGGTTCTCCGATTTTTTTCATTTCCATAAACCGAGTCATGCGCCTCAATAAGGGTCGAAAAGGGACCGAAACCTCGGGAAAGCCGCTCATTCCAAGCGATCTTATAATTAATCATTTCTTGACGGGTCTCGCTGAAAATCAGCTTCAATCATACCCCATCAGGACGCTGACGGGACTTCCGGAAGCCATGGACCGGGATCTGCCATCATGAAGCCATTCGCTGAGAACACCTTGCGACCTGCCGCTCGAAAGCGCGGGAGCGTTGTCGCAGCCACTTTCTGCTCTGTTCTTGCTCTCGCCGGCTGCGCCTCTACTGGCGCGACGCCCGGAGCGGAACTGAGCCCCAGAGAAGCGGCCGAGGGCCAGATCGACGAACCGGCATTGCGGGAAGCAGCCGTCGAAAGCACCAAGACCCAAGATTATGTTGCCGCCGCGGCCTATTGGGGCGCGCTTTACGAGCGTTCGCCGGGCGATCCGGCGGTTGCCGTTCATTACTCCAAGGCCCTCCGCCAGATCGGTTCCATCGAACAGTCGCTCAACATCATGAAGCGCGCGCGGATCAAATCGCCAGGCAACGCCGATGTCCTTTCCGAATTTGGTAAGGCCCTGACGGCGAGCGGCCGTCCCGATCAGGCCTATACAATGCTCAACGAAGCAGCGGCGGCATTGCCGCGCGACTGGACGATCCAGTCGGCGCTGGGCGTCGCCCTTGACCAGATGGGCCGCTACGACGAAGCAAAGAGCCATTACAATCGTGCACTGAGCCTTTCGCCGGACAATCCCTCGGTCCTGACTAACCTTGGTCTTTCCTACGCGCTTACCGGCGATCTCAACACAGCGGAGCAGACGTTGCGCAAGGCCGTCGCCGATCAGAAGGCCGATGCCTATGCGCGTCAGAACCTTGCGATCGTGCTGGGTCTCAAGGGTAACTTCGATGAAGCCGAACGGCTTGCGCGCGCGGACCTGCCGCCCAATGTCGCCGATAGCAACATGGCTTATCTTCGCGCCATGCTTTCTCAGCCCGCACTCTGGAAACAGATGGAGGCGCTGGACGACAAGCCCGCTGTCGCCGTGCAGCCGGAGAGCAAATTGAAATCTTCTGACACTGACCAGGTTTCATCCTTACCGCCGGAAACGAGCGCAACGCTGCGCTGAACCAGGGCACCTCCCCCATCGTCAGACAAAGAAGGCGTCTCACGGAAACATGAGACGCCTTTCTCGTTACGGCTTGTGGCCAGCTCAGAAAGTTGAAGTCGCCTTGATGATGGCCGGGCCGAGAATCACGCAGAAAAGCGCTGGCAGGAAGAACACGATCATCGGCACGGTAAGCTTGGGTGGAAGACCGGCCGCTTTCTTTTCCGCTTCGGACATACGCATGTCGCGGTTCTCCTGCGCCATGACACGTAGTGCCTGTCCAAGCGGCGTACCGTAGCGTTCGGCCTGGATGAGGCTTGTAGATACCGCTTTCACGCCGGGAAGCCCCGTGCGCTTGGCGAGATTCTCATATGCCAGCCGCCGTTCCTGCAAGTAAGAGAGTTCGGCCGTAGTCAATCCCAATTCCTCGGCAAGCTCCACGGACTGTTCGCCGATTTCAGCTGCCACTTTCTGGAAGGCTGCCTCGATCGACATGCCGGATTCGACACAGATGAGCAGCAGGTCAAGTGCATCGGGAAACGCCTTGCGGATCGAGTCCTGACGACGGGCGATGACATTCTGGACAAAGACATTAGGCAGATAAAAACCGGCAAAGGCCGCTGCGCAAGAAGCAGCAAACCGCGCCATGGGTTCAAGGCCGAAATCGTTCAAAAACGAAAGATAGAAGAGCGTGAGCACGAAAAGGATCGGCGGCATCACGAAGCGGAAGAAGACAAAGGTGTACATCGGCCCGGGACCGCGAAACCCCGCCTGACGCAGCTTTGCCTTGATCTCCGCATTCTCGAGCATGTTGCCACGGGCAAACATCTCGACGACCTTCTTCTTGAAACCGAGGGTCGGTGCCTGGCGGAGCCGCGTCCTCTCCTGTGTAAGCGCCTCGCGGGCGCGCGCGCGCATAGCCTCGCGCTCGGTCGAGACGAGCTTCATGCGCGTACCCAGCTTGTCGCCACTCATCAGCGGTGCTGTCAGCGTGAGAATGGTCGCAAATGCGGCAAGCGCCGTGAGAAGCATCACGACGTTTTCGATATTGAACATGTTCTCGACGAGATCGAAAATTGCCACTTCGGATTTCCTAGAACTTGAAGTCGATCATCTTCTTCATGATCAAGACGCCTATACCCATCCAGACCAGACCGGAAACGATGATCATATTCCCGGCGGTCGTCGTGAACAGAACGTTCATGTAGTCGGGCGAGCTAAAATAGATTATCAGCATGACACCGGGGGGCAGCGAACCGATAATACCGGCGGACGCCTTCGCTTCCTGCGACATTGCCTGGATCTTTGCGCGCATTTTCTTCCGTTCGCGAAGCACTTTTGACAAATTGCTCAACGCTTCCGAGAGATTGCCGCCGGTTTTCTGCTGAATCGAAAGGACGATCTGAAAGAAGTTCACTTCCGGAAGCGGCATACGTTCGTAAATCTTGTCGAGTCCCTGCTCCAGAGTCACACCAAGACGCTGGCCTTCAACAATATCCTGAAATTCGGTACGAATGGGTTCCGGCGACTCCGTCGCGATGAGCTTCAGACAGTCGTTCACCGGCAAACCCGACTTTACACCGCGCACGATCACGTCGATCGTGTTCGCGAATTCCTCGGCAAAGGCCTTCTGGCGACGCTTCATCATATAGGACAGCACCCAACGCGGAAGTCCGAAAGCCGCTGCAAAGCCCCCGAGCAATGCAATGAGCATGGAAAGCCCCGACAGCATGAGGCACAGCATCACCACAAAGCCGCACACTGCGCTGGCGATATAGAAAGTCCGCGTTTCGATATTGAGTCCGGCGCGTTCGATGCGTGTGGAAAGGGGAATATTCTTCTTCTGTCCCTTCTGCTTTTCCTCGAGACCCTTCAGCGTCTCCTGCATCTGCTTGCGGCGCTTGTCACTGTTGTCTACTTCGTTGTTGGACGCGGCGGAAGCGGGCCGTGCATTTCCGGCGCGCGTCACTCGCGCCACCCGCTTCTGCGATTTCGTTTCTCCACTGACAAAGACAAATCCCACCGCGCCAATGCAAAGCGCAGCTAGTAGCGCGATCGCCAGGATAATCAGGGTGGTGTGATCCATTCCGCTTTCCTAGCCCTGGGCGCGGTCGAGCGCAGCCGCAAGGGCGTGATGCTGATTGTAGTAACGGGCGCGGTCCCAGAAGGACGGGCGAGCGATGCCAGTTGATTTGTGTTTGCCGAGAATGCGGCCCGATTCATCCTCCCCTTCGATGTCATAGACAAAAAGATCCTGGGTGATGATGACATCGCCTTCCGTACCAAGCACTTCCGTAATATGCGTGATCCGACGCGAGCCGTCGCGCAAACGAGCCGCCTGGATAACCACGTCGATGGAGCCGCAAATCATTTCACGGATCGTCTTCGAAGGCAGGGCGTAACCGCCCATGGTGATCATGCTTTCGAGACGGGAAAGGGCTTCACGCGGGCTGTTCGCGTGGAGCGTACCCATTGAGCCGTCGTGGCCGGTGTTCATGGCCTGAAGAAGGTCGAAGGCTTCGGGGCCACGTACTTCACCCACGATGATGCGTTCAGGACGCATACGCAGACAGTTGCGTACAAGCTCGGTCATGGTGACCTGACCTTGACCTTCAAGATTCGGCGGGCGCGTTTCCAGGCGCACAACATGCGGCTGCTGCAGCTGAAGCTCGGCCGCGTCTTCACAGGTGATGACGCGCTCGTCCGCATCGATGAAGCCGGTGAGACAGTTGAGTAGCGTCGTCTTGCCCGAGCCCGTGCCACCGGAAATAAGTACGTTGCAGCGAACTTTTCCGATAATGCCGAGAACCTCCGCTCCTTCTTCCGAAATGGAGTGATATTCCACGAGGTCGCGCATGGTCAGCTTGTCGCGGCGGAACTTACGAATGGTGAGCGCAGGACCGTCAATCGAAAGCGGCGGTACGATGACATTTACGCGGCTGCCATCAGGAAGGCGCGCATCGCAGATCGGACTCGATTCATCCACACGACGACCGACCTGACTTACAATCCGCTGGCAGATGTTCATCAGCTGACTGTTATCGCGGAAACGGATATTCGTGAGCTCGACCTTGCCATTGACTTCGATGAAGGTACGCTCTGAACCGTTCACCATGATATCGGCAATATCATCTCGCGCGAGCAAGGGCTCAAGCGGACCGTAACCCAGAACATCGTTGCAGATATCCTGCAGGAGCTCTTCCTGCTCAGAGATCGACATGACAACGTTCTTGATCGAAAGGATCTCGTTGACGATGTCGCGAATTTCCTCTCGCGCGCTTTCTGCGTCGAGCTGAGCGAGCTGCGTCAGGTCAATGGTATCAATCAGCGCGTTGAAGATCGTCGTTTTGATCTGGTAGTAGTTCTCCGAGCGATGGTCACCCCCGCGTGGCGCGGCCGCCACCCTCGCCGGTGCGGGTTTCACGGATGCGGCCTTTTCCTGTCCGGCTTTGGGCACAGTGGGGCTCACCGCATGCGGCGCTGCATCCTGCCTTGGGCTGGATGCCGGCGCCGATGCGGGCTTGCGCGGTACTGCCTGACCTTCGCTCCGCCTTCCAAACACGTGAACTACCTCCGGTTAACCCTTGCGCGAAAGAAAGCTGAACAGAGACGACTTGGCTGCCTTGGGCGCACGTGCCTCCCGCCCGCAAAGCTGCTGGGCGAGAAAGCGGAAACCTTCCGCTGCTTTGCCTTTCGGCTCGATCTCTTCGATCATCTGTCCGTTGTTCGCGGCCGTACCGAACAGGCCGGGGTTGAACGGAAGAATGAGCGTTGCGTCACCGCCAACCGCTTCCGCGAAATCCTTCACGGGGATTTCCGGGCGCTTGGGCATTCCCACCTGGTTGAGTACGATATGTGCGGCATTGTCGTTCGGACGGGCCTGCCGCGTCAGATCGAGAATGTTCTTCGCGTTGCGAAGGCTGGCGAGATCCGGCGTCGCAGTGATGACAATTTCGTCCGCAGCAAGCAGGACCTTCTTGGTCCACGGCGCCCAGACATGCGGCAGATCGACGACAACGCAAGGCACACCTTCGCGTACGATATCGAGGACTGTTTCGCAGCTGTCGGCATCCATCTCGAAGTCGCGGTCGAGAACGGCAGGCGCCGCAAAAAGGCTTAACTTGTCCGAGCACTTCACGAGAAGACGATCGAGCAGAACATCATCCATACGCTCCGGTGCTGTAAGGGCATCGGCGATTCCCTGTGCCGGATCCTGATTGAAATCGAGACCCGCCGTACCGAAGGGCAAATCCATGTCGGTGATGACGACATCTTCGTTCATGCTGCTCGAAATGCACCAGCCGATATTATGCGCGATGGTGCTCGAACCAGTGCCTCCCTTCGCTCCGATGAAAGCAATGGTACGGCCGATGGGCGGCGCGTCCGGATCGACATAAAGCCGGGAGATGGCTTCAATCACGCCGAGAGGGCGAAGCGGCGCAACGAGATACTCGTTCACTCCCTGGCGGATCATTTCGCGGTAAAGTGAAACGTCGTTCATGTGACCGATAACGACAACCTTGGTGCCGGCGTCGCAGACTTCGGCAAGCGCACCTAGCTGGTTGAAGAGTTCGGGCCCGCCGATGCGCGTTTCGACCATGATCAGGTTCGGCGTTGCGGTTTGCTGGTAGTTCTCGATTGCGCCGGGGATACCGCCCATATGCACCGTGAGGTGAGCCTTTGCGAGACGGCGGTCCTCGCTGGCGCGCTGAATGGCGCTGCCCGTGCCAGGCTGTTCGCAGAAGGCATGAATCGTGATGCGCGGCACCGGCTTCAGAACGGCAAGACTATCCGTCTCTTCCGCAACCGTTACCGGTTGCACCAGGGGTGGTGCCTCCGGGGTGGCCTCAGATGCAGGGGCCGGCATTGGCGGCGCGCCGACCGCCGGTTCCTTGCGTGCAAGATTGCTCATTTTTCCACCTCACTCACAGCGCCCGAGTCCTGATCGCTACGCTCGGTCGCTGTCGATTCACCGGCACGATATTTTTCGAGGACCGTGTTGCGGCGCTCCGCATCGGCGGACGTCATTGTACGAGGCCCTGCGAGGTCAGCCGGATCGGCAATCATTACCGCCAGATTGTTCTGGGTTGCGCAGCCATGATTGGGCAGCAAACCATTGGCAGGGTCGTAGGCATAGTCCGCGCTCCAGTCACCACATGCGGTCGGCTTTGCGACATAGTGCTTGAAGGAAAGGATCAACGGCGCCCCGCTATCCGCACCCGACGCACGGTACGGCGTATAGGCGAGATCGGTTACCCCGTTTGCCGCCAGGATGTCGCGCACATCGCTCAACGCCACGGCAGCGGCGCCTGCATTGGGCGAGCCTGACGGTGTGGAAATGGTGAGAGGCCCATGGCCGCGCTGGCGATAGGCGCTGGCAAAATTCTCGATCGCCGCCTTGTCCGACGAGGAGAGCCCCGGCTGTCCGGCGACAGCGCTGACATTGAGTGTCGCGACATCCGCTTCCACCGATATCGGATGCGTGTAGTTCGCATCGTACTGCGCCTGTTCGATGCCATTGAAGCCGCCGCAGCCTGCAAGACTGGAAGCCAGCACGACGACGACACTCCTGGCAGCATGCTTTACGATCTGCTTTGCCATTTCATTCATTCCTTCGTGCTCAATCCACAACGAAGCCAACCGGCCCCTGCAGCGATTTATCTCCAGGGGTAGCGCCACGGGCGCCATAGGTCGCATTCAGCCGCCCCATGAGGATCGTGTCCATGTCGCTCGCCGGTGCATATCCGTCAGTCGGCAGAACGAGATTCTTGCGGGAGGTCGGATCGACGAGATAAGGCGTCACGATCACGACAAGCTCTGTTTCGTTTTTCTGATAATCGCGGCTGCGGAAGAGCTGGCCGAGGACAGGCACATCCTTTGCGCCCGGCACACCGTCGATATTCTGACGCGTGGTGTCCGAGAGAAGACCGGCCATGACGATCGATCCGCCGCTCGGCAGTTCGAGCGTGGTTTCCGCGCGACGAACCTTGAGCGCCGGAACGGTAACGCCGTCAACACCGCCGCCCTGCAAGACATAGGCGCCATCGGAAGAAAGCTCGCTCACTTCGGTCGATATCTTGAGGCTGATACGGCCTTCACTCAGCACGACGGGCGTGAAGTTGAGGCCAACACCGAAGGGCTTGAATTCAAGCTGCACGTTGCCGTCCTGATCGCGCGAGGCCGGCACGGGGAACTCGCCACCGGCAAGGAACTTCGCTGATTCACCCGAGATCGCCGTCAGGTTCGGCTCCGCTAGTGTCCGCAGAATGCCATCACGCTCCAGCGCGTTGATTGCGGCCCCGATGGAGCCGTCATTGCCGCTTACCGTCGCGCTCCCGTCCAGACCGCCAAGCGAGCGGCCTTGGAGGCTCAACGAATTGCTCGTCGCAAGCTGGAGCGCAAGATCGCCGAAGCTCGCCGCACTCGACAGATCGACGCCAAGCTGTTTGATGACGTTGCGCTGCATTTCCGCAACCGTCACCTTTAGCATCACCTGTTCCTTGCCCTCGATGCCGAGCATGTTGAGCACGTTTTCCTTGTCGACGCCGATATAGCGGGCCGCGAGATCCTGTGCCTTGCTCGCCTCGGTGGCGCTCGCGACCATGCCTGAGAGCACGACATGATCGTTTATCGATTCCACATCGATCCGAGCGGCCGGGAAATACTGTCGCAGCGAATCGCGAAGACCCTTCAGATCACGCGCGACACGAATTTCCAGGTTGAGAATCTGCCGGCCGTTCTCGTTGAAGAAAAACGCATTGGTCTGCCCGACCGCGAGGCCGATCAGGTAGGTCCGCTTGTTCGTGCGCACCACCGCGTCGACAATTGCCGGATTCGAAACCAGTACATCGCGCGCGGCAACGGGAAGTTCCACGATGGCGGCCTTGTTGAGCCCCAGCACGATGCTGCGAGAAGCCTGGCCGACGCCACCCTGATCGATTTTGACGAGGCGCGCGTCACCCGCGTGCAAACTTCCGCCCAGCGGCAAGAAAGCGAGCCCAATGGTGCACAAGACCGCAGCGGCATGCCGGAAATTCCGGCCCTCCCGTGCGGCGCATACCGCCTTCAGCTTGTTCCACATCCTGTTCATGCCCGGTCCCTCGCCTACTTCACACGTACGGATTGCGTGGTGCCGTAGCGCACAATTTTCACTACCGATCCGCTCGATTTCCGGATCTGATCTTCCGTACCGGCCAGATCGCGGTCGCTCATGCTACGGAGCGAGAGCGAGAGCATGCCGCCTGCCTGCGCAACCGAGATGAGTTCGACCTGCCCGGGCGTGAGCTCAAGCGTTGCCGTCCGGCCGACCGCAACCTGCTCGCCCGCCTTCTCGTTGAAGCGCTGATCGATCGCGAGGACACGGATATTGCGGAGAATGGTCTGTCCCTTCTCCACGTCGATCACATCCACCCGGTCGTTCGGGAGGATGAAACCGCCCGCGCTCGTTTCCGGTTCGATTCTGATTGCCGCGGCGCGCATACCCGGATCGATCAGAGCCGACATGAAGCCCGCACCAGTAAGCGTCACCAGCTTGTCGAGCGTAACCGGCTCTCCGCTCAGCAAGGCCGAACGAGCAACGCTGTCGGTAAACTCCTCGATCGCGGTCGGCTTTTGCACACGCGAGATATAGGCCGGATTCATCGCATCTTCAGGCCAGCGCTGCCAGCGCAGGTCGGAGGACGATACGCGCTGGCCGACATCAAGATTGTTGACGGCAACGAGAACTTCGGCCGTCGGCTCCTCGACAACTTGCTTCACAGGCTGTTCGGTATCGGACGACATGAGCCCGCGCGCGAGCAACGCTGCGAGACCCGCGGCGACGAGCGCCAGAACCAGAACTCCAATGCGTGCAGCGTTCACTTGTCTAACCCTTTCGTTCCGCATCCCCGGCTTCGTGCCGCAGACGCTCCTTCCAAATCAAACAGCATGTGCCGCTGCCTCAAACCAGACGGTCTGCGGAAAAACCATCAGCCCGCCCATCGCGAGCGCGACACCGTAAGGAATGCCTTCCTTGCGATCGTGAAGTCTTGCAATCCAGTCCTGGCGCAACATGAAGAGCGGCAATGGCAGCGAGCGGAACGCCAGCACGAGAAGCGTGAGGATGCCGCCGAAGACCGACGCGAGGAGGAGATAGACGAGAAGGTCACTCATCCCGACCCAGAGCATCGTCGCCGCGACGAACTTTGCATCGCCTCCGCCGATCCAGCCAAAGGCAAAGAGCCCCATTCCCACGAGAAGCATCAACACGCCCGCCGCCACATGAAGACCCATCG
>CXWF01026816.1_pt1 | contig 58334 bp, 48 predicted proteins | sample 468421 | NCBI WGS metagenome assembly CXWF01 (sample SAMEA2620812, study PRJEB7988) | marine metagenome | biome: marine biome (ENVO:00000447); feature: surface water layer (ENVO:00002042); material: "saline water (ENVO:00002010), including plankton (ENVO:xxxxxxxx)" | depth 5 m
TTGCGATGATCTTCCAGTTCACGCCGCGTCATCTCGGGCGCTGGCTGGCAAAGGGCGTCCAGCATCTTCCCGCGCCGCTGCTCGGTCTGCTTCTCGGTGGCGGCATCTGGCTCATCTGGGCAATCGCGCCCGAGGGCGTTGCGCCCTTCATCTACTTCCAGTTCTGAGGCGCGCCATGCTGGACCTCTTGCATGAAATCGAGCGCGAATTCGCCGGACATCCCGAAGAAGAGGTGAGCGAGGCCGAGCGTCTTGCGGTGGTGGAGACGCGGCGAAGCTTCCGGCGCATGCTTCAGGCGCTTGCGCTTGCGACGGTGCTGCTGCTTTTCTTCAGCAGTGAGCGGCTTGTGACATGGGTCAATGGCTTCGAAGTGGGATCGGTGCAGGATGCGATTGTTTCCGTCTCGACGGATTGGCATTCGCTTATGGCCGATGCAGGGTTCACCATGCCCGCCGAAACGGTACGCGCGGAACTTGATGAACTACATGGTGCGGACTGGGCCGAGCTGCGCCGCCGGATCGAGCGTGAGCGCGCCCGTACGCGCGATGGCGTGCGCTTTCTTCGCGGCGCCGTCCCGGACAGCAAGAGTTAGGTGGCGTCGCGTAGCTGCTCGAAAAGATCAGCCGGATAAATGCTCCCAAAGGTCAGTTGCTCGAAGGCCTGCTGTTCTGCGCAGGTGGCCAACGATTGCGTGTCTCGCGAAAAAAAGCCCCCGTGAATTCCTTCGCGGGGGCTTCCTTTGGCGTGTTTCGCGTAGCGTCAGCGTGGAAGCCTCGTTTCCCCCATGAGGAACAGATCGACTTCGCGGGCAGCCTGGCGGCCCTCGCGGATGGCCCATACGACGAGGGACTGGCCCCGGCGCATGTCACCGGCGCTAAAGACCTTGTCGATGCTCGATTTATAGGTTGCCGTATCGGCCGCAACGTTGCCGCGCGGGTCGAGCTCGACGCCAAGTTCTTTCAGCATGCCTTCATGCACGGGATGAACGAAGCCCATGGCGAGGAGAACGAGATCGGCCTTGATCTCGAATTCGCTGCCTTCCACCGGCTGCATCTTTTCATCCACGCGGACGCATTCGACAGCGGTTACGTGACCATCCTTGCCAAGGATGCGGCGTGTCATCACGGCGAAGTCGCGGGTTGCGCCTTCGGCCTGGCTTGACGAGGTGCGCATCTTCAGCGGCCAGTCCGGCCAGGTGAGAAGCTTGTTTTCCTTCTCGGGCGGCGCCGGCATGATTTCGAGCTGCGTCACGGAGACTGCGCCCTGGCGGAACGAGGTACCGATACAGTCCGACCCTGTGTCACCGCCGCCGATCACGACGACATGCTTGCCGTCTGCGAGGATCGGCTCGACCTGGCCGATGGGCTCGTTGGAGACGCGGCGGTTCTGCTGCGGCAGGAACTCCATGGCGAAGTGAACACCGGCAAGATCGCGGCCTTCGACGGGCAGATCGCGCGGCTTTTCGGAGCCGCCGCTCAGGATCACGGCCTCGAACTCGTCGAGCAGGTCCTTTGCAGCCTTGCCGACGCCGATATGGACGCCGTAATGGAAGGTGACGCCTTCGGCTTCCATCTGTTCGACGCGGCGGTCGATCAGCGTCTTCTCCATCTTGAAGTCCGGAATGCCGTAGCGAAGGAGCCCGCCCGCCTTCTGGTTCTTCTCGAAGAGATGGACGTCATGGCCACGCCGTGCGAGTTGCTGTGCGGCGGCCAGCCCCGCCGGACCGCCGCCAATGATGGCGACCTTTTTGCCGGTCTTCTGTGCGGGAACCTGCGGAACGATCCAGCCTTCCTTCCAGCCGCGATCCACGATCGCACATTCGATCGTCTTGATCGTCACGGGTGCGTCGGTCAGGTTCAATGTGCAGCTCGCCTCGCAGGGCGCCGGGCAGATGCGGCCGGTGAATTCCGGGAAGTTGTTTGTCGAATGGAGATTACGGCAAGCCTCTTCCCAGTCCGCGCGATAGACGAGGTCGTTCCAGTCCGGGATCTGGTTGTTCACCGGACAGCCATTATGACAATAGGGAATACCGCAATCCATGCAGCGCGCAGCCTGATTGCGCAACGCGTCCTCGGTGAGCGGGATCACGAATTCCTTGTAGTTGCGAACCCGGTCCGACGCCGGCAGGTACTTCCGGTCCTGCCGGTCGATTTCCAGAAAGCCTGTTATCTTTCCCAACACTTATTCTCCCGCTGCCACGGCCTGCGCACCGTCCTGTGCGCGCTGCATTTCCTGAAGAGCGCGGCGGTACTCCACCGGCATAACCTTCCGGAACTTGGACAGCATGGCCTCCCAGTTGTTCAGAATGTACTGCGCGCGCGACGAGTTGGTGTAGTGCGCGTGGTTTTCGATGAGCTGGTGCAGACGTTCCGCGTCGAAGCGGGTCATGTCGCTCATCACGTCGACCCGGCCATGGCTTTCCAGGTCGCCCGTCTGGTGACGGTGACGCTCCATGAGTTCGAGTTCTTCCGTCACGGGTTCGAGATCGACCATGGCGAGGTTGCAACGCTGCTCGAACATGCCGTCTTCATCCAGCACATAGGCAATACCGCCCGACATGCCTGCCGCGAAGTTGCGGCCCGTTTCGCCGAGAACGACGACAATGCCGCCCGTCATGTATTCGCAGCCATGATCGCCTGTGCCTTCGACAACGGCAATGGCACCGGAGTTTCGCACAGCGAAGCGTTCGCCCGCGACGCCGCGGAAGTAGCATTCGCCGCTAATCGCACCGTAGAGCACTGTGTTGCCGACAATGATCGACTTCTCCGGCACGATGTTGCTTTGCTTCGGCGGATAGACGATGAGGCGTCCTCCAGAAAGGCCCTTGCCGACATAGTCGTTTGCTTCGCCTTCGAGTTCGAGCGTCACGCCCGCAGCAACCCATGCGCCGAAGCTCTGTCCGGCTGTGCCTTCGAGCTTCACGTGGATTGTGTCGTCGGGGAGGCCCGCATAGCCGTAACGCTTTGCGATCTCGCCCGAGAGCATGGCGCCCGTCGTGCGATCGGTATTACGGATAGGCAGTTCAATCTTCACAGGCTTGCGATGCTCGATCGCATCCTTCGCCTTCTCGATCAGCGTGCGATCCATGATGTCATGGATCTTGTGGTCCTGGCTCTCGCAATGATGGATTGCAATGCCTTCTGGCGCGACTGGCTTATGGAAGAGCTTCGAGAAGTCGAGTCCCTTTGCCTTCCAATGCTTCACGACCTTGCTCTTGTCGAGCATCTGCATCTGGCCGGTCATCTCGTCCATCGTGCGATAACCCATCGCCGCCATAAGTTCGCGCACTTCCTCGGCCACGAAGAAGAAGTAGTTGATGACGTGCTCCGGCGTGCCGACAAAGCGTTTGCGCAGTTCAGGGTCTTGCGTCGCGACGCCAACGGGGCAGGTGTTCAGATGGCATTTGCGCATCATGATGCAGCCCGCCGCAATGAGCGGGGCGGTGGCGAAGCCGAATTCGTCCGCGCCGAGAAGGGAGCCGATCACAACGTCGCGACCCGTGCGCAGACCGCCATCGACCTGGACGGCAATGCGGCCACGCAGACGGTTCATCACGAGCGTCTGATGCGTTTCGGCGAGGCCGATTTCCCAGGGCGAACCCGCATGCTTGATCGAGGTGAGCGGGGAGGCACCGGTGCCGCCTTCGAAACCCGAAATCGTCACATGATCCGCGCGTGCCTTTGAAACGCCGGCTGCAACCGTACCGACGCCAACTTCCGAAACGAGCTTCACCGAAATGAGCGCGTCCTTGTTGGTGTTCTTCAGGTCGAAGATGAGCTGAGCCAGATCCTCGATCGAATAGATGTCATGGTGCGGGGGCGGGGAGATGAGGCCTACCCCCGGCGTCGAGTGGCGCACCTTGGCGATCACCGCATCCACCTTGTGGCCGGGAAGCTGACCGCCTTCGCCGGGCTTTGCGCCCTGCGCCATCTTGATCTGGATCATGTCGGAGTTGACGAGATATTCCGTCGTAACGCCGAAACGGCCGGAGGCGACCTGCTTGATCGACGAGCGCATGCTGTCGCCATTCGGCAGGGGCTTGAAGCGGTCCACTTCTTCGCCGCCTTCGCCCGTGTTCGAGCGGCCGCCAATGCGATTCATCGCAAGCGCCAGCGTCGTATGCGCCTCACGGCTGATCGAGCCATAGGACATGGCGCCGGTCGCAAAGCGCTTCACGATTTCGGCGGCGGGTTCGACCTCGTCGATGGAGACGGGCGAACGGCCGTCATCCTCGGCGCTCTTGATGTCGAAAAGGCCGCGGATCGTGAGCAGGCGTTCGTTCTGTTCGTTGATCTGGCGCGCGAAAGCCCGGTATTTGTCTTGGCTGTTGCCGCGAACGGCGTGCTGCAGGTCGCGAACACTGTCGGATGTCCAGGCGTGGTCTTCGCCGCGGATGCGCAGCGCGTATTCGCCGCCCACATCAAGCGCGTTCTTGAGCACCGGCGCGTCCGAATAGGCGAGGCTGTGGCGCTCGAAGGTTTCGCGCGCGATCTCTTCGATCCCCACACCCTCGATCATCGAGACGGTGCCGGTGAAGTAGCTGTCGCAGAAGCGCGTGGAAAGGCCTACGGCGTCGAAGATCTGGGCGCCGCAATAGGACTGGTAGGTCGAGATGCCCATCTTGGACATGACCTTGAGAATGCCTTTGTCGATGGCCTTGATGTAGCGCTTCTCGGCTTCTTTCTGCGTGAGCTCTTCGTCGAGCTGCGGCAGCATTTCCGCGATGGTCTCGAATGCGAGATAGGGGTTGATCGCTTCGGCGCCATAACCCGCGAGGCAGCAGAAGTGATGCACTTCGCGCGCCTCGCCGGTCTCGACGACGATGCCCACCTTGGTACGCAGGCCCTTGCGGATCAGATGATGATGGACGGCCGATGTCGCGAGCAGTGCCGGAATGGCGATGCGGTCGGCCGAAATCAGCCGGTCCGACAGGATCACGATGTTGTAGCCCTGATCGACCGCTTCTTCCGCGCGTTCGCAAAGGCGCTGGACCATTTCGGCCATGGCGCCTTCGCCGCGCTCGGCCGCGAAGGTTATGTCGAGCGTCTCTGTGCGGAAATGATTGTCCGCGACCTCGCCGATCATGCGAATCTTTTCGAGGTCTTCATTGGTCAGGATCGGCTGGCGCACTTCGAGACGCTTTACCGAAGACATGCCTTCGAGGTCCAGCAGGTTCGGGCGCGGGCCGATGAAGGAGACCAGCGACATGACGAGTTCTTCGCGGATCGGGTCGATCGGCGGATTCGTTACCTGCGCGAAGTTCTGCTTGAAATAGGAGTAGAGCAACTTCGACTTCGAGGAGAGGGCGGAAATGGGCGTGTCCGTACCCATGGAGCCGATGGCTTCCTGTCCGTCCATCGCCATCGGCGTCATCAGGAACTTGATGTCTTCCTGCGTATAGCCGAAAGCCTGTTGCGTATCGAGCAGCGAGCCGTAACCGGGCTTCGTCATGGAGCCGCGCGGCGAAGGCATTTCTTCAAGCTGGATTTGCGTTGCGTCGAGCCATGCCTGGTAGGGATGAAGCTTCGCGAGATCTGCCTTCACTTCGGCGTCGGAGATAATCCGGCCTTCCTCAAGGTCGATCAAAAGCATCTTGCCCGGCTGGAGACGCCACTTCTCGACGATCTTGTCTTCCGGCGCGGGCAGCACACCCATTTCGGATGCCATCATTACGTCGCCATCGTCGGTGACATAATAGCGGGCAGGACGCAGGCCGTTGCGGTCGAGGGTGGCGCCGATGTGGCGGCCATCGGTAAAGGCGACGGCGGCAGGGCCGTCCCACGGTTCCATCAGGGCTGCATGATATTCGTAGAAGGCGCGGCGCTCTTCATCCATGAGCGGGTTGCCCGCCCAGGCTTCGGGGATGAGCATCATCATCGCATGGGGCAACGAATAGCCGCCCATGACGAGAAGCTCGAGCGCGTTGTCGAAACAGGCCGTATCGGACTGTTCATGAACGGCAATCGGCCAGATCTTCTTGATGTCGTCGCCGAGAAGCTCCGATTCCATCGTCGCATAGCGCGCCGCGAGCCAGTTCACGTTGCCGCGCTTCGTGTTGATCTCGCCATTGTGGCAGATCATGCGGAAGGGGTGCGCGAGGCTCCAGGTCGGGAAGGTGTTGGTCGAAAAGCGCTGGTGGACGAGGGCAAGCGCCGTCGTCATGTCCGGGTCTGCCAAGTCCTTGTAGTACTGGCCGACCTGCGCCGCGAGCAGCATGCCCTTGTAGACAATGGTGCGCGAGGAGAACGACGGAATATAGAGTTCTTCCGGCACATGGCCTTCTTCCGCCAGCAGCGTATTGAAAATGCGCTTGCGGATGACGAAGAGCTTGCGTTCGAAGGCGTCCCGGTCTGCGCAGTCCGGCGACCGCGCGACGAAAACCTGCATGTGATAGGGCTCGGTCGGGAGCACCGACTCACCCAGATCGGAGTTGTCGACGGGTACGTCGCGCCAGCCGAGCAGGGTTTGCCCTTCCTCGGTAACGATCTTGCTCACGAGTTCGATGATTTTCTGGCGCGCATCTGCATCCTTGGGCAGGAACAGCATGCCGACGCCATATTGCCCTTCCTCGGGCAGTTCGAAGCCGAGCTTCTTCGTTTCCTTGCGGAAGAAGGCATCGGGCATCTGAATGAGAATGCCCGCGCCATCGCCGGCCTTCGGGTCCGCACCGACGGCGCCGCGATGCTCGAGATTTTCGAGAATCTTCAGGCCGTCCTGAATCATCTTGTGGGATTTTCGGTTGTGGATGTTCGCAATGAAGCCGATGCCGCATGCATCATGTTCGTTCCGGGGGTCATAAAGACCCTGCGCTTCGGGCATACCCGCCACGCGCCGGGCCGGGAACCGGCTCATGTCTTCCCGCTTCTGCGTCATACCATCCCATCCTTCACCCGGACCTGCATCGTCGGCTTACGCTCTGGCGTTCCGTGCAGGTCACTTCGACGTCTTCAAATCTTTGGTCCGAGCGCCTCCCTTCTCCCTGAGCCACTCCGGCCAGAGCCCCGATTTCCCGGGGCGGGGACGCTAGCGAACCGCAAGCGTTATCGCAAAGGCCCCGACCGAAATTTCCGGCAAGACTGATCACCGCCAGACCGCTTTTGCGGTCCGCTTTTGGCATGCATGGAATCCTACGCCGCCTGGCAGCTAGCTGGCTCTCTTGCATACCCGTGCAGTGCCGCCATCATCGACGGAGCTTTCTGCTGGGTGCTCCCTATTGCCCGAAGCGCAGGCTTGCAGATGATTGGCCGCTGTTTTTTCGGTCGGCCAATCGTGCCGGGAAAGCGTCACTTGCCCAGCAGGCGGAATATGCCAAACCCGATCTCCTGAATCAAGCAATAAGACAGGGATGCTGACCTATAATTGAGAATCGCTCGCAAAATAGGCCAAGGGCAGCTTGTGACGGTTTTGCAGGGCTCTGGCTTCGCCTGGCAGCGCATTCGAACGCCATGACGGCGCGGCTTGCAGCAGGGTTACGAAGTTTGCCGGACGCGGAACTCATTGTCGAACCGCAGGCAAACGAGATATTCCTACGCCTGCCTGTTGCGACGTTAAGGCGGCTTCGTGAAGAGGTCGTCCGCTTCCACCCTTGGCCGATGCCGGGCGATGACCAGGCGTCGCGCATTATTCGCCTCGTCAGGTCCTTCCAGACGACGCCTGAGGAGGTCGATCGTTTCATTTCGGTCGTATTAGGCTGACGGTCTTTTAAGGTTCGTTAAGCGCGATCCCATAGGCTCATCCTCGCGAATTCGTGCGTTCGGCACCGAGCGGGGATCCATGGCCTTTCCGAAGGATGACAAGACACCGGAATTTGAAAGCCTCATTGCGCAAGCAGAGGCTGCGGTCGAAGCGTTGCGCGACACCTATCGTCAGCAGCTTGTCGCCGATGTCGAGGAACTCGGCGCCATCTGGACCCGATATGAGAATGGTGCCTCCGTCGAGGAAACGCTGGAAGCGCTTCATTCCATCGCTCACAACATCAAGGGGCAGGGCGGCTCCTTTGGCTACGACCTCGTCACCGAAATTGGCGCATCCTTTTGCGACTATCTGCGCAGCGCCGAGCCCCGGACCCCGGAAGAACTCAACATCGTCCACATGCATATCCGTATGCTGAAGACTGTGTCGGACCACGATATTTCGGGTGATGGCGGAGATGTCGGACGTCGGATCGTCGAAAAGCTTCAGTTGCTCACGGGTCGCGCAGAAGACTGAAACCTTCAGGCTATCATTCGTTCCAGTTCATCGAGCATACGTGTGAGCGCGATTTTCGCCGGTACGGAGATTGTTTGCGTACCCTCTCCCGGATCGCGGCCGCCCGCTTCGACGATCATGCGCGACATTTGCGTGGCATCACGAGTTTCGATGATGGCTCTCGTCATTTCCGATGCCAGGACGTCGATATTGAATGGCTTCGACACGAAGCCGTTCATGCCGACCGCTCGATAAGTATCGCTGTGCCCGGCCATTGCATGTGCAGTGAGGGCGACGATCGGAATGTCGCGCCAGGGTTCGTCCGAGGCGCGAATGACCTTGGTTGCCTGAATGCCATCCATGAGCGGCATCTGCACATCCATCAGTACGATATCGAAGCGTTCCTCGCGTAGTTTGCGGATTGCTTCCACACCGTTTTCAGCGATGGCAAGTTCGTGACCGAGCCGTTCCATGACGGCGGCCATGAGTTTTCGGTTCACCGGCTGATCTTCCGCGAGGAGAACTTTCAACGGTCCGAGATCGGCGGGATGAGCGATCGTTTCGCCACCACCGGATGCCGCATTAGACGATGCCGCGGATTTCGTTACGCGCACGGGAAGGCGGACGATGAATGTGCTGCCTTCATCCTCTGCGCTTTCGACCTCGACAGTGCCGTTCATCAGCGTCACGAGTTCCCGTGTGATCGCAAGGCCGAGGCCGGTGCCGCCATAGGTACGGGAAATGGATGAGTCAGCCTGCTGGAAACGGGTAAAGAGGCGCGGCAGCATGGTTTCGGGAATGCCGATGCCGGTATCGCGCACCTTGTAGACGAGCTCGGTCATGCCGGGCTCGTGAAGCGGTTGAACGGCGAGCGAGACGTTCACCTCCCCTTTCGGCGTGAACTTGATGGCGTTACCGATGAGGTTGAACAGAATTTGACGCAGACGTGTGGGGTCGCTGGCGACCTGTGCCGGAATGTCGTTTGCGCAATCCTTCGTCAGCATCAGTCGTTTTTCGGCGGCGTTGGGCCGCAACACTTCCACCACCGTTTCGAGAATCCCGGTGGGTGATGTCGGGCCGCAATCGAGGTCGAGCTTGCCCGCTTCCAGTTTCGAGAGGTCGAGGATGTCGTTGAGGATTGTCAGCAGACATTCACCGGATTCGCGAATGGTCGAAATACGGTCGCGTTGCTGCTCAGCCAGTTCCTCAGACAGCAGCAGATCCGCCATGCCGATCACACCGTTCATCGGTGTACGCAATTCGTGGCTCATTGTTGCAAGGAAAGCGGATTTGGCGCGGTTTGCGTTTTCGGCGGCTTCCTTGGCAACGGACAGGTCGTGCGCGGTGTCTGCCAGTTTCACACGCTCCTGTTCGAGTTGCATCGATGTGTGCTGAAGGTCGAGGATACGGTCCTGTAGTTCGAGCTGGCTGCGCTTCAGCTTGATTTCCGTCTGCTTCGTCTGGGTGATGTCTGTCTCGACGACGATGTAATTGCGGATCGCCCCGTGTTTGTCGCGGATCGGACGCACTTCGACAGAGGCCCAGTATTGCCGGCCCTGCTTGGTCAGGCTGATCGTCTCGACATTGCGGGCTTCGCCATCTGCGGCGGACTCTGCGAGGATCTTCAGCGCGCCCGCACCTGGATGGTAGCCCAGGATTTCCGCCGGGCGGCGTCCCTCCACATCGGAATGGACGAAACCCGTCATGCGGGCAAAACCCGCATTGCTCCAGAGGATAACGCCCGTGCGGTCGGCAATGAGCACACCTGCATCCGTGCCGTTGGCGACGAGGGCTAGGCGCTCGTTTTCCTTGAGACTGTGTTGGAGGCGCCCGAAGACCTGTGCGAAAAGGACTGAGAGATCGCCAATTTCGCCCTTTGGAATACGGGTGGGCGGCTCGAACCGCCCGCGTCCGCTTGCGCGCACGGCAGTCGCTAGCCGCTCGATGGGGCCGATCACCGCTTGGTGCAGAAGAACGAACAACGCCGCCATGAGAACGATGGTCGTGACAACGCGGCGGAACAGCGAGGCGAGAATGGAGGCTTTGAGATCCGCGCGTGCCGGGCGCAAATCGACAAAGGTTACTGTCCCCAGCTCCTCGCCTGGAACGGCTGCGGCGTAGACCCATCCGTCGATACCCGCAAAGGCCATTTCGAAACTTTGCGGGCGCCCCAGAATAAAACTCGCATTGATTGCAGTGCGTACTTCAGGGTCATTGAGGAATTTCCCCGTATCGGAAATGCGTGCTTCGTCTTCGCCGGTCAATAAGCGTCCGGCTGTGTCGGTCAGGTAGATGGCGAGGACGTCGTCATTCCAGATCGCCTCGCGCCGGACGGCCTGTGCTGCTTCGGCGGGGCCGAAATCGTCATCAAGCTGAGCGCGCATCGCGAGGTGATCGCTGACCGCCGCCGCGCGCTGTTCGACATTCGCGAACATCACGTCGCGCAACTGATAATAGTCGATGAGAGACTGGAAGGCGGTAATGACCAGAAGCAGCGCCAGCATCTTCAGCGCGAGGGTGCGTGCCGTCGGCCCGATCAGCGAGCGCAGCAGGTGATGAATGAAAGCGCTGCTTTTGACCTTGCGCATAGAGGTGCGTGTCCTGCCGGAGTTCCGGCCCGCAAATGTTGAGGCCCCTCCTGGCCACCTCACCCTTTCGGATGCAAGCCTTGTCATAGCAGTGTGAGGGTTAATAGGCGGCTAAAGCCTCCATTTCGGCACTTCGCTGGGGCATCCGTTTTTGCACTCTTTTAATTTTTGGAAATTCGGGCGCGCCGAGGCGTTTGGTGGCATGCGCATGTCGTCAATGCAGGCTAGGGTGACACCATCGTTCTTCCTGATGAGACCAACGGGATAATTCATGTCGATCCGCAATCTCGATCTTATGTATGCCCCGAAATCGGTCGCCCTCCTGGGCGCAAGTGCAAGGGAGGGCTCGGTCGGAAACGTCCTTCTCCGTAATCTTCTGGCTGGCGGGCTGCCGGGGCCTGTCTGGGCGGTAAACCCGAAGGGCGGGCAGATGGAGGGCGTAGACGTCTGCAAGGATGTCGCCAGCTTGCCGGCCGCGCCGGATCTTGCGGTTATTGCAACGCCGCCCCAGACCGTACCGGGTCTTGTCGATGAACTCGGCAAACGGGGCACCAAAGCCGCCGTCGTCATCACGGCGGGCTTTGGCGAGCTTGGTGATGAGGGCCGTGCCCTTCAGGCGAAGATGCTCGAAGCGGCCAAACCTTATCTCCTGCGTATTGCCGGGCCGAACTGCATCGGCATTGCGGCGCCGGGCAACGGGCTCAACGCCTCCTTCGTCCACGTGCCGCCGGAAAAGGGCAATGTCGCCTTTGTTTCGCAGTCAGGTGCCGTCGTTACCGCTGTGCTCGACTGGGCGTCGAGCCGGGGCATCGGCTTTTCGCATATTGCCTCTCTTGGCGGCATGTCCGATGTCGATTTTGGCGACATGCTCGACTATCTCGCCGCCGACCCGCAAACGAAAAGCATCCTGCTCTATATCGAATCCGTCACCGATGCGCGCAAGTTCATGTCGGCGGGCCGGCAGGCCGCGCGTCTGAAGCCCGTCATCGTCATCAAGTCCGGCCGTCACGAGGCGGGCGCGAAGGCCGCCGCTTCGCATACCGGTGCGCTGGCCGGGTCCGATGCCGTCTATCAGGCCGCTTTTCGCCGTGCGGGCATGCTGCGTGAATTCGGAATCGAGGATCTCTTCGAGGCGGTGGAAACGCTCTCCGCCCGCTCCGAGCGTCGCCCGATCCTGGGTGATCGTCTCGGCATTCTCACCAATGGCGGCGGCGTTGGCGTCCTCGCGACGGATTTTCTTGTCGATGAAGGCGGGCGGCTTGCGGAAATCTCGGAGGAGACCATCGCCGCGCTTGATGCGGTGCTGCCGCGCACCTGGAGCCGCGCCAACCCAGTCGACATTATCGGCGATGCCGGGGCGGAGCGTTATGCAAACGGCATGGAAGCTCTGCTGCGGGACAAGGGGGTCGATGCCGTTCTCGTCATGAATTGTCCGACGGCGGTGGTGAACAATCTGTCCGCCGCCCATGCCGTCATCAAGAGTGCGGAGGCCTCCAGCAAACCCGTTTTCACGAACTGGCTTGGCGACAAGGGCGCGCGCGATGCCCGTCAGGCCTTTCAGGCGCATCGTATCCCCACCTATGAGACGCCGACGGGTGCGGTGCGTGCTTTCATGCTTCATGTCCGGCATGACCGGAACCAGCGCCTTCTCCTCGAAATCCCGCCCGCCGGGCCGGCGCAGCCGATGCGTGACCTTGCAAAAGCACGGTCGCTTGTCGAGACGGCGCTGAAGGAAAAGCGCGAATGGCTGAGCGAGGCGGAAGCAAAATCGCTGCTCGCCGCCTATGGCATTCCCGTGGTCGATACGCGCATCGTGTCCTCGGCATCGGAGGCGGCAAAAGTCGCGGATGAGATCGGCTATCCCGTCGCGCTCAAGATCCTTTCGCCCGACATCACGCACAAGAGCGATGTCGGTGGCGTGGCGCTCGGGCTCGAAAGCGCGGAGGCCGTTGAGGAGGCGGCATCGCGTATGGTTGCGCGGATTACGCATCTCCGCCCGGCTGCCGACCTTGAAGGGTTTACCGTGCAGCAGATGGCGAACAAGCCCGATGCTTTCGAACTCATCCTCGGAATCGTGGACGATGCGACCTTCGGCCCGGTAATCCTTTTCGGGCAAGGCGGTACGGCGGTGGAGGTCGTGCGCGACAAGGCGATGGCCTTGCCGCCGCTCAATCGCACCTTGGCGCAGGATCTCATCTTTCGCACCCGCGTGTCGCGCCTCCTTGAGGGCTATCGCGGGCGCCCGCCCGCCGACCTTACCGGCATCGAAACGGCGCTCATGGCGCTGGGTGATATTGCGGCGGACAATCCGGAGATCGCCGAACTCGATATCAATCCGCTCTGGGCAGACGAAAACGGGGTGATCGCGCTCGATGCGCGGGTACGTATTCTTCCCGCTCAGAGCAGGGGCACGTCGCGTTTCGCGATCCGGCCTTATCCCACCTCGCTTGAAGGCAAGATCAAGGACCGCGAGGGCCACGTCTATCCGCTTCGCCCAATCAAACCCGAGGATGCGGCGCTTATCGACGAGTTGCTGGAACATACGGACCCCGAGGACGTGCGGCTGCGCTTCCTGTCGCCGCTTCGCAAGCTGCCGCGTCAGCTCGCCGCGCGTCTCACCCAGATCGACTATGATCGTGAGATGGCGTTCGTCGTTTTTGCGGATGAGAGTTGCGTCGAGGCGGCGGGCGTCGGCCGGCTTTCGGAAGATCCGGATCGGGAGCGCGCGGAGTTCGCTATCCTCGTGCGCAGCGATCTGCATGGACACGGGCTTGGCTATTCGCTGATGCAGGAGCTCATCGCCTATGGCCGTCGCCGGGGTATCGGTGAAATCTTCGGCCATGTGCTGCGGGAAAATCGCGGCATGCTCAATGTCTGCGATGATCTCGGCTTCACCCGTCACGCGATTGCGGGCGATCCGACACTGCTCGAAACGCGGCTCAAGCTTTCCTGACAAAAGCGGGGAGGCTGAAAAAAGAGGGGCGCCGGATGGCGCCCCTTAGCATTTGCGATGCGGACTTGTCAGTCGGCGGCCGTCGCCAGCGCGCCTTCGAGGGCTCTCTGCCCCGATGCCGGTGGGGCCGGCGGGGCCGAAATCTCGATCCGGCGCGGCTTCAGCGCCTCGGGCACGCGGCGCACGAGGTCCACATGAAGAAGCCCGTTTTCAAGATGGGCACCGCTCACCTCCACATGGTCGGCGAGCTGGAAGCGGCGTTCGAAGCTGCGTCCGGCAATGCCGCGATGGAGGTAGGTGGTTTCTTCGTTCTCTGCGCGCTTGCCGCTGATCGTGAGAACGTTCTGCTTCACCTCGATGTTGAGATCGTCCTGGGCGAAGCCGGCGACCGCGAGGGTGATGCGGTAGTCGTTCTCGCTGGTGCGTTCGATGTTGTAGGGCGGATAGGTGGGGGCCGTTTCCTGCGTCACGGAATCGAGCAGCGACTGGAGCTGGTCGAACCCGACGGTCGAACGGTAAAGGGGAGAAAAGTCGAATCCACGCATGTGTTCACATCCTCATTCAAGCGATGTTATCGAAAGGGAACGTCAGTGTTTCACCGCCTGACGGCCGGTGGCTTACGTTCCTCCGGGCCCATATCTGCGGCACCCGGCGTGGCTTATTTGGGAATTTCGCGTTCCGGCTTCAAGATGGGTATAAGGTTTTGAAAGGCGGCAGGGCCGCGATTTTCGGGGGGACGATCATGAGGCATATGTTTTTCAGCCTGCTTGTGGGGGCGGCGCTCGTGCTTGGCGGCGCAGCGGAGGCTGAAGACATGGGCACCATACGCCTCGGCGCCGCCGTCTCGCTCACAGGAAAATATTCCTCGAATGGCGCCTTCACCCGCAATGGCTACGATCTTGCCGTGAAGCGTATCAACGAGGAGGGGGGTGTCACTGTCCGGGGCAAACCCTACAAGCTCGAAATCGTCTATTACGACGACGAGTCGACGCCGGCTCGCGGCGCTCAGCTTGTCGAGCGGTTGATCCAGCAGGATGGCGTTCAGTACCTTCTCGGGCCGTACTCGTCCGGCCTCACCGAGGCCATTGCCCCCGTGACCGAAAAATACGGCGTGCCGATGGTCGAGGCGAATGGTGCGGCGGTCTCGCTTTTTCGCAAGAACTATCGCTATCTCTTCGCCGTCCTTTCCACCACCGACCAATATCTGCGCGGCGCGGTCGATCTTGCGGCGAAGGTCCATGACGACCCCTCTAAGGTTCGTGTCGCGATGGCCTTCGAGAACGATCCCTTCTCGCAGGATGTGCGCGAAGGCGTCATGGAAGACACAGCGAAGCACGGCATGAAGGTCGTGATCGACGACAAGCTGCCGCCGGAACTCAATGACATGTCGGCGACGCTCACCAAGGCGAGGGTGCTGAAGCCTGACCTTCTGCTGCTTTCCGGCCATGACAAGGGGGCGGCGCTCGCCGTGCGTCAGGTCGCGGACCAGCGCCTCAATCTGCCGATGATGGCACTCACGCATTGCGACAGCGCGCAGATCGCGGAGAAGTTCGGTGCCGCCGCCGAATACACGCTCTGTGCCGCGCAATGGGCCCCGACGCTGAAATATTCGGATGAGCTTTTCGGCAGCGCGGCCGATTATGCGGCTCTCTATGAAGAGACCTATGGCCATCCCGCGCCTTATCAGGCGGCAGAATCAAGTGCCGCGGTGCAGGTGTTCGCCGACGCATTCGAGCGTGCCGGGTCTCTCGATCCGAAAGCCGTGCGCGACGCGCTGTCGGCCACGGACATGATGACGTTCTATGGACCCATCAAGTTCGACGAGACGGGCAAGAACGTCTCCAAGCCCACCGTTCTCTTTCAGGTGCAGGGCGGGAGCTATGTCGTGGTCTATCCGCAGGAATTTGCCGAGGCGGACTTCATCTGGCCGACGCCTGCATGGTCCGACCGCTGATGCCGAGGAAAACCCTTGCTCGATAATCTGTCACTCTTCTTCCAGTACCCCTCGCTTGCGGCCGATGTCATCGTGAACGGGCTTCTGATCGGCGCGATCTTCGCGCTTGCCGCCTATGGGATGGCGCTGGTCTGGGGTGTGCTCAACATCGTCAATGTCGTGCAGGGCGAGCTTGTCGTGCTGGGCGGCTATGTCACTTTCCTGGCTGTGCAGGCGGGATTGCCGCCTCTTCTCGGCTTCCCGCTTTCGGCGGCGGTCATGTTCTGTGTTGGCTGGTTCATCTATCGCGCAATTATCTTTCGTGTGGTCGACAAGGATATCTTCATTTCCATTCTTGCAACCTTCGGGCTGTCGATCCTGTTCCAGCAGCTTGCGAATGCGGTTTTCGGTTCGGATGTGCGCACCGTCGATGCGGGGCTCGGCTCGCTCCACCTCTTCGATGGTACGGTCACGCTTTCCTATGTGAAGCTTCTCGCCTTTCTTCTCGCGCTCGGAGCGGGGCTGACGCTCTGGCTGTTCCTTCGCCATGCCCGTCTCGGACAGGCGATCCGTGCCACGGCGCAGAACCCGCGTGCTGCGCGTATCCTCGGCATCGACACGAACCGCGTCTATGCCATGACCTATGCGCTCAATGGCGCGCTATGCGGTGCGGCGGGCAGCCTCGCCGTCATGGCCTGGACGATCCACCCCTATATCGGCCTGCCCTACACGGTTCGCTCCTTTATGGTTGTCGTGGTCGCGGGCGTCGGCAATGTCGCGGGCGTCGTTGCTGCCGGGCTCGGCCTCGGCGCGCTTGAAAATGTCGCGGGCTTCGTCTTCGGCGTCGAGTTCCAGATCGCCTTCGTGTTTGGGTTGATGGTCGTCATTCTCGTCTGGCGCAATGCCATGGCCGCGCGCAAGCGGAGCTATCTCGAATGAACCGTCTTTTCGCCCTGCGTCTGAACGACTGGCAGATTGCCGCGGTGCTGGCCTTTCTCGGTCTTGCCGGGCCGTTTCTCCTGCCCGGCCTTGCAACGCAGATTGCCTTTCTCTGGCTCATGGTCGTCTTCGCGCTTACCTGGGACATGCTGGGCGGGCGCATGGGCTACAATTCCTTCGGCAATATCGTCTTCTTTGGCATTGGCTGCTATGCCGCCGCCGTCGTGCAGCGTGATGCGGGGGTCGGCTATTTCGAGGGGCTTGGGCTCGGCCTTCTCGTGGGCGCCTGTCTTGCGGTTCTCGCGGCGGTCGTCTTCGGGGCGGCCATGCTCGGTATTCGAGGGCATTACTTTGCCATCGGTACACTCGGTCTCGGCATCGCTGCGGGCGAGATTGCGGCCGGCTGGGATTATGTCGGCGCGGGTTCCGGCATGGCCTTGCCGCTTTATCCCGGCGAGCTCGGGCAACGTGAAATCTTCTTTTGCTATTCTCTCTTCGCGCTTGCCGCGATCTGCTTTCTTCTCTTTCGCTGGATTTATTCCACCCGCTTCGGCCTCGCGCTCAATGCGATCCGCGACGACCACGACAAGGCGGATGCGATGGGGCTTCGCACCACACCGATCAAGATTTTCGCCTGGGCGCTTTCCGCGCTGTTTCTCGGTATCTCGGGCGGGCTCGCCGCCAACATGATCGGCTTCATCGATCCGCGTGATGTCGCCTTTGCGGGCGCAACCTTCGGCGTCTGGATGGTGCTGATGGCGATCCTCGGTGGCAAGGGCACGCTCTGGGGGCCTGTCCTTGGTGCTTTCGTGTTTCATGTGACGCAGGAACTTTTCTGGACCTATCTGCTTGGCTGGCAGCGTGTTGCGCTCGGCCTGCTCATCGTCGTCATCGTCGTCTTCTTTCCGCAGGGCATTATGGGTTGGCTTGCCGAGCGGCGTGCGAGGGCACTCTCATGAGCGCGCTTCTCGAAGTGAAGAACGTCACCAAGAGTTTCGGTGGCGTCGTTGCGAACCGCGATGTCTCGCTCACCGTTCGGCAGGGCGAGATCGCCGGGCTCATCGGCCCGAACGGGTCGGGCAAGACGACGCTTTTCGGTTCCATCACCGGCACCCATGCCGTTGATAGCGGGGATATTCTCTTCGAGGGCCGGTCCATCGCGCATCTGCGTCCTGCGCCCATCGCACGGGCGGGCCTTCTGCGTACCTGGCAGCAGACGCGCATCTATGGCGAAATGTCCTGCGCTGAAAACATGGCGATCAGCGCGCGCGAGGCGCATGGCCATGTGTTTTCGCTGCTCAGGCCCGTGCCCGCCGCCACGCGTCGCCGGGGCGACGATCTGCTCGCCTTTGTCGGCCTCCATGAGAAGCGGATGGAAAAGGCGGGGAGCCTCAGCTTCGGCCAGCAGAAGCTGCTCGAATTTGCGATGGCGCTGATGAACGAGCCGAAGCTCCTTCTGCTCGACGAACCGACGGCGGGCATCAACCCGACGCTCATCAACGGTCTGATCGATCGTCTTCGCCGCGCGAATACCGAGCTTGGCGTGACGCTGCTCGTCATCGAGCACAATATGCGCGTCATCATGAACCTGGCGCATCGCATCACCTGTCTTGCGCATGGTGAAGTTCTCGCGGCGGGTACGCCCGAGGAGGTGCGCGACGACAAGCGCGTCCTCGATGCCTATCTCGGGGTGGCATGATGGCCGATGAAAAAGACAAGAGTCTCGCAGGCGGCTACGGTGAGGGAACGGTCGACACCGTTCTCTCGGTTGGCGATGTGGCGCGCGAGGCGGAGGCCATTGCGCGTGCCGTGCCGCGCGGGGAAATCACGGCGCTCGCAAAAGGCGCGCCGCTTCTCACTCTCGATGCGCTTCATGCCGGTTACGGCGCAATGGAAATCCTGCACGGGATCGATCTTGCTATCGGTGCGGGGCAAAGTCTCTGCCTTGTCGGGCCGAACGGGGCGGGCAAATCCACCGTGCTTCATTCGATCTTTGGCTTCACGAAAATCTCGTCCGGCCACGTTTTCGTTTCGGGGCGCGAGATCACGAAACTTTCCCCGAGCGAGAAGCTCCGCAATGCGGGCATCGCCTATATCCTTCAGGACAATTCCGTCTTCCCGGACATGACGGTCGAGGAGAATCTGCTGATGGGCGGTTATCTGCTCGCAGATCAGGGGAAAGCACGGGAAGCAGCGGAGCGTATCTTCGCGCGTTACGACCGTCTGGCGAAGCGTCGTGCCGAGCGCGCCCGCGTTCTCTCCGGGGGCGAGCGCCGCCTGCTCGAAATCAGCCGGGCACTCATCATGGACCCCAAGGTTCTGCTCGTCGACGAACCTTCCATTGGTCTCGAACCGCGCATGATCGACATGGTTTTCGAAATTCTCGGGGACCTGCAAAAGACGCAGGGCAAGACCATCATCATGGTCGAGCAGAACGCAAAACGCGGGCTCGATTTTGCCGATATCGGGTATGTGCTGGTGTCGGGCCGCGTCGCGCTTGCCGGTGAAGGCGCAGCGCTTCTGGAAGACCCGGATGTGGGCCGCCTCTTCCTCGGCGGCTGACCTTTCCGAAAATCCGCAGAAAACTTCATCCGAACCTGAACGTCAGATGAACGGCGCGGCCATGCGCCGTTCAGTCGTCCGGGGGCATGCTTTGCATGGAATTCGGGGTCGAACGATTGGAAGGACAAGATGATGAACAAGTTTGTTGTTTCGACCGGTCTTGCCGTTGCTCTCGGCTTTGCCTTCCCGGCCGCCGCGAGCGCAGTAACGCTGGCGCCTGCTGCCAATGTGCAGGCCGGCACACAGGTCGAGCTCGCACATGGTTCCAAGCACCGCCATATGCACGGGCATCACCGTCACTATGCGTCGCCGCCGCGCGGGGCGCACCGCTATCATCACCAGCAGGTAAGGCCCTGGACGCATTGGCGCCCCTATGTGGTCCAGCGCCATTATCATCGTTTCGGTGCGCCGGTTTACTACTCGTCGCATCCGACCTACGGCCCCTATTACCGCGTTCGCGCGCATGACCGTTCCGATGTTGCGATCTGGCTCGGCATCAGCGCGATCACCGGCGCCATTCTCTTCTCGAACTACTAGCTTCGAGGGGGAGAAAGAGGAAAGGCCCTGTATCGGAAGGTACGGGGCCTTTCTGTTTTCCTCCGTCCCGTTTCAGATCCGTATCTCAGGGCCGCATCGTCGTCTTGTAGGGACCAAGCTCTATGGCGCGGCGCGGCTCCACCCAGTCGAGCCAGTCGCAGAGCTTTGCGCGCGTCTCGCGCGGGTCGATCAATTCATGTACGGAAAATCCTTCCGCGCGAGGGAAGGGCGACTGCCCCGCCGCAAGCTTTTCTTCAAGTTCCGCGCGCAAGGCTTCGGGGTCTTCTGCTGCCGCGATCTGGCGCGCGAAGGCGACTGCCACACCGCCTTCCACGGGCAGCGCGCCCGTCACCGCGCTTGGCCAGGACAGCACATAGCCCTCCGGTCCGAAATGCGCGGCGCCCGCGACGCCGAACACCTTGTGAACGATCACGCTCGCCCAGGGCACGCGGCTCTGCATCACCGCGGCAATTGCCGCCGTGCCGTGACGGATCGTCGCCGCCTTTTCGGAGGCAGAGCCGATCATGAAGCCCGGCTCGTCCACGAAGGAGAGGATCGGCAAGTGAAACGTGTTGCACATATCCGCGAAGCGGCGGAGCTTCTGCGCCGCCTGTGCAGTCATGGCGCCCGCATAGAAGTGGCAATCATTCGCGATCACGCCGACGCTCTTGCCGTTCATGCGTGCGAGTCCCGTGATGAGCGAAGGGCCGAAGCGCCGCGTCATCTCGAAGAAACTTCCCTTGTCGACGACAGCCTTCACCACCTTGCGCATGTTGAAGGGCTTGCGCCTGTCTTTCGGCACGATGTCGCGCAGGCTTTCCTCCGCCCGGTCGCGCGGATCGTCCGTTTCGATGTCGGCTGGCCGCTGCCACACATTGTCCGGCATATAGGAGAGGAAGCGCGCAATTTCCTTCAGCGCCTCTTCCTCGTTTGCCGCCACATTGTCAATGACGCCGGAGCGCGAATGCACATCCGCGCCGCCCAGCTCTTCCTTGGTCAGGTTCTCGTCAAGCGCGCGGGCGACCACCTTCGGACCGGCGATCAGCACTTGCGCGTCTTCTGCCATCACCGAAAAATGCGAGGCGACGAGCCGTGCGGCAGGCATACCCGCCACCGCACCGAGAGCCGCCGTCGCCACCGGCACTTCGCCCAACACCTGCGCGATCGACCGGAAGCGCGGTGTCGAGAAAACGGGATCGCCGAGCGGCCGCGCATTTCCCTTGCCCGCGGAACCTGCCACGCTGCCGCCGCCGCCTTCGTGCAGGCGTACCAGCGGCACCTTGTAGGTGAGGGCCAGTTCCTCCGCATAGACGCTCTTGCGCAGGCCGGCCGGGTTGGGCGAGCCGCCCTTCATGGTGAAATCCTCGCCGCCGACGGCGATCCGGCGTCCGTTCACCCTGGCAAAGCCGAGCACATAATTTGCGGGCTCGAAATCGACAAGGTTTCCCTCCTCGTCAAAGTGAGGCACGCCCGCCCCTTCGCCCAGTTCCTGGAAGGATCTATCGTCGGCCAGTGCCGCGATCCGCTCGCGCACGGTGAGACGGCCTTTTTCGTGGTGCCGTTTCACGGCTTCCTCGCCGCCCTGACGCTTCGCGAGGTCGCGGCGGCGCCTGATTTCGTCGGTTTCCTTTTCCCAGCTCATGACCCGGCGGTCCTCCCTGTCGCGAAGCCGGAACCCTAAAGGAAATCGGTTTCAGCCCAAAGCCTGTTGGGTGGAGCAAAACGGATGTTATGATCAGGCAAAACGAGGCAAGGGACAGAAGTCATATGGCAAGCGGCAAGGGCGATGCGCGTATAGACGGCCCGCTGCAGGCGGCGGAGGAGGAGATCGAGGCAATCCTCAAATCGGCGCTCGCAGGCGGCGACCCCCTCGGCGCGGTGCTGAAATTCGTGCATCCCGGCGCAAGCGTGGTCGTCATCGACGGCACGAAAGCAGTTAACGAGGTTCACCGCCGCGATGTGCCCGCCGATTGCACGGTTTATATCGACCCCATGCTCAATCTGGCGATCTTCAAGCAACAATTCGACCAGAACACGGCCTTCCAGCAGGGCCGTATCCGCATCGTCGGCGATGTTTCCGTCGTTGCCCGGCTTCGCCTGATCATGCTCCGGCAGTCGCAAGCGACGGAAGACGGGTTTCGCAAGTGAGCGCACCCGTTATCCTCATTCCGGAGAACCCGATGCCGGAAGGCGGCGAGGCCTTCTGGCTGAAAGCAGCCGATGGCGCGCGTCTGCGCTATCTTACATGGAAGGACGATGCTGCCCCGCGCGGCACCGTGTTCCTGTTTGGCGGGCGCACTGAATTTGCTGAAAAATATTTTGAGGTGATCGGCGAGTTGCGGACGCGCGGCTTTGCCGTCGCGACGCTCGACTGGCGCGGTCAGGGCCTTTCGGACCGTCCGCTTGCCGATGGGCGCAAGGGGCATATCGCTGACTTCGACATTTTCGACCGAGATCTCGCATGTTTCATGCGGGAGGTCGCGCCGTCATTTCCAAAGCCGTGGACGGCGCTCGCGCATTCGATGGGCGCACAGATTGTGCTGCGCGCTCTCCACGATCATCCCGGCTGGTTTTCGCGCGCGGTCTTTTCCTCGCCGATGTTCGGGCTCAATTTTCCGAAATGGATGGGGCTGAGCATCCACACCCTGGTCAACCTGTTTCACGCGTTCAGCCAGGATGAGCGTTATTTGCCGGGCGGCAGCGCGAAAACGAACGACGAAATTCCCTTCGAGGAAAATATCCTGACACATGATGAACGGCGCTATGAAATCCTGCAGGCGCTGACACGGGCGGAGCCGAGGCTCGGTCTCGGCGGAGTGACGGCCGGCTGGCTTCATGCCGCCTTCCGCGCGATGGACCAGTCGGCGGCACCGGCCTATCTCGCCGATGTGAAAGTGCCAGTCCTTATTTGCGAGGCTGCAAAGGACAAGCTGGTCTCGCCGCGCGCGCTCTCCCATGCAGCCGCGCATCTGCCGGAGGCAACGCTTGTCGTTGTGCCTCATGCAAGCCACGAAATCCTGATCGAGCGAGATGCCGTGCGCGCTGTCTTCTGGGAAGCCTTCGACAATTTCATGAAGGCAGACTGAGGCGTCAGCCGTTCGCCGCCTGTCCGAGAATCTTCAGCGCCTCTTCGTGCAGTTCGTAGTTTGCGGCCGCCACTACTTGCCCGCCATTCTGTGCGTCACCGCCGGACCAGTTCGTCACCACGCCGCCCGCATTCTCGATCACGGGGATCAGCGCCTGGATGTCATAGGGCTGGAGCCCGCTTTCGATCACGAGGTCGAGCGTGCCCGCCGCCAGCAGGCAATAGAAATAGCAATCGCCGCCAAAGCGCCGCAGCCGCACCTTCGATGAAATCTCGCGGAAGGCGGCTTTCTCGTCGTCAGCGTCGAACATGGCCGGGTCGGTATTGCCGAGCAGCGCGTCTTCGAGCTTCGTGCAGTCGCTGGTCTTGAGGGGCGTCGTGCCCATCGGGCCGATCAGCTCGCTGCCGCCGGGCCGCCCGACAAAGCGTTCGCCGATATAGGGCTGGTCCATCAGGCCGATCACAGGCCGTTCGCCGTCGTTCAGTGCGATCAGCGTTCCCCAGAGTGGCACGCCGGAGATGAAGCTTCGCGTACCGTCGATGGGGTCGAGCACCCAGGTGAGCGGGCTCGTGCCCGTTTCCTTGCCGTGCTCCTCGCCGAAGATGCCGTGGTCGGGGTAGCGTTCGCCGATCAGCTTGCGGATCGCCGCCTCGCCGTCGCGGTCGGCCGCCGTCACCGGGTCGAAGGCGAAGCGGCCGCGCTTGTTGTCGACCGCAAGCCCGGAGCGGAAATGCGGCAGCGTCACCGCCGCTGCGGCGTCGGCAAGGTCGAGCGCGAAGCTCGCCATTTCGTCGATTTCCTGGGGGTCGAGCATGAAGGCCTCTTTGTAAACAGCCGGCATATTGGAGCCCGTGACCGCGCTAGTCCAGCCGGTAAACCCGCTTTGCCGTGTCGTGAAAGAGGTTCTGTTTTTCGCTCTCGCTGAAGCCCTTGGCGATCTTCTTGAAAGCGTTCCACAAGACGCCATAGGAGCAGGAGATCTTGTCGACAGGGAAGTTGCTTTCGAACATGCAACGCTCCGGCCCGAAGGCGTCGATCGAATGGAGATACCAGTCGCGCGTTGCCTCTGCGAGTTCGTCCGATGTCGGGGGCAGGTCGCGCTTGTGCCAGCCGAAACCGTTCACCGCCATGTTGATGCCGCCGAGCTTGGCGACGACATTCGGGCAGGCGGCGAGTTCGCTCACATCCTTTTTCCACTGCTCGAAGATTTCGCCGCGCTTGCCGTCATATGGGCCGATGCCCAGCGGTCCGCCGAAATGGTCGAAGATGATCCGTGTGCCGGGATGGTCGCGCGCGAGTTCCGTCAGTTCCGGGATCTGGTGGTGATAGAGCCAGGCATCGAAGGAAAGCCCGTAGCTTTCGAGCCGTGCGAAGCCTTCGCGGAAGGAGGGCAGGCCGAGCAAGCCCTTGGGCGGTGCGGTGTGCGAGGCGCGGATGTCGGGGTTCGGGTCGAAGGCGGAGGCGTGGCGAATGCCGCGAAAGCGGTCCGGCGCGCGCGCAATATGTGCGTTCAGCACTTCGTCCACGGCATTGCCGAGCCGCAGATCCGCAAATCCGACAATGCCCGCAGCGACGCGGGTATCGCCGAACCCGCCACTCGCCGATTTTGCGGCGATGCCGTTTACATATTCGGTTTCGCCGAGGGGCTTCAGCGCTTCGGGTCCGCCGTCGCGATACATCGCCTTGCATTCGACGAAGACGGTTTGACGGATGTTGTGGCCCTGTGCCAGATCCGCCACGATCTCGTCGAGTTCATAGCGCGATCCGGGATGGTCCCAGAGATGATGATGCGGATCGATGATCGGAAGCTCCGGCTCAAGCGCCTCTTCCTTCACCTTTGCCAGCCAATCCGGGTTCCCGGCCATGTATCGCTCCTCCCTTATTTATTTTGCGGGAAGAGTGGCATTGGCCGGGACGTGAGGCAATGGAGGACGGGTCAGCCCGCCTTCGCGTATTTCTTGCGGTCGTTCGGGTCGAGCCAGCGCTTGCGCAGGCGAATCGACTTCGGCGTCACTTCCACCAGCTCGTCCTGCTCGATATAGGCAATTGCCTGTTCGAGCGTCAGCGGGCGCGGCGGCGTCAGGCGCACGGCTTCGTCCTTCGACGTCGTACGGATATTGGTGAGCTGCTTTGCCTTCAGCGGGTTCACGTCCATGTCGTCGGGGCGTGCATTCTCGCCGATGATCATGCCGCGATAGACCTTCACGCCGGAGCCGATGAAGAGCGTGCCGCGCTCCTCGAGATACCAGAGCGCGTAGGGAACGGAATCGCCGTCGCCCGTCGAGATCAGCACACCGTTGCGGCGGCCTTCGATTTCACCGCGATAGGGCTCATAAGCCTTGAAGATACGGTTCATTACGCCGGTGCCGCGCGTGTCGGTCAGGAATTCGCCGTGATAGCCGATCAGGCCGCGCGAGGGGCAATGGAAGACGATGCGCGTCTTGCCAGCACCCGTCGGGCGCATGTCGATCATCTCGCCCTTGCGGTTCGAAATCTTCTCGATGACGACGCCGGTATATTCGTCGTCGACGTCCACCGTTGCTTCCTCGATGGGTTCGAGGCGCTTGCCGTTCTCGTCCTCGCGGTAAAGCACGCGGGGGCGCGAGATCGAAAGCTCGAAGCCTTCGCGGCGCATGTTCTCGATCAGGACGCCGAGCTGCAATTCGCCACGGCCCGCCACTTCAAAGGCGTCGCGGCTCTCGCTGTCCGACACTTTGATGGCGACGTTCGATTCCGCTTCCTTCAGCAGCCTTTCGCGGATCACGCGCGATTGCACCTTCGTGCCTTCGCGGCCGGCCAGCGGGCTGTCATTGATCGAAACGGTGATCGAAAGCGTCGGCGGATCGATCGGGAGGGCGGCAATCGCTTCCGTCACGGACGGGTCGCAGATCGTGTCGGCGACGGTGCCTTCCTGAAGGCCGGCAATGGCGACGATGTCGCCCGCCATGGCTTCTTCCACCGGAACACGCTGGATACCGCGGAAGGCAAGCACCTTGCTGAGGCGGCCTTTTTCGATGGTGGCCACGTCGCCATCCTTCGACTGGCGCAGCACCTGTACGTTCATGTTCGGCTTCGCCGTGCCTTTTTCGATGCGGCCGGTGAGAATGCGCCCGAGATAGGGGTCGCTCTCGATGGTCGTGACGAGCATCGAGAAGGGTTCGGTTTCCGAGCCGTCGTTCAGGGCGGCGGGTTCGGGGAAGTGGCTGAGGATTTTCGCGAAGAGCGGCTTCATGCCGTGATCCTTCGCATCCGGTGCATTCAGGTCTTCCGTTGCCCAGCCCTGCTTCGCGGAGGCGAAAATGGTCGGGAAGTCGAGCTGTTCGTCCGTCGCGCCAAGGGCTGCGAAAAGGTCGAAAGCCTCGATATGTACTTCGTCGGCGCGCGCGTCCGGGCGGTCGACCTTGTTGATGAGCACGATGGGCTTCAGGCCGAGGGCCAGCGCCTTGGAGGTCACGAACTTGGTCTGCGGCAGCGGGCCTTCGGCCGCGTCCACAAGAAGCACCACGCCGTCCACCATCGAGAGAATGCGCTCCACCTCGCCGCCGAAGTCGGCATGGCCGGGCGTGTCGATGATGTTGATGCGGGTGTGGGTGCCGTCCTCTCCGATCCAGTCGACACTGGTGGGCTTGGCGAGAATGGTGATGCCGCGTTCGCGCTCCAGGTCGTTGGAGTCCATCACGCGTTCTGCAACCTGCTGGTTGTCGCGAAAGGTGCCGGACTGGCGCAGGAGCTGGTCGACCAGCGTCGTCTTCCCATGGTCAACATGGGCGATGATCGCGATATTCCGAATAGACATTATGTTCCGCCGGGGCATGGGCGTTTTCGGGAAAGGGGCCACCTGGTCTGTGAAGGGGGCTTTCCGTCCGGAAAACGCGAAAAAATTGAGAATCCAGCGGCCCGGCCGCGCAAATCGGGAGGAGGCGCGAGGACGGCAGGAAATTGAGCGCCTTATAGCGGTTTCAGCTCTTCGCCACAAGATTTCCTTCGCGGGTGCGGAATAAGCCCCGGGGCAGGGTTAATTCCCCGCCCCGAAGCCGGTGTCGATTTCGGGTGTTTACGGCCCTATTCCTGCCGCTGCGCTTCCAGCGAAATGGTGATCGTCACCTCGTCGCCCACCATCGGCACAAATTTGTCGATGCCGAAGTCCGAGCGCTTCAGGCTTGCCGTCGCATTGAAGCCGACCGCCTTCATACCTTCCTGCATCGGATAATCGCCCATTTTCGTGAAGGTCGTGTCGAGCGTTACGGGCTTCGTTACGCCGTGCATGGTCAGGTCGCCGGTGATCTTGCCTGTTTTCTCGCCCGTTTGCTCTATGGAGGTCGATTTGAAGCTCATGTCGGGGAATTCCTCGACATTGAAAAAATCCGCGCCGCGCAGGTGTTCGTCGCGCTTTTCATCGCCGGAATAGATGCTCGCGGGCACGATCGTCACCTTGACCGAGCTTGCTTCGGGGTTTTCCTCGTCAAGGTCGATAGTGCCGCTTACATCGGTAAAGCGGCCATAGGTGGTCGAGAAGCCGAGATGGCTGATCTCGAAGCCGAGATAAGTGTGCGAGGTATCGATCTGGTAGGTGTCGGCCAGCGCCGGCGTTGCAAGCAAGGCAAGGACGGCGGCGGTCGCGGCAATCACGTGACTTTTCATCGGTTCCTCCGGGTGGGCATTTCGAGACGCCCGAGTTTAGAGGCTCATGCGCGCGGGGCAAGTTTGGCAGCGTTTTCATGCTCCTTTGCGGAAATTGGCACTGGCAAAAAACGGCGGATTCCCTCTTAATCGCGCTCCATGTCCGATACCGCACCCCCCATTTCCCGGTTTTATGTCGTCTCTCTCGTCGGCATTCTCTGTCTCGTCTTCATGGTGAGCCAGTTCCTGCGCTCGTCCACGGGCGTCATCGCGCCCGATCTGATGGAGGATCTCGGGCTCAGGCCGGAAGGCCTTGGCCTGCTTTCGGGTGCCTTCTTCCTTTCCTTCGCCGTCTCGCAGATCCCTGTCGGCATCATGCTCGACCGCTATGGCGCGCGCGTCACCATGATGGGCTCGGTCGGCATCGCGGTTCTCGGCTGTTTCGCCTTCGCTTTCGCGCGCAACGAGATGGAGCTCACCGCTGCCCGCGTCCTGATGGGGCTTGGCTGCTCCTCCATGCTGATGGGCCCCCTGATGATCTATCGCCGCTGGTTCCCGGCGGAGCGCTTCGCCTCGCTTTCGGGGATCCAGATTTCGCTTGGTACCATCGGTGCCCTGATGGCGACGGCGCCGCTCGCCTTCACGACCGAGCTTTTCGGCTGGCGGGAAAGCTTCATGGGCGTCGGCGTCATCACGCTTTTCTTCGCGATCCTGATGGGCTTCATCGCGCGCGACACGCCGCCGGGCATGGCACCGCCGCCGCGTTCTTCCGAAACGCTTCGCGAGAGCATCGGCGGCACGGTGGAGGTCGCGCGAGACCGGTCGGTCTGGCCGCTCTTCACCATGATCTCCTGCGGCTATGCGAGTTTCGCCGCCATGCAGGCACTCTGGGTCGCGCCTTATCTGTCCGATGTGCACGGGCTCGATCTGACGGCGCGCGGTCATGTCCTCTTCGGTATGACGGGCGGGCAGGTCATCGGCCTGTTTCTCTGGGGTTATGCGGAGCGGCTTTTCGGCAGCATCAAGAAGCCGGTCATGGCGGGCGTCGTTCTTTCCGCCTCAATTCTCGCCATTCTCGCCGCGCTCGATCATCCCCCGCTCTGGCTCGTCACGGCGCTCTTTATCGTGCTCGGCCTCAATGCAGGCTACACGCCGCTCCTCCTCGCGCATGGCCGGCTCATCTTCCCGGACAGGCTGGCAGGCCGCGGCATCACGCTTCTGAATTTCGGCAATATGACGGGCGTCTTCGCGTTGCAGGCGCTGACAGGCGCGCTGATCGGTTTCCTGTGGCGTTCGGGTGTCGCCACGGAGGCCGGCTACCGCATCACCTTCGCCTCGCTTGCGCTCGTGCTTCTTGCCGCACTCGCCTATTATTCGACCATCCGCGATACGAGTTCCCGTGCCGTCGCGGCGCGCGGCTGAGCTCAAGGCGTTCATCGGGCGCCAGCATATTTTCGTCACCGCGTCGGCAACTACGGATAGCCGCATCAACCTATCGCCCAAGGGGCTCGATGGGTTGCGCGTCACCGGCATGGCTAGGCCGTTGCGACCACTTCCCTCGGCGCCGTCACCTCTTCCTCCGCCGGTATCTCTTCCAGCGCGAGGTTGGTGATGAACTGCCTTGCACAGGCATCCCAGGCGAAGTTCAGCGCATAAGCGCGCGCATCGTCGCGGTTGAGCTGGAGCGCGGCCATGCAGGCGGTCTTGAGGTCGTCGTCCAGTGCGCCGGCCTTTGTGCCATCGGCTGTGAAGGCGAGCACGTCGCCCGGCCCCTGCACGGGGTAGCCCGCAATCGGCGTTCCCGCGGCCATCGCCTCAATGAGGACGAGGCCGAAAGTGTCGGTCTTGCTCGGAAACACGAAGACATCGGCCGCCGCATAGGCCTCCGCCAGCTCTTCGCCGAAGAGCGGCCCGGCAAAATGCGTGTCGGGAAACTTCTTCTTCAGGTGTTCCAGGCGCGGTCCGTCGCCGACCACCATCTTGGTGCCGGGCAGGTCGAGTTCGAGAAAGGCGTCGATATTCTTTTCTACCGCCACGCGCCCGACATTGAGCCAGACCGGGCGCGCCAGCCCGCGCGGATGTGCGTCCGCGAGATCGGGCCTTGGATGATAAAGCTCGGTGTCGACACCGCGCGACCAGATCACCGGCTCGCCGAAGCCGCGCCGGCGAAGCTCGTCCTGCAATGAAGGCGTTGCCACCATCACGGCCGTCGATTTTGCATGGAAGCGGCGGAGGAACGCATAGCCCCATGAAAGGGGAATGCCGGTGCGCGCATTCAGATATTCCGCGAAGCGCGTATGGAAGGAGGTCGAGAAGGGAATGCCTTTGCGAATGCAGAAGCTCCGCGCTGCCATGCCGAGCGGGCCTTCCGTCGCGATGTGGATTGCGTGCGGGTTCGCCGTCTTGATCATTCGGGCGATCTTGCGGCCCGGAAAGAGCGCGAGGCGGATTTCCGGGTAGCTCGGCATCGGCACTGTGGTGAACTGGTCCGGCGTGATGAAAGTCACTTCATGGCCGAGCGAGGTCAGGTTCTGAATGAGCTGCTGGAGCGTGCGCACCACGCCGTTCACCTGCGGTGGTGCCGCGTCGGAAACGATGACGATGCGCAAGGGCTCGCAGGAGCGGCCGACGTCGCGCGGCAGGGGCTTCCCGCGCAGGCGGCCGAGAAGTCTTGCCACGCGGCGCTTCTTGCGGGGCGTGACGGGAATCGCTTCGGACGTATGGGGCATGTCAGGCAGCTGTTGGCACCGTTTGGGGCATGTCCTCTTCCTCGGCCGGTTCCGTCTCGCCATTGGCGAGGCCGGTGTCCCAGGAGAAGGTCTGCCAGGTCATGAGGGTCAGCGCGCCTGCTTCGTCTTCACAGAGCGCCGTGCAGCTTTCCACCCAGTCGCCGTCATTGCAGTAGAGCACGCCGTCGAAGTCGCGGATTTCCGCATGATGAATATGGCCGCAGATCACGCCGTCGACGCCGCGCTCTCGCGCTTCCCGTGCGACGGCCTGTTCGTAGCTCGAAATATATTCGACTGCGTTTTTCACGCGGTTCTTGAGGTAAGCCGAGAGCGACCAGTAGGAGAGGCCGAAGAAGCGGCGTATCTCGTGCAGCCAGTTGTTGAGGGTGAGCGCCATGCCATAGGCGCGGTCGCCGAGATGGGCGAGCCATTTCGCATATTTGACCACGCTGTCGAACTGGTCACCGTGAATGACGAGAAATTCGCGACCGTCTGCCGTTTCGTGGATCGCCTCACCGATCACGTCGACACCGCCGAAATTGAGGCCGGTATAGTCGCGCAGCGCTTCGTCGTGATTGCCGGGTACATAGATGATGCGCGCGCCCTTGCGCGATTTGCGCAGCAGCTCCTGCACCACTGCGTTATGCGCGGCATTCCAGTACCATGATCGCTTGATCCGCCATCCGTCGATGATGTCGCCGACGAGGTAAAACGTATCGGCGTCATTGTGGCGCAGGAAGTCGAGCAGCAATTCCGCCTTGCATCCGGGCGTACCCAGATGAATATCGGAAAGGAAAATCGTCCTGTGCTGCTTGCGGTGCCTGGGTCGGGGGGCGAGCAATCTTTCGTCGAGCCCGTTACGCCTTGCCCTTGCGCGGGCGGCTTCCTTGCGGGCTTTCCCGGCGGCCTTGGCGGCGTTTTCCTTCGCCGGGCGGCTGGCCTTGTCGAACAAGGTGATATCGAACAAGGTGCTATCGAACAATGTCATGTGCCCGATCTTTCATCGCGCCGGTCTCGTGCTGCGCGGTTAGTGCGAATCGTTTTCGTGTCTTTCTTCACGACGGGAATATGGGTGCGCTGCATCAAGCTCTCGTGACGGTTCAATGACGGTTTTGTGACATGGAGGCTTTTTTCCTGCGGCGTTTGGCCTTCTAAACCCTTGGAAAGGTGCCTTTTTTTCCTGTGCTAGGCTGAAGTCTTGAGGATGACGGGAATATGCGCGTTCTGATTATCGAGGATAACCGCCGCCTTGCGGCGCTGGTCGCGAAGGGCTGCGAAGCGGCAGGCTTTGCCGTCGATATCTGTCACGATCTCGACGGGGGGCGCTCCGCGCTTGCCACTGCGCGCTACGATCTCGCCATACTCGATCTCGGCCTGCCGGATGGCGACGGGCTTGGCCTGCTCGCCTTGCTCCGCCGGCAGGGAAGCGAACTTCCCGTTATCGTGCTCACCGCCCGCGATGCGCTCGAAGCCCGCGTCGAGGGGCTCAATGCCGGTGCCGACGATTATCTTCTCAAGCCTTTCGCGATGGAGGAGCTTGTTGCGCGGATTCGCGCTTTGCTCCGCCGTCCGGGGCAGGCGCTTGGCCGCAAGCTCACGGCGGGCAATATCGAGTTCGACACCGTTGCGCGAGAGGTGGCGGTGGGCGGCGTCGCCACTGTTTTCTCCCGCCGCGAGACGGATCTGCTCGAAATCCTGCTTCGCCGCCAGGGCCGTGTCGTGCCGAAGGATGCGATCGAGGAAAGCCTTTATGCCTTTGGCGACGATGTTTCCTCAAACACGATCGAGGTTGCGATCCATCGCCTGCGCAAGCGTCTGGATGAGGCGGGTGCAGATATCCGGGTGCATACGTTGCGTGGCATCGGCTATGTGCTGAGTCCCGCGGCATGACGCGCCTTTTCCGCAGTTCGTCCGGTTTCTCGCTGACGGCGCGCCTCACGCGGCGTGTGCTTGTCATCGTTGCCGCGAGTTTCCTGCTGCTGCTTGCCATTTTGAAGATTCAATATCTGATACAGCGCGACACGCTGCGCGACCGCGATCTCGCCGCACAGGCGGCGGACATCGTTGCGCATACGGTGATCGATGCGGATGGGGTTCCCCGTGTCAATCTGCCTGCATCGCTCGCAGCGGCCTATAGCCGTCCTGACCGGCAATATGTCTATCTCGTTCTCGATGCGGAGGGCCACGTCCTCGCTTCGCCGCATGAAATAGAAGTGCCGCTCGCGCCCATTCCGGCATCGGAAGATGATCGCTATTTCAGCCATTCGGTCGTGACGGAGCGGGGTCTTTATTACGGCATTACCGTTCCCTTCCCGAACACGGATCCGCCGCTTTATATGCAGGTCGCGCAAGGCTCGGTTCATCCCGACGTGCTGGCTGACTCCATCGTCGCGGAGTTTCTCGAACACTCCTGGGCCTTCCTCCTTGCCCTCGGGCTCGGCATTTCCGTCATCACCGTCTGGACGGTCCGCCAGTCGCTCGCGCCGATGAGGCGGCTGTCCGTCATGGCGCGAGACATCGGCCCGGCCTCCCTCGACCGGCGCTTGCCGGAAGAGAACCTTTCCGCCGAAATCGTGCCGCTCGTCCATGCGGTGAATACTTCCCTCCAGCGGATCGAAAGCGGTTACAGGCGCGAGCGCGAATTCACGGCCAATGCGGCGCATGAGTTGCGCACGCCGCTCGCCGTGCTCAAGGCCAATATCGAAACGCTGTCGAGCCTCGATGAAGTGCCGCAGCTGATTGACGAGCTTGGCGATATCGAGCGTCTCGTGACCCAGCTTCTTCGTCTCGCGCAGGTGGACAATCTGGAACTTCGTCCGGGTGCGGAGGCGGATCTTCATGCTGTCGCGCTTGGTGTTGCCGGGCAGATGGCGCCTGCGGCGCTCGCGGAGGGCAAGTCCATTGCGCTTACGGGTGAGGAGGGAACTGTTCGCGTGCGAGGTAATGCCGATTTCCTTGCACTCGCCCTTCGCAATCTTGTCGAGAACGCGCTTGCTCATACGCCACGCGGCAGCAGCGTCGAAATCAGGGTGGGGAAGGACGCCAGTCTCTCCGTGATCGACGACGGGCCGGGTGTCCCGCCTGCCGATGCCGCCCGGATCTTCCAGCGTTTCGTGCGTGTGAATTCGGGCGCTTACAAGGGCGCTGGTCTCGGTCTCTCCATTGCCCAGCGCGTTGCCGCAGTTCATGGCGGGGGCATCGAGGTCGGGCGCGCGTCGGGGAGAGGGGCTGTTTTCACCCTCAAATTACCCGAAAACCCACCACTTTCTGCTTTGTAAGGTTCTTGTAAGCGAGGGCCGGTGAACTTGGCTTGCCAGGGACGCAAAAGCCTCCCGTCTGGCGCATGCATTGCTACCGGAACCTCGAATGCCTCTTTCAAGCCCGCTCAAGGCCCTCCTGCAACGGCTCGTCGCTTTGCGGCTGCCTCCGGTTCATCCGCTGGTTCTGGCGCTGGCCGTCTCGGGCTTCTTCGTCCTTTTCTACAATGGTCAGCTCTGGTCGTCGGTCCTCGACTGGTGGCCGGGCCGCTCGCTGCACGATCTCGTCTTCATCGCTTCGGTCGGGCTCTTCCTTGCGGTTGCGTTCAACTTTGTGCTTCAGCCCTTTGCATTTCCGCGTGTGCTGAAGCCGGTTCTTGTTCTTCTCATCCTCATGGCGGCGGGCGTTTCCTGGTTCGCCTCCAGCTATGGCGCGATGATGGACCGGAGCATGATCGCGAATGTGGTCGAGACGGATTCGCGCGAGGTCGGCGATCTGCTGAGTGCCGGTTTCCTAATTCACATGGTGCTGTTCGGTGTGCTTCCTGCGCTTGCCGTCTCTCTTGTGCCGGTCCGGCTTGCGGGACTTCGCCGCGAGTTGATTTATCGCGGGGCCACGGTTCTCGGCAGTGTGGCGGTGGTCGGTCTCATCGCCGTCTTGTTCTTTCAGGATTATGCGGTTCTCGTGCGTGGGCATCGCGAGGTCCGCTTCATGATAAATCCATCTGCCGCTGTCTATGCGTCTTTGCGCTACGCGACGGCCATGCCCGAGGGCTTGCGCGGCAAGTTCGAGCGCGTGGCCGAACATGTGGATCGCGGCGTTCTTCCGGTGAGCGCTGGCGGCAAGAAGACGATCCTTGTCTTTGTCGTCGGTGAGACGGCGCGCGCGGATCACTTCTCGCTCAATGGCTATGCGCGCGAGACCAATCCCGAACTCGCGAAGCGCGATGTGGTGAGCTTCGGCGAGGTTCGCTCCTGCGGTACCTCCACGGCCGAATCCGTGCCTTGCATGTTTTCCGATCTCGCGCGTTCGGACTATTCCGCCGCGAAGGCGGGCTCTCGCGAAAACCTGCTCGATATTCTGGTCCGTGCCGATGTCGATGTGCTCTGGCTTGAAAACAATTCAAGCTGCAAGGGTGTTTGCGCGCGTGTGCCGCAAGAGACGACGTGGGAACTCAACGACGCGCAGTATTGCGAAGGCGGCGAATGCCTGGACGATCTTCTCGTCCGGCAGCTCCGCGAGGCGATTGCCGGTGACGATGCCCTTGATAATGGACGCGACCTTGTGGTCGTGATGCACCAGATCGGCAGTCACGGTCCGTCCTATTTCAAGCGTTATACGCAAGACTACCGTGTCTTCACGCCAACTTGCGAGACGAACCAGCTTCAATCCTGCACGCAAGACGAGATCGTGAACACCTACGACAATTCGATCCGCTACACCGACCACTTTCTTGGCGATACGATAGACGTGCTTGCGCAGGCGTCGGACCGTTTCAATACTGCGCTGCTCTATGTTTCGGATCACGGTGAATCGCTCGGTGAAGGCGGCATGTATCTCCACGGCATGCCTTACATGTTCGCACCGGATACACAGAAGCATGTGCCGATGGTGTTCTGGGCTTCGCCCGGTTACCGTGAGGCTTCCGCTCTCGACATGGCTTGTCTGCGCGGCGGTGCGGGCAAGGAATACAGTCACGACAGTCTCTTTCATTCGGTTCTCGGCATGTTCGGCGTCCACACGGAGGTCTACCGCAGGGATCTCGATTTTCTCGCGCCGTGCCATCCGGGCGCAGCTGTTGCCCATGTGGCAGACCTTCCCGCGCCGGACCGACCGGCTCACCCGTGAGCGATACGCCTCTTCGTCAAATTTCCACGGTTTCGCGCGGTGGTGTGTCGCGTTTGCCGGAAGTCGTCGTGTCGCTTGGCCTCATCGTCATTTTCACGTTCTGGCCTGCCGTCCATGCACTTGATTTGCGGCTTGAGGCTCCCTTCTTCGATGTGGCGGCGGGCTCGTGGTTCTTTCCGCCCGCTGATCGGGGCCTTGTTTTCTGGCTGCTCTATCGCGGGCCGAAAGTCCTTCTCGTTGTCGCGGGTGTCTCCTCGCTTCTCTGGCTTGTGTGGCGTGGTTTCAACAAGCGCTGGCGGGTTTCCGATACACGCTTCCTGCTCGCTCTTCTCGTGCTGGGTCTGACGCCTCTTCTCGTCGGTCTGTTCAAGAATGCGACCGGCGTTTCCTGTCCGATTCAGGAAACCGTCTTCGCTGGCCCTTATGTGCATGTGGCGATCTGGGATCGTATCTTTGCATCCATTCCGTCTAATGAGCATTTCCGGTGCTGGCCCGCGGGCCATGCTGCTGCGGGGTTCGGTCTCCTCGGCCTTCGCGTTTTCGCGCCCGTGACATCGCGTTTTTCATGGGCATATCTCGCGCCGGGGCTTGCAGGCGGGTGGGTGCTCGGCCTCTACCAGATGGCCCGGGGACAACATTATTTTTCTCACACCGTCATTACGATGGCGATCGCGCTCCTGCTCTCGGTAACCGCATGTGCAATTCTCGACCGGATTGAGGAACGCGGTTGACCGGGGATTAGTTTTTCAGGCTAATCGAGCATCGCGCCATTTCTTCACATGTGACGTTTCGATGACATTCGTGTGACAACAACCTCTGGATATCCCCGCTTTGGCCCTCCGCCGCTTCATTCACATCATTCTCAATCCGACTGCCGGCAGGCGTAATCGCCGCCTTCTCGACGATGTCGTCGGACGTCTTCGGGCAGCTGGCGCGGATGTTACCATCGAGCTGACGGAGGCCGCGGGGCATGCGACGGATCTCGCGCGCGCTGCTGCGCGGTCGGGTCGCGCGGATGTGATTGTCGCTGCCGGCGGTGACGGTACGATCAATGAGGTTGCGCGCGGGCTTCTGGGGCAGGGCGTGCCGCTCGGCATCGTGCCGCTCGGTACGGCCAATGTTCTTGCCGTCGAGATAGGGCTTCCTCCGAATGCGGATGAAATATCGTCCATGCTTCTCGGTGGTCCGGCGGAACTCATCGGTACGGGGCTCGTGCAGGGCGAGATATTTCTCATGATGGTCGGCATCGGTTTCGATGGCGAAATCGTGCATGGCATCGATCCGAAGTTGAAGCGCCTCTGGGGCAAGGGCGCGTTCATCTGGTCGGGCCTGAAGGTGTGGGTGCGCGGGCCCGCGCATGACATTCGTCTTGTCGCCGATGGGCGAGAAAAGCGCGCCGCCTGGGCCATTGTCACCAATGGCCGTCACTATGCAGGCCCTTACGTGCTGGCGCCCGATGCAAGGATCACGCAGCCGGGGCTGACGCTTTTTCTCTTTCACAAGCCGTCGCGTTTCGCCTTTGCGGTCTATCTTGCGGCGCTCGGCAGTGGCATCGTTCCGCGCCTGCCAGGCGTCGAGGTGCTTCCCGCGCGCCACATTAATGTACTTGCGCCGGAAGGTCTTGCAGTTGAGGTCGATGGTGACGATCGCGGTTTTCTGCCGCAGGTCATCGAGCGCGGGACGCAGTTTCTCAGAATGGTTGTTCCGGGTTAGGCCGCGTCTGCGTTCGCGTCTGCGTTCGCGTCTGTGTCTGCGTTCGCGTCTGCGTTCGCGTCTGTGTCTGCGTTTGCGTCTGCGTTGAAGCGCGGGCGGTCCATGCCGTTGCGCGAGGGCAGGTCCGACATGGCGCGCCAGCGCGCGTAATAATCGGTGAGCGAAACGGAGATGCCATCCGACCCCATGATGCGTGCGTGATCGCGCTTGAGCTTGCGCGGTTCTGCGACGCCGCAGGAATGCGCGATCATGCAGACCTCATATGTCACGCGCTCGGCATAGCGCTTTACGCGTTCTGCCTTGTCGGTCACGTCGAGTCCGCGTTGCAGCCTCTTGTTATGCGTTGTGACGCCTGTGGGGCAGGTATTCTTGTTGCATTGAAGCGCCTGAATGCAGCCGAGCGCGAACATGTAGCCGCGCGCGGACGAAACAAAATCGGCGCCGACACAAAGCGCCCAGGCGACTTCCGCAGGTGTGATGAGTTTTCCGCTGGCGTTGACGCGGATGCGCGATTTCAGCTTGTGACGTTCCAGCGCATCGCAAAGCATGGGCAGGCTTTCCCAGATCGGAAGCCCCACATAGTCGATGAGCGGCATCGGTGCTGCGCCCGTTCCGCCATCGGCGCTGTCCAACGTGATGAAGTCCGGCGCGTTTTCGATGCCGCGCGCGTTGATCTCTTTGCAAAAATCATCCAGCCAGTCATAGACGCCGAGCACCAGCTTGAAGCCCACGGGCTTTCCCGTCACCTCGCGCACATGGGAGATGAAGTCGAGGAGGTCCGGGATGTTTTTGATTTCCGCGTGGCGGTTCGGGCTGATCGAATCCGCGCCTTCGGGAATGCCACGAATATGCGCGATCTCTGCCGTTACTTTCGCGCCGGGCAGAATGCCGCCCTTGCCAGGCTTTGCGCCCTGGCTGAGCTTGACCTCGAACATCTTCACCTGGGGAAGCGCTGCGATCTCGCGCAACTTCTCGTCTGACATCACACCGGTATCGTCGCGGCAGCCATATTTCGCGGTGCCGATCTGGAAGACGATGTCCGCGCCGCCTTCGAGATGGAAAGGCGAGAGCCCGCCTTCGCCGGTATTCATCCAGACGCCCGCCATGCGCGCGCCATTCGACAAGGCGAGTACGGCGGGCTTTGAAATCGCGCCATAGCTCATGCCGGAAATATTGTAGATCGATGCTGTGCGATAGGGGGTGCGGGCGTGAGGTCCGATTTCGACGACGGCCGTGTCCGCTGCGTCCTGGTCGAGCGGCGGGAAAGGGCAGTTTGCGAAAGTGACTGTGCCGGCGGGCCGCAGGTCACGTGTCGACCCGAAGGCGACTGTGGTGTCGACGCCCTTTGCGGCGCGATAGACCCAGGCGCGTTGTGCGCGGTTGAAAGGCAGTTCCTCGCGATCCATCGCGAAGAAGTACTGCCGGAAATATTCGCCCAGTGCTTCGAAGATGTAGCGGAAGCGGCCGATCACCGGATAATTCCGGCGCACGGCGTGTTTCGTTTGTGTGCTGTCGATGAAATAGAGCGCGATGAGGGCAAGCGCGAGGCAGCCGATGCCCATGATGAAGAGAGCGGAGAGTATGTCGACGATCTGCCAGAGCGCGGAGCCGTTGAGCGCGTCGGCGATATTTTTCAGTGTGGTGCCGAACATCTTCTTTCCCCGCCTTCATGCCCCGGTCATATCCGGCGCGTTCCATGGGACGTCCGATGTTACGTCCGATCTTACGCTCCGGGCAATGACGCTTCGGCGACGCGGGTCGGTCCGTCCGTAATGGGCAGTGGTTCGAGCACGCGTGGTGCGGGGCGCTCGCTCGCCGCTGCGACCGCGGTTTCGACGTCCCCCTCTGAAATCGAAAGCCGCAAGCCCACTGCAGCGTTCGCCGTTTCACGAACATTCTGCTCTGGCAGTGGGTCGAGCACCTTGGGTGCCGGGCGATAGGCGATGGGTGCGACCGTTGATGCCGCCGGTGAGGCTGCTGTTTCTGGCGCAGGTATGATGCTGACCGCATGCCCGACGGCGGGTTTCAGTATGCCCGTGACGTCGATCTTCGGCGTGAGCGCGGCGATGGCGCGGTTCACCACGCGCTTGCGTTCATTCTGCCAGATGCGGATGACGCGCGCGAAATAGCGGTCGCCACGAGCCTCGCTCTGCGAATGATAGTTTGCGACGGCTTCCGGCCAGGAGCCCGAGCGCTTGTGCAGGCGTATCAGGAAGTCGGCGCCATAGGCGACATTCGTCATCGGATCGAAGCCGTCTTCGAGGCTTGCAAAGGCGTCGGGGTGGTAGCGCAGGTTCACCTGCATGCAGCCAATGTCGATCGAGCGCATGCCGCTGGCGAGCAGTGCTCGGGTCTTGGCGACAGCTTCGGCTTTGCTCTTGAAATAATAGGGGCGACCTTCGGCGTTGATGGTCCAGGGCCAAGCGCGCGTCTTGCGTGTCTTCGCGTCATAGCGGCCGGACTCGGCCATGGAGACGGCGGCGAGAAGTGCGCGGGGGAGCCCGTGCTGGCGTTCATGATAGATCGCCGCATCCTCGCAGAGCATGGCAGGGTTTGTTTTGTCGATGATGACGGCATCGGGCGCGGGCGTGGCATAGGCGCGGCTCGCGAGGGCGAAGAGGCCATAGGCCAGAACGCCCAGAATGATGTGTCGTGCCGACGGCATCCGGTGATTGCCGTGGTTGATGCGCTGCGTCCTCATGAAGCTCTTCAAGCCCTTCCCGCGGTCGGTATCGGGATTCATGATGATGGCAAGACATTAAAAAACCTTTGGCAGGGCCTTTCGGGGGCCTGAAGGCTGAGCTCGGCCAGAATCGCCTCAGTGTTTTGTTGCATCGCAATGACATGCGGTGGCAGCTGGGCGTGTCCGGGGCGTAATACCCCTTCGCTGCGATGCGGTATTACGCCTTAGGTTTGAACAAATCAGGGGGCTGTGTTGTCTAAAAAAACTGCGTCATGCCAATAAGTTGGGCGGAAATATTTTTTGCTGCACTGCGCAAGAAATTTTGAATTTTGGCCTTGATTTGTGTGCAGCGCAATGTCACCTTGTGCATCGCGGCATCGGTTGAGACTTTCTCCCGCTGCCGCAGCCCTTCCTGGGCGTTTCCTCCCTAAACTTGGGCCCTGGTTCGCCAGGGCCCCTTTTTTTGCCTGGAGCCCGAATTTGGCGGAAATACGGGGTTTTCAGAAGGCCGCGCCGCGTATGCCGGTCTCAAGCGCCGACCAGTCGCATTTCGTCATCTCGGCAGCAAAAGCCGCCATGTCATCACGCACCTGCACAAAATTCTCCGACCGCTCCAGCCTCAACTCGTCCATATAGAGAGCCCGGTTGATTTCGATCTGGAGGGTGTGAAGCCCCTGTGCGGGCTTGCCGTAGTGCTCGGTGTTGAAGCCGCCGGCATAGGGGTTGTTACGCGCAACGCTATAGCCGAGACGGGTGAGGATCCGTTCGGCTTCAGCTGTCACCACGGCCGCGCAGGAGGTGCCGTAGCGATCTCCGAGCACGATATCAGGCCGGTCGGAGCCATTGTCGTCATCGGCAGGTCCGCCAACCGATGGCATGGAGTGACAGTCGATCAGCACCGCACAGCCGAAGCTTTTGAGAGTCTGTTCAAGAAGGGCCCTCAGCGCCTCGTGGAAAGGCATGTAGAGATGCCTGATCCGCCGTTCGGCGACGGCATAGGCGAGGCGCTCTCGGTAAATCTCCGCCGAATCGGCCACGACCCGCGCGATCGTGCCCAGACCGCCTGCAACGCGCAACGAACGTGTGTTCACATGGGGTGGCAGCGGTTCCGTGAACATTGTCGGGTCGAGTTCATATGGCTCGCGATTCGCATCCAGATAGGCGCGGGGAAAACGGGCCTGCAGAAGCGGGGCTCCCAGCGGCACAACGCCGCCGAAAAGTTCCTCGACGAAGCAATCCTCCGAGCGGCGCAGCGTTACCGGATCGAGGTTTGAGCCCTGTATGAAGGCTTCAGGATAACAGCGCCCGCTATGCGGCGAACTGAAAACAAAGGGAATTTTTTGCGTGGCAGGCCTTGCGACGAGGATCGGACGTTCAAAGAGCCTGGCTTCGTCGTCCGCCAAACCTGCAATGTCCGGCATGTTGCTGGTTTCATCCGCATCGGAGCATGTTTCGCGGGTTGTCTCGGAGACCAGATCCATCGGGAGGGGTTGCCTGCCTTGTCACCATTGCCGACGCCGGAGCGCATTTGCCAAAGCATAGCATGATGCGCCGGGCGCGACAGGGAGGGGAAGGCAAAGAACCCGTCTCTCCGCAACAGTCTTCAAAGGTCTCGAAATTGAACCGGAAAAGCGCCATTCGACACTTGCTTCACACCCTGTTTACTCTTCACGCCTTAGTGTCTTCCCTGAGAATCGCGGGTGGCCCCGAGTTGCGGCGGCCCCGAAAATGCGGGTAATCTAAAGTCGATCGGGCTGGGCAAATGGCACGAATTCTCCTTGCGGAAGACGATGAATCCATGCGCCGGTTTCTGGCCAAAGCGCTGGAAAATGCCGGGCATGAGGTCGTGCCTTGCGGCAAGGGCGATGAGGCTCATGGCTGTTTGAAGGAAGACGTGTTCGATATCCTTCTCACCGATATCGTGATGCCGGAAATGGATGGCATCGAGCTTGCCCGGGTGGCGGCCGAACTCGACCCAACGCTCAAGATCATGTTCATCACCGGTTTTGCGGCCGTTGCGCTCAACCCGGAAGTCTCTGCCCCTCGCGAGGCAACGGTGCTTTCAAAGCCTTTCCACCTGCGGGATCTGGTCGCGGAAGTGGACCGGCTGATGACGGCGGCCTGAAGCGAGTGCATTTGAGACTTCGGCCTCTCGTTTCCGGCTTGTCTTTGCGGTTTATCCTAGATATACGAACGGCCTCCGGCCAATTGCGCTGGTGAATGCCAGAGGCGTTCGAAATCTCCCTATGGCAATGGGCGTGTAGCTCAGCGGGAGAGCACTTCGTTGACATCGAAGGGGTCACAGGTTCAATCCCTGTCACGCCCACCATTGCCTTCAATGACTTAGCGGACATCCCTTTCGCCCCAGCCTTCTTTCTGGGGCGCAACTGGGGTGTAATGCCCGCTGCTTTCATGTTTTCAGCGATAGCTTTCGAGGCCTTCTCTTTGTAGTCGGGGTGGAGGTGGACATAGTGCCGCTCCACCATCCGCGTATCGCTATGGCCGAGGAAAGCGGAGATTTCCACCAGCGGCACCCCGGCCTGCGCCAGCCACGAGGCTGCGGTATGGCGCAGCGTGTAAGGCACCACATCTCTGCCTAGCCCCGCGATGGCGACAGTTCTTGCGAAGGCCTTCTTGATGGAGGCCAGCGGATAGCCGCCATAAGAAACGACATATCCTGAGGTGGGGCGTCCCTTGGTGCGGGAGCGCGAGACTTGCGCAAGCGCCACCTCATTTTCCCATGCCTGCCTAAGCTCTGTCCACAGAACATCTTGAAGTGGCATTACAGGTCTGTGTTTGGAAGTCTGCGCCCGGCCGTTCGGATTGAGATGTATGCGCTTCGCGTTGAAGTCGATGGCATCCCATTTGAGGTCGAGAATGGCATCGGGTCGCGCACCCGTGGTGATTCCAAGCAAGATGAAAAGACGGATGTGGGGTGACTTCGTAGCATTGAGCAGTGCCGCAAGCTCTTCGGGTGTCAGCCACCGCTTGCGGGAGTTGTCCTCGCGCTCTGGACTGTAGATTTTCGGCACGATGGGCAGGCAGTCTGGATGTTGCTCGCTGAAATGATACAGCGCGGCGCGCAGCACGCTCAGCTCTCTATCGACGGTCGAGGCTTTAACGCCCGCATCTATGCGGCTGTCCAGATATGCTTCCTGCGTTTCAAAGCTGAGCTGGCGGACATCGAAATCTTCGCCGAAATGCGCGGTCATGTGCGCGCGGGTGTATCGTGCCTGCTCGGCGCTGGGCTGACGGGCAATAGAGGCCAGATACTCGTCTAGGACACTTGCTAGAGTTAACGCCTCGGTATGCGTTTTTATTGCGCCTGCTGCCGCCTGCGAATGGGTCTGCTGTAGGTTGAAGCGTCCGAGGATGAATCCGGCGAGCACTTTCTGAGCCGCAGCTTCTTCGGTCGTTTTGGTCGAGCGCAATATTGTCTTGCGTTTGACTGGGTCGTAGGTGGCGACATACCAGACAGGGCTATCGGGGCGCTTTGCGAGCCAGAATTTGCCGGGGGATTTTCCGTTGCGGGACATGTGATGGGTTTCCTTTGCGTTTCGAGAAAAGCATGGACCTGCTCGCGCGTGAACCGCAATTCGCCGCCGATGGCGAAGTGCTCGATTTCCCGGCGGCGGGCCAAACGCCGCACGGCGCGCACATCGACCGCGAGAAGAGTGGAGACCTCTTCTGGCGTCATGAGAGGGCTTTTCGAGAGCCCGTCGATGGCCGTTTGCTGCGTCATAGGCCCGGATATGGTCTCGTAGTGAAAAACCAAAGCCGGAATCAGAAATTTTTCGTAGGCTGATAGCGGACCAATATTCCTATTGGTCTGGATTGTTCTGTCAGAAGAGCTTGTGAGACGGGCAAACGGGGGGGAGCTATGGAATTTTTGTTCGCGTTGGTGTTTTTTGCCACCCCATTCATTGTGTGGTGGGGCTTTCGCTACATGCGTAGACACAACACTGGTCGGGGGACCAGTTTGGCAGGAGGGCTGGGGCTGGGATTTGTGACGCTCGTCGTGGCCGGTGCTCTCTTCTTGGATGTATCGACCGAAGACAGAGCGAATGTATTGGAGGAGGACGTAGCGGCCGCCGGTAGTTCAGCTGATGTAGCCGCGTCTCAAGTGCTCCCCACGCCTTCGCGCGGCTTGGGAGTTAGCCATCGGGCAATCTTGGATGCGATGGCTGGAGACTTTGTTTCAGAAAATTCGACGCCGGTAGACGGGCAGCCAAGACGTTTAGCCCAAGCGAAAAACGGACTAGCTCTTTTAGAGACTATTGGCGATGCGCGTGATGTCCATTCGGCGACGCTTATTCTTTTCGTGCCAAACGATTCGCCGCGAGCGGTGCTGGAAAACACCACCTATGGCGTCATTTTCACGAAAACGACGCTGCCTGACTGGCCGGATGCGAGCAATTGGTTTTCCGAGTCGATTCTGAAAATCTCGGAAGGCGACGTTGATGAGCAGGAAGTGTCACGAGAAGGCGTCGTGGCGAGCATTTCGACAGCTCGTGAACTTGGAATGATAACTGTCTCGGTGAAACGTGAGCCAAAGGTCAATTAGCCTTCGAGAAATTTTTCAAACCAATTTCGATACCTCTCAAGAACCCGATTGAAAACCTCCCGAGAGTTTCTGTCACCCACATAGAAGAAGCGTTGGGCCAATGCGTCTCCTACGGGCGAACCTGCGGTAAATGGCGCGAGAGCGTCCACAGTCTTCGGCAAGGGCTCCCTTAGAGTTCCATGTTTACCGGAATTACAGAAGTTCTTAATGAGCTGAAACTCTTCAAGCTGAGCGATGTCGATTCCAAATTGCTCCTCTGCCAAGCGGTTGGCGGCTAGTTGCTTTTCAATTCTCTGCCACGGATTGAACTCGCCCGTGCCGAGAATCCATTCGCGCAGGTGATAGAGCCCAAAACACAAAAATAGGAAGTCTCTTTCGTTTGGGTGGTGATAATAACTCGAATACACCTCACACATTAGGTTGAATAAGTCGCGTGGTCCGCTGACTCCAAAAATTGTTGGGTGCGCCATTCTCTATCTCCAGACCGTTGGTATCATCTGTAGCCTAAGGCTATCGAGAAAATCGAACTTAACGATGATTGAAGACATACTTACGCCTCCTCCCCTTAGGGGGGAGGCGTAAGTATGTCTGATCCGTCGGTTCTATCTTAAAGCAATCTGAACATCGCTTTGCTGTTGTTTTCCGTCACCGGAGCGACGGACCCATATGGAATTCATCCCGGCCGAATGGTCTTCTATATGGAGCAGCAGCAATGAAGAATCCGACCAGCATCCCAATGTCCGCCCGACCTTTCGCTGATGACGCGAAGGCATTCGGTTTTACTTCTCTTCCCGAAGTTCTGGGACGTGAGTTTCCTCTTCACCTCGTCAGAGGGTTGTTCCCGCAGGTAGGAACAACCTGCCTTTTCGGTGCGCCAGGGACCGGCAAGTCATTTGTTGCGTTGGACGTCGTGTTCTCGGTCGCGGCCGGGTTCAATGTGCTGGGCCGCCGGAGTCTTCAAGGCGCAGCGGTCTATCTGTCAACGGAGGGAAAATCCGGTCTCAAGGCGCGGGCTATCGCATGGGCGCAAGCGCGTGACATCGACATATCGGATTTGCCTGTTGCCCTCATCGAGGAACCGATGAACCTGCGCGATGCGGAAGCGGTTGCGACGCTCATCGACCGTATCCGGCGGCTTGAGAGAAATTCCGGTGTCCCGTGCCGCTTTATCTGCGTGGATACGCTGTCCCAGTGCCTCTTCGGGGACGAGAATCGGCAGGAGGATATGGCCGAGTTCACCGGGGCGATGACCCGGATTTCCAATGTGCTCGGTGTGCAGGTCTGCGTCGTGCATCACTCTGGAAAAGACAAGACGAAGGGCGCGCGCGGAAGTTCCGTTATCAACGGCAACTTCGATACTTTGCTGGCACTCGATGAGGGAGATTGTGAGGGGCAGCTTGTTCTGCGCACGGGCAAGCAGAAGAACGACGGCAAGGCAGCTGTGTGCATCGTGCTCGAAAGGGTCGAGTGCGGTGTGGATGGCGATGGCGAGCCTGTCTATTCGCTCGTTGTCTCCGACGACAGCGGCGAGCCTGTCGATATTGGCAACGGCTGTCAGCCCAGCCGTTCATCGCTTACCGAATATGGGCAGAAGACCCTTGAGGTGCTGCGGGCGGCAGGGCCCGATGGCCTCGAACTGCGCGAATGGCGCAAGCGCGCGAGGGGCGCGGGCGTCGGTTCCGGTCGGGATGCCGCAGCGAATGACTGGACTAACAAGCTCGTGGCGCGCGGCTTCGTTGAGGTGCGCCCGAACGGCAAGCATGTGGCGAGGTAGTGACCGGCATGGCGGGAATAGCCGCCTCTTTGCGGCGGCTTCCGCCGCACTCGGGCGCGCATCGCGCCCGGCGCCGCAGGCCCGACATTTGTGAGCGCCCGCCAAGAGGCTGGCGAACAAATATAGTCGGTCACTACATTTCTGCCCTTCCTCAAAAACTTACGCTGCGCATTTGACGTCCCTCGAATGGCTCCTATGTCGACCGGAGAAAGGGGCGGCCATGGCGTTTCAGTTTCTTCATATCGACATCGTGGCCCGCGCCGTTCCGAAAAAAGCGACGGCCAAGCGGTGGCCGCTGCACGATGTGCTGGCGGAGGCCGGTCGGGAAACTGCTGCGTGCCCGCATATCGAAGCACCGCGCCCGCCGAAGCGCCTCTTCGGCCTTACCTTGCCCGAAGTCGAGCGGGCTACTCAGCGCTTGGCCGAAGAGGCGCGCGACGCGAAGGGACGGAAGTTGCGCAAGGATTCGCCCGTGATGTTGGCGGGGGTTCTTTCCTACCCGGTGGCGCTGGCCGATATGAACGAGTGCTCCCGCGCCGATTACGCGGTGTGGGAAACGCGTTCCTTGCGGTGGCTCTCAGGGCGCTATGGCGACACGCTGGCATCGGTCGTCAGGCACGAAGACGAAAGCTTTCCCCATCTCCATTATTTCATTGTGCCGCGCCTCACGAGCGACAGGCGCCTTGATTTGGAGGCGGTCCACCCCGGTATCGCCGCGCGTGAGGCCGCGAAGCGGGACGGCAAGAGCGCCAAGGAAGCCAACAGGGACTATTGCGAGGCGATGAGGGGCTTACAGGATGATTTCCATGCCTATGTTGGGCTGTTCCACGGGCACCTTCGGGAAGGGCCGCGCCGTCGCCGTCTCTCTCGCGGAGCTTACTTGGCTGAAAAACGAAACGCGAAGCGGAGAGCGGAGACCATGACCAAGGCGGAAGGCCGGTTGACGGAGTTGGAGGCGTTCAAGCTGGCTGCTGCCGGTGCGGATAAGGTCCAGCATCGGGCGGAACTTCTCGAAAGGGAGGTTTTGGACCTTCGAGAGGAGAATCGGACACTCACGCTGGAGAAGGCCGACCTCGTGCCGAAGCTTGAGGAAGCTCAAGGGAGGATGGAAGGATACCGATTCGACGCCTCCCAGACGGCCAAAGCCTTCGCCATGCTGGTTGCGCTTGTCACTACAGGTCGCGACCGCTGCCGGACGGCGCTCCTATCCATGCCTCGGCCCCGACAGGTGGGGAAAGACGTCTGGCAGCGTCTCCAGGGCTTCCTCACAGGCGATGACGACGATGAGGGCATGCCGTTCGAGCGCCGGAGGCGGAGCTATGAGCGGGAGTAGGGTATGGTGCCACCCCCACCTTGCTGGGGTGCAATTGGGGTGCAATTACCGCGAAAAGCGGCGCTTTCGCACCAAGCGGGGGCGTCTTTTCCCTTTTCTTTCAATGGCCCCCGAATCTAACTCCCTTCTTGACATCGAAGGGGTCACAGGTTCAATCCCTGTCACACCCACCATTGCCCTCCAATTTTGTCAGTAGATTTATGGCCAGGACGGTTTTTGCCGCTTCCCTAGCGACATGCTGGCAAATTGCCATTTTAGCGCCGGGCTAAATGGCCTATTTCAGACCAACCGCGCCGCCACGGTTTCCGCTACGCGATACGCCATCTCGCGGCCAGGTAAGATGCCTCACCGGCGACAGTCTCAAGAGCAATATTCATGAAGTTCGATACCCCATCCCTGAAGACCTTTTCGCCTCGCACTGCGCTGATCGGTCTCGGCGCACTTTTGCTTGCCATCATTGTCGCGGTTTTCATCTACCGTCTCTACGGCACCATCATGGGCCAGGGAGAGCAGGGCGGGTTTCCGATTCCTGTTGTCGAGGTGGTCGAGGCCAGCAAGGAGGAAGTGGACCTCAAGGTCTCCGCTCTGGGTACGCTTCAGGCCGATCAGGCGATCACGGTCAAGCCGGAGATTACCGGCATCGTCACCAGCATAGATTTTACGGATGGCTCGCGGATCGAAGAAGGCGACACCATCATCACGCTTGACGACAGAGACCTCAAGGCGCGGCTGATGCAGTCCGAGGCGCGGCTGACGCTGACTCGCGCCAATTATCAGCGTGCCGAAAGGCTGCTGAAACGCGGCTCGGGCACGGCGCGCGCGCGCGACGAAGCGCTCAACGATTTCAAGTCGGCGGAAGCGGAGGTCGCGGCGACCAAGGCGGCACTCGACAAGGCGACGATCAAGGCGCCGTTTAGCGGCATCATCGGCCTGCGTCAGGTGAGCCTTGGACAGTATCTTACGGCGGGCGATCCCATAGCGACGCTCGCCGATGTGGATAATCTGCGGATCGATTTTCAGGTTTCCGAAGTCTTTCTGACGGAAGTCGGCGAGGGGCAGGAGGTGAATGTCACCTTCGATGCGCTGCCCGGTCAGATTTACAAGGGCGTTGTGAGCGCCGTTGATCCCGTCGTGAGTGTGGACGGGCGTTCGATCAGCGTGCGCGCGATCATACAGAATGTCGATGGCAAGCTCCGGCCCGGCCTTTTCGGCCGCGTCGAGATCGTCACGGACACGCGGCGTTCGATCATGCTGCCTGAAGCGGCCATCGTCACGACGCCGACAGGCGAGAGGGCCGTCTTCAAGGTTGTGGATGGTCACGCGCAGATGAGCCCCGTCACGATCGGTACACGCATACCGGGCGAAGTGGAAATCCTTTCCGGCGTCGAAGATGGCGAGACGGTCATCGTAAGCGGTCAGCTCAAGGTGCAGAACGGCGCGCCCGTCGAGATTGCAAATGGCGGGGACACTGATGCCGCAGCGCCGCAGTCCGGCACCGCAACTGCGACCGAATAGGCGGGGAAAAGCGACGTGAATATTTCCGAGCTCTTCATTCGCCGTCCGGTTTTTGCAACGGTCGTGAGCCTTATTCTGGTGCTGGTGGGACTTGTCTCCTACGACCGTCTGTCGGTGCGCGAATATCCCGAGATCGACGAGCCTGTCGTCACAGTGACAACGACCTATCGCGGTGCGAGTGCTTCGGTGATCGAACGCGAAGTGACCCAGCCTCTCGAAGATTCGATGGCGGGCATCGAAGGCATCGAGATTCTTTCCTCTACGAGCCGCGCCGAAGAAAGCCAGGTGACGGCCCGGTTTACGCTGGAAACAGATCCGGATGTCGCGGCGAGCGATGTGCGCGACCGTGTAGGCCGTGCGCGCGGCCTGTTGCCGGACGAGATCGACGAACCGATCATCGCGAAGGTCGAGGCGGACGCTCAGCCGATCATGTACATCGCTTTCAGGAGCGATCGGATGTCGGAACTTGAGATTACCGACTATCTGGACCGTATCGTGACCGACCGGTTGCAGAACCAGCCCGGCGTTGCGCAGGTCAGCATTTTTGGCGGCCGCGAATACTCCATGCGTATCTGGGTCGACCGGTCGCGGCTCGCTGCCTATGGGCTGACCGTGCAAGACGTAGAGAACGCGGTGCGGACGCAGAATGCGGAAATCCCCTCGGGTCGCATCGAAAGCATAGACCGGGAATTTACGGTGCTTGCGAAGACCGCGCTTCAGACGCCGGACGAGTTCGGCCATATTGTGGTTAAGCAGGCAGATGGCTTTCAGGTGCGCCTGAATCAGGTGGCCCGGGTGGAAGTGGCTGCTGCTGACGAGCGCCGGTCCGCGACTTACAATGGCGAGACGTCAATCTCGCTTGGCATCGTCAAACAGGCGACAGCCAATCCGCTTGAAGTCGCGGCTAACGTTCGCCAGGCTCTGAAAGATCTCGCGCCGACGCTTCCCACGGGCATGTCGGCATTCGTCGGTTACGACACCTCGGTCTTCATCGCGGAATCGATCAGCTCGGTTTACGAGACGATTTTCGAGGCGGTGCTTCTCGTGGTCCTCGTCATTTTCGTCTTCCTGCGGACGCTTCGGGCGTCGTTTATTCCGGTCGTCACGATCCCGATTTCTCTCATCACCAGTTTCGCGATCATGCTGATGCTCGGCTTCAGCATCAACACCTTGACGCTTCTCTCGATGGTGCTCGCGATCGGTCTCGTGGTGGACGACGCGATCGTGATGCTTGAAAACATCTATCGGCATATCGAGGAAGGAAAGGCACCGTTCCGCGCCGCGATAGAAGGTTCAAAGGAAATCACCTTTGCCGTCATCGCAATGACGCTGACCCTTGCTGCCGTTTATGCGCCGGTCGGTTTCGCCGAAGGCCGGACGGGAAAGCTTTTTCTCGAATTCGCGCTTACGCTGGCCGCGACTGTCGTCGTTTCAGGCTTTGTTGCGTTGACCTTGACGCCGATGCTTTGTTCAAAGCTGCTCAGGCATGAAACAAAGGAAAGCCGCATTCAGCGCTGGCTGCGCGAGCGCCTCGAAGATCTGGACGAAGGTTACAAGAACATGCTTGCGAAGGCGCTTGTGCGCCGCAAGCTGATCGTGGGTATCGCGGCGGTGCTGGCGCTTTCCTGCGTTGGCCTTTTCATGGTGCTCAAGCAGGAGCTGGCGCCTTTCGAAGACCGGGGTACGCTTCTTGTCGTGGGGCAGGCACCGCAGGGAGCGACACTCGAGTTCTCGCAGCGTTATGCCAAACAGCTCCAGAACCTCTATGTCGATATTCCCGAGGTCGCAGGCTATCTTGTCGTATCCGGCTTTCCGCAGATCACGGATCTCGTTTCCTTTTCGCGACTGGTGCCGTGGGACGAGCGCAGCCGTACGCAGCAGGAAATCATCGCCATGCTGCAACCAAAACTCGGGAAAATTCCCGGTATCCTGGCTTTTGGCGTCAATCCGCCCTCCCTCGGGCAGAGCAGCCGGTCGCAGCCTGTCGAATATGTGATTCAAGCCTCCGGGACATATGAAGAACTCGAAGGCTACGTGAATGCCGTGATGGATGAGATCCGGCAGAATCGCGGTTTTGTTAATCCGGACTCGAACCTCAAGCTGCAGAAGCCGCAGCTTGATATCCAGGTCAATCGCGACAAGGTTGTCGATGCGGGTATCGACGTATCGACCGTGGGCCGCACCCTCGAAACGCTACTTGGTGGACGTCAGGTCACTCGCTATGAGCAGGGCGGCAAGCAGTACGATGTCATCATTCAGGTTGCCGACGATGAGCGCCAGACCCCTACCGACATTCGCGATATCTATGTGCGCGGCGACAAGGGTGAGATGGTGCAGCTTTCGAATCTGATCGAGGTGAAAGAAACGGTCGCGCCAAATTCGCTCAACCACTTCAATCAGTTGCGTTCGGCAACAATCTCCGCCTCGCTTGCGCCTGGCTATTCAATGGGCGAAGCGCTCGAATTTCTCGACGCGACAACGCAGCGTCTTCTGCCCACGAGCGCGCAAACCGATCTCGACGGTCAGCTTCGCGAATTCGTGAAATCGTCGGGCACCATCGCGGTGACCTTCGCGCTGGCGTTGCTCTTCATCTATCTGGTTCTGGCAGCGCAGTTTGAGAGCTTCATCGACCCGTTGATCATTCTCGTCAGTGTGCCGCTGTCTATCTTCGGCGCCTTGATGCTGCTCTTCCTGACGGACACGACGCTGAATATCTACAGTCAGGTGGGTCTGATTACGCTGGTGGGTCTTATCAGCAAGCACGGCATTCTGATTGTGGAGTTCTCGAACCAGCTCCGCGAGAAGGGGCATTCCGTCTACGATGCCGTGGTCGAGGCGGCAGGGCTTCGTCTGCGCCCGATCATGATGACGACGGGCGCAATGGTGCTCGGGGCGTTGCCGCTTGCGCTCGCATCGGGTGCAGGCGCCGAAAGCCGCCGTTCCATCGGTTATGTGATCGTGGGCGGTATCAGTTTCGGTACGTTGCTGACGCTCTTTGTTGTGCCCACTGTTTATCTCATCATCGCGGGCTGGCGCGCGCGGCGTCTCGAAGCCAAGGCAGCCCAGGCCCCGAACGTTCCCCCGAGCGTTCCGGCGGAATAGAAAAATCAGAAGAAGCGTGCGATCCTGATCTGCACGTAGTCGTCGTCGGCGATGCTGTAGACGAGATCCTGTCGCGGTACATTTCGGAAGAAATAGGCCTCGGCGGAAAGACGGTAGTCGTCTCCCAACCGCCGCTCGCCCCGGAAACGCAGGCCGGTTGCACCGGTTTCTGTGTCGACAACGATGCCGCCCAGCATGCTTGTCGTGGCGATGTCGTTTGCCGCCCAGCGGAGTGCGAGGAAAGCGTCGTCCTGATAGGCGTTACGCTGGTTCTGGCCTCGCGTGTCATAGGCGTATTCGGCGACAATGCCGAGGTCTCCCCCGCTGCCGAAAGCACCGTAGAAGGTATATTCGATGCCGCCGGTAATGGCGGCATAATCGTCATCCAGTTCGTGCCGCCCATATCCCTCAAGCTTGTAGAGCCAGGCGCCCTTGGTCGCCTGCAAGTCGATGGAGACCTGCTTCATCTGCGGATAGAAGGGGGCGAGAACGAGCTTGCCTGCGCCGTTGAAGGCGGGTTGCAGGATCGGGTCGCGGGCAGTTCCCTGAAAATAGCCGAGACCGATATCGAAATCGCCCAGGGTGTTGCTGTAACGGAATGCAAAGTCCGGATGCCATTCCTCCGCACCGCTCTCATAGCGGGTGAGGCTCTTGTCGACAGGGATATCCGTCGCGGGCCGGCCTTCTTCGCCGGAATAAGTACGCTCGCGAAAATAGGGCAGGAAGAATGCGTCGAATATACCGAAGGATTGCAACGTCCGGATGCGGACCATCGGCTGACCGAGCTTTACTTCCTGTTTGACCGGATCCTCAATGAGGTCGGTCTGGTTGATGGTGTCGACGAGATGTACGGCTTCCGTGACGCCCCAGAACACTTTGTCCGCACCGATACGGAACTCCCAGTCGCCGGCATAAAACGCATAGCGCGCTTCGCGAATATCCCAGTGACTGCGCTCGCTGTCTCGCTGGTCGAGTCTGGCAAAAGGCGTGAAGACGAAGGACTGGTCGTCATCGTCCCAGAGATATTCGGCCGTGACCTCACCCGCGATCGAGAGGGTCGTGTCCTTCTGCGAGCGGCTTGAGGGGCTTTCGGTGAAGACGCGGAGTTCCGGTGCAATATATCCGCGCAGCTCCAAATCCCCTGCCTGAGCGCATAGCGGCAGAAACCCTGCGCAAAGCGCGAGGGCCGAAGCTGTCATTTTCGCTGTCATCGACGCCACCCGATACGCCTCCGAAATGCAACCGAAGCAATCAGTATGCGCCACCGGCGTTAACTGCAGGCAAACGCGCCGGCGGCAATTTCTGACGAGATCTTCCTCAACGCGCCCGTTCGAGGCGGGCCGTGGAGAAATCATTTTCGGTGAGGCCGGTGCCGAATTCGTATTCTTTCCAGACGAGCCTGGTCTTCTTGCCGTTTTCGTGGTTCACCATTTCGAGCGCGCGCGGACGCCAGATGCGGTCCAGATACATGGCGTAACCGTCGAAGGTGAGCGTCTTCAGAAGCGCGCCCTTGCGATCGTAGTAGTCGGTCTTGCGCATGAGATAGTCGGTGGTATCGATCCAGACGACCTGTTTCGTATAGCCCGACCCCTCATAAGCAGGTACGCGCTCGACGACATGGCAGGTCAGCGCGCCGCATGGTTCGTCCTTCACCCAGGCGTATGTGTATTTGCCGACTTCCTGCGCGGCGAGATCCTCGAAGGCGAATTCACTGCCGACAAAAGGCCCGGCCTTGTTGGAGGACGAAATGCGCTTTACGCGTTTGACTGCGGGCAGATAGAGCCATTGATCGTCCGGCTTGCCGACATGGGCATGGGTGAGAAGGGCGGTGCCCTGAATGTCGCGTGGCTTGTCGAATGTCATCAGGCTCCAGTCGCCTTCATTCGCTTCCGTCACTTCCAGCATCATGAAATGCAGTTCGCGTTCGCTCGTGTCGCCGGCCGCATTGGTCAGGATCATTCTCATATCGGCCTTGGCATCGCCCCAGCCGCTGTCGCGCCGGTCCATTTCCTCGACAATGGCGAGGCCGCGCGCGGCCGCGTCGCTCTCCGGTGGCAACGATATGTCCGCCGCTACTGGCAGGTGCATCAGCGCGAGCAGTGCCAGGGCACCGGGAATTACGAATGATTTTCTGGCAGGTCCGGTCACGTTTTTCCCCCTCCGTTCCGATTCAGGAGAAGATGATGCCTGCCCGATTTATCCGTTCCAAGGGGAAATCCGGGTTTTGGGGAGCGTTAACCAGTATCAGCGAGCGAAAACCGTCTTTCCCGCACTGCGTGTGGTCGCGCAAGGCTCGCCTTCCGGTCCATCTGCGCCAGGCGTCAGTGAGGCCGATCGCCATTCACCGTTACGCGTTCCATATGGCGGCGATGCCCGTGATAGTCGTTCAGGGCAAAGTGGTGCGCGGCACGGTTGTCCCAGAAGGCGATGGCATTCTTCGTCCAGCGGAAGCGGCAGGTGAATGGTTCCTGCGTACAGTGTTCAAAGAGAAAGTTGAGAAGAGGGCGGCTTTCGCGCCGCGTCATGCCGACGAATTTTTCAGTGAAAGCCGGGTTCACATAAAGAGCCTTGCGTCCCGTCTCCGGATGGGTGCGCACGACCGGATGCTCGAAAGCGGGCGTATCGTCGTTTGCCGTTGCGATCTGCATCGAGGAGCGCTTCTGTGCCGAGGCGCCGCGTTCGCTATATTCGCCCTTTGCAGTGTGCAGGGCTTTCAGACCTTCCAGCATCTCCTTCATGCCGTCGGACAGTGTCTCATAGGCGAGATACTGGTTTGCCCAGAGCGTGTCGCCGCCATAAGGCGGTACTTCCCTGGCATAGAGAATGGAGCCGAGCGCGGGTTCTTCCAGGAATGACATGTCGGAATGCCAGCCGCCGCCAAAATTGATGCGGTCTTCCGGCTCCTTCACGATCTGCATGATTTCGGGATGCCCCTCCATGCCCTTCACGTAAGGATGAATATTGAGCGTCCCGAAACGCCGGCCGAAAGCCTTGTGCTGTTCATGCGTGATGTGCTGATCGCGAAAGAAAATCACGACATGGTCGAGGAAGGCCTGATGAATATCGTCGAAGGTTTCGTTGGATAGCTCCTTCGACAGATCGACGCCTTCGATCTCCGCTCCGAGAGCGCCGGAGACCGGCTTCACATCGATGGTCTTGTAACTCATGCGAGGCCTTCCTCTTGCGATGTTTATGCGGTCGCTTTCTTGAATGCGTCGCGGCTGGCGAGCCGGTTGAAATAGCTGCCCACATTCGGGTAGTCGTCGCTCAGCAGGCCGAACATTTTGCACAGAAAAAGATCATAGCCGAGCATGATGTCGGCAGCCGTGAGTGCCTTGCCGCAAATGAAGTCCTTACCCGCCAGTTCCTTGTCGAGAATGCCGAGAATCTTCTTTGCGCTCTCGACGGATTCCGCAGCAACCTGCGGAATGCGCTGGTCTTCCGGGCGAACGAAGGTGTGTTGCGCGATATTGCCGAGCGGTACCATGAAGGTCGCTTCTGCAAAGTGGAACCACTGGAGATATTTTCCGTATTCGGCTGTGCCGGGCTCCGGTTCCAGACGTCCCTTGCCATGCTTCGCCATCAGATATTGCGCAATAGCGCCCGATTCGTTCAGGACCAGTCCGTCTTCGTCGATGGACGGCACTTTGCCGAGCGGGTGGAGCGCCAGATATTTTTCCGACTGCAAATCCTCGGCGGTAAACTTCAGTGTCTGCAGATCGTAAGGAATGCCCAGCTCTTCGCAAAGCCAGATGAGACGAAGCGAACGCGTGTTCGGTGCATGATAAATCTTGAGCATGTTTTCTCCCTGCGGGCCCCTTTTTCGGGGCTTCCATTTCTCAATGGTGGAAGTCTAGCGAAGGAAGAGGGCGCTGTCAGTCCAGTGCGCCGACAAGGGAGGCCCGCTGGGACATTTCGATCCAGTTCCCGTCCGGGTCGCGGATGAAAGAAATGCGCGCCACCTTGCCGAGAGTTCGCGGCGCATGGCCTTGCGTGCCGCCACGGGCGAGGATTGCAGCGTGTTCTTCGTCGACATTGCGGATCTGGATCGTGATGTAGCGCAGGCCCGGTCTTTCCATGATCGGATCGGTCCGGGCGTCATCGGCCTTTTCGACGAGAATGACGCTGTCCCCGCAGAGAAAGCTGTCGCCGCCAAGTTCCGGCACGTCCGGCAGGCCGAGCGAGATGGCATAGAAGCGCCGATGCGCATTCACATCCCGTACACCGAGCCGGATGCCGATCCGTTCGATGCCGAAAGCACCCGGCGGCACCAGCGTCACTTTGTTGCCGTCCGGGTCGGTCAGGCGTTTGGCGCCCAGCAACCCTTCGCGTGCGATCAGTAACTCGCGGTAGCCGGACGGCGGCGCTGCGGGTAGTTCGTTCTTCGTATGGTTGATCTTCAGCACGGAACCAAGCAGGTCGTGGCGGTGCTGGCGCACCCCGCCGCCCAGCGGCAGCACATGGTCGAGCGGCAGGCCGATTTCGTTCTGCCAGAAATCGAGCATGGGTTCGAGATGGCTGGTGAAGAGGCCGATATCGATGCGCGGTTTTGCGAGTTCCATATCGGCCTCTCCTTGTGTTTGTTGGCGCGTTTTCGGACGGAAAACCGGGCGCCACTTTTTCTGAAAACGCTTTACGGCGCTTCGTTCGAGAAGACGATGGTGCCCGATGCCGCGAACATGCCGCCGACGCCATGCGCGATGGAGATTTTCGCTCCCGGCACTTGCGCGGGCGCAATACCTCGCATCTGACGTACGCTTTCCTGCAATGCATACATGCCGTACATGCCGGAATGCATATAGGAGAGGCCGCCGCCATTCGTGTTGAGCGGGAGTTTTCCGCCCGGCCGGGTATGGCCCTCGCGGATGAAGGCGGCTGCTTCGCCGCGCTCGCAAAAGCCGAGATCTTCCAGCCCGTAAAGCGGCAGATGCGCGAAGGCGTCATAGATCATCAGATGATCGACATCCGAATGTTTGATGCCTGCTTCCTCGAATGCCTTCTTGCCCGAGACGCGGAAAGCCTTGGAGGTGGTGAAGTCTTCCATCTGGCTGATCATCGGCGTCTCGCAGCTTTCGCCTGTACCAAGGATATAGACAGGCTTCTGCGGGAAGTCCTTTGCGCGTTCGGCGCTGGTGAGAATGAGTGCGCCGCCGCCATCGGTGACGAGACAGCACATCAGCAGCCGGAAAGGCCAGGCGATCATCTTCGAATTCAGAACATCGTCGACCGTGATCGGATCGCGGAAGGATGCGCGCGGGTTTTTCGCCGCCCATTCGCGCTGGACGACCGCAACCTGCGCGAGGTCTTCTTCGGTCACGCCGACATCCTTCATGTAGCGAAGAACGGGGATCGTGAACATGGTGGGCGGGGTGGTTACGCCGTAAGGCACCTCGAACTGGCCCATCTGGCTTGCCGGGTCGCGGGAGAAGCGTCGTGCGCCGACGCGCGAACGTCCCGATTCCGCATGGGTGATGAGCACCGTGTTGCAGAGCCCTTCATTGATTGCGGCCGCCGCGTGGCGGACATGCAGCATGAAGGAGCAGCCGCCCACGCTCGTCCCGTCCACCCATGTCGGTGTGATGCCGAGATAATGCGCGACCTCGACCGGGCTGTCGCCCGCCGTCGCCACACCGTCGATATCCTTCGCGGTAAGCCCCGCATCCTTCATCGCGTTCAGGGCAGCATCCGCATGCAGCATGATCTGCGACATATTCGGAATCTTGCCCATCTCCGTCGTTTCGGCGGCGCCGACGACGGCTACTGTTTTCTGTTTCATTGCGGTTACCCTTTCGACGGCTTGAATTTCGGAAGGCTGATCTCGTCATTTGCTTTCTCGAAGGTCACTTCGAGGGCCATGTCGAGTTCAAGCGCTTCCGGCGTCTGCGGGCAGTCGACGATGTTCGTCATCATGCGCGGACCCTCGGCCAGCGTGACCACGGCGATCGAATGCGGTGTGTCGCCGAAGTCGGGGCGGGGGCGATGGTTGATCACATAGGAATAGAGAGTTGCCTTGCCGCTTGCCTTGTAGATTTCCACGTCTCGCGAGCCGCAAGCGGGACAAAAGGGGCGCGGCGGAAAATAGCTTTCCTTGCAGCTTGTGCAGCGCTGAAGTCTCAGTTCACCCTCGCGACAGCCGTCCCAGAAATGCTGGGTTTCGGGCGTCGGCGCGGGCAGCGGGCGATTATAATCCGCCATATCATGCTCCCTGATTGTTTATCGTGTTCGAGTGCGGGGAGAATAGCCGGGGGACCACCTTTGGCAAACTCCCGGATTTCCGCGGTTTGGCGGCGTTGAATTGAGGCTATTCAATCTTTATGTTTCAATCTGAGACAGTGAATGAGGTTTCGATGTCCATGCGCATGTTCGTTCTGGCCGGGTTGTTTGCGGCGGGCTTTTCAGGTCCGGCGGCA
>CXWF01058598.1_pt1 | contig 58230 bp, 62 predicted proteins | sample 468421 | NCBI WGS metagenome assembly CXWF01 (sample SAMEA2620812, study PRJEB7988) | marine metagenome | biome: marine biome (ENVO:00000447); feature: surface water layer (ENVO:00002042); material: "saline water (ENVO:00002010), including plankton (ENVO:xxxxxxxx)" | depth 5 m
CTCGAGCGCGCGCTTCGCGGTTTCCTGTCCCTTGATGTCGCGGAGATCAGGGGCGGCGCCCGCCTCCACCGCCTTCAAAGGCTCGGGTTCGGAGAGGACTTGGGTGCCGCGGAAATGGTTCACCAGTGCAATGATCGAGCGGGGCGCGAGGACGCCGCCCGGATTGTCCTCGCCCATGCCGGCCCAGGCGGCCTCGGAGCCGCATTCGAGCGGACAGATGAGGCCCTTGCCCCGGCTGTTCGCGGCAATGGCGGCAGGCAGGGCGCCTGCGACCGGATTGATCGCCCCATCGAGCGAAAGCTCGCCGATGACCACGAAACGCTCCAGCTCCTGCGGCGGCAGGACACCCATGGCGACGAGAAGCCCCAGCGCGATGGGCAGGTCGTAATGGCTGCCTTCCTTGGGCATGTCGGCGGGGGCAAGATTGACGGTGATACGCTTGGCAGGCAGGCCCAGACCGATGGCGGAGAGAGCGGCGCGGACACGCTCGCGGCTTTCGGCAACGGCCTTGTCGCCAAGACCCACCACGGCGAAACCGACGACGCCCCCCGCGATATGGACCTGAACGTCCACAGGCCGCGCCTCAACGCCCTGAAAGGCGACCGTTTCGATATGCGCGACCATGAATTGAGCCCCTTTCCCGCCTTCTGCCCCGTAAGAGACGGATTACGGAAAGGCTAGCGGAAATGGCAGGCTCGTCAAGAACGAAATGAGAACACAAGACGTCCGGCAGGATGACCCGGAATAAGTCCGTCAGCGGCCAAGCGGCGCGTCTTTCGCGGTGAAGGAAGATAGCGCGGTCCATGGGACGGCAGGCGTACGCTCGCCGATCGCATAAGGACCAATGGAGTAGACGGAGAAATTGACGCCGAGGCTCTCGCCGGTCAGCACCCAGTGTTCGGGGTTCGCGACCGTCTCGGCGACCGTCTCTTCATAGCCGTCGAAATAGATCGCGCCATCTTTCCCGGCGCTCGCGTGAAGCTCTTTCAGGATCGCTTCGCCGAGCGCCGCCTCCCAGCCCTTGCTGGCGAAGATATCGTCCGCGCGGAGGGGGCGGCCTTCATCGAGCCGGAAGTTCACATGGACGGAGGCACCGAAACCATGCGCGGCGCCGAGCGGATATTGCCACTCCATCATGTCGAGACTGACGAGACGGGGCGTGGCCATATTGAGCGTGAAGGAGGCCCACATGCGCCTCTCGCCGTCAAAGCCGTTCCAGAGATTTTTCTCTTCTTTCGCGACTTGCGCATTGAAAGCGCGCTCGCCATCGCTGTCCGGCGCGTCGATGGCGTAATGCAGCTGCTGGCGGTAGCGCATATCGTTCGCGCCCGGCAATTCCTCCTCGCCTTCCCTTGCAGGTGCGATGAAATGCCAGCCGTCCCACGCGAAGAAGACGTTGCCGCCTTCCTGCGCCACCGCACCGGAAAGGAACTCGACGCGGTCCATCATGAAGGAGGCGAGACAGTCCGCGCTGCCCGCCGGACAGGCCTTGCCGAGAAAACCCAGCCATGAACGCTGGCCATCGCGAAAGCGCGCGGCGCCTTCGGGCGAGAGCTTCGACATCGCCGCTTCATAACCGGCGGCGATCTCCTCATCAGCTTTCGAAAGCTCGGGCGTGGTGCAGATGGTCTTCTCGCGCGGGGAGGACGCTTTCGCGCAATCGAAGCTCGCCGCCTGCGCCGTGGCAGGCAAGGCGAGCGCCATCAGGAAAAATATTGCTGCGGGCTTCATGGCCTCTCCCTTTCGTTCGCGAGAGGCTAGCCGAAGAGAGATCAGCCCGCGAGCTTCGCGCGGGCCTCCTTCGCCAATTCGACGAGGACAGGCCGGATTTCGGCGGCGGACTTCAAGGGCGTAGCGAAATTCAGACGGATGAGCCGCTCGCCCAGCACGAGATCAAGCCCGCGCGGGTCGATCGTGGCGATGCGCCAGGGGCCGGCTTCGGCCTTTGCCAGCACGGTGGCGTAAAGGCCGACCGCCTCAGCATGATCCTCGTTCATGTGAGAGACGATGCCCTCCTCGACCTTGATGAGTTCGCTCAGCAGTTCGTCGTGCGGCAGAAACATGTCGGCGCCGGTGAGATCGAACGCCTTGCCGAAGCCGCCATTGAGGAAGGCGTGATCGCTTTCCAGCCGGTAGAAGGCGAAGTCGGGCAGGTCGAGATAAAGCCCGGCCTTCTTCTGGCGGGCGATATAGCGGCGATAGAGCCGCGCATGGGTGTCGCTGTCCTTTTCGACCCGGACCGCACGGCCCTTGAGCGACAGACGCGGATTGGTCAGCGGATCGCCCTTGCCGGTTTCGCCGAGGAGCAGCGAGCAGCGCGGGTCTGCCATGAGCGCCTTGGTATGCGCGGAAAGGCCGGAGAGCGGAATATAAATGGTGCCGTCCATGTCGGGTACGCAGCCGACGCGCGAGGTGAAGGGATGACCACTGCCGGGCTCGAGCACCGCGAGCGCGCCGTAACGCGCGGTGCGCAGCAGCGTCTCGGCCATCGACCGCGCCTCGTCATTGGTATCCAGTCTCAGGTTTTTTGCCTCGGCCATGTTCCCCATCCTTTTTGCGATTGATTGTCAAAATCAATACACAAGGCTAGAGCTGAAGGCAATCCGGTAAGGCTGTGGCGGATTGGCTCGCTCAACGGGATTTGCGGGCCTGCTCCACGGCTTCCATGACGCGCAGCAGATTGCCGCCCCAGATTTTCACGATCTCTTCCTGCGAATAGCCGCGCCGGACAAGCTCGGCCGTCACGTTCGGCGTCTCGCTCGCGTCGGACCAGCCCTTGATGCCCCCGCCGCCCTGAAAATCGGAGGCGATGCCGACATGGTCGATGCCGATGAGCTTCACCGCATAGCCGATATGGTCGGCGAGAAGCGCAACACCGGCGCGCGGCCATTTTGCATCGATCTCCGCCAGACCCTCGATGAATTTCGCTTTCGTCTCCTTGTCCGCACCAAAAACGGCATCGAGGCTGGTAAGGCCGAGCGAAGCGGCAAGCTCCCGGCGCGCTGCCTTTTTTTCTTCCGGCACGGGATGGAGATATTCGTCGAAGGCGACAATCTGGACGATGCCGCCCTTTGCGGCGATGGCCTTCATCTCCTTGTCGGAGAGATTGCGCGGGTGATCGCGAAGCGTCGCCACGGCCGAATGAGAGGCGATGACGGGCGCGCGCGAGACCTCGACCGCCGCGAGTGTGGCCGCACGGGAAGAATGCGAGACGTCGATCATCATTCCAAGATCATTGGCGCGCCTGATCGCCTCGCGGCCCAGCGCGGAAAGACCGCCATGCTCGCCATTTTCCTCGTTCGGCCTGTCGCCCAGCCTTTCGCGGGGTTGGGCGCTGTCAGCAAGATCGTTGTGACCATTGTGAACGAGGCCGAAATAACGCGCGCCGAGATCGTAGTAGAAGTCGAGAAGGGCGGGCTCCTTCGCGATGGAATAGCCGTTCTCGATACCGATCAAGGCAATGCGTTTGCCCTCTTCATGAAGCTTGCGGATATCGGCGGCTGTCAGCGCGAGGCCAACCTCATCCTTATACTGAATATCCGTCATGCGGCGGATGGCAGCGAACTTCGCCAGCGCCTCGGAAGCGGCCTGCGCATAACCGACGGCGCCCCGCTCCGTCTGTGAGACATAGACAACGAAGAAAACGGCATCGAGACCGCCTTCACGCATACGCGGCAGGTCGACCTGTATGGGGAAGGAGCCACGCAGGCCCGGATCGTATTTCTCCGAGCCGAAGAAACTCGGAATGTCGACATGGGTGTCGATGACGATGGCATCACGATGAATGCTGGCCGCGATCTCTTCGGGCGAACGCTCGGGCTCGGATGGGCCGAACGAGGAACGCAGCGTCCATAGCGTCGCCAGAAACACAAGCGCTGCCACCGCCGCAATACCGTATCGTACACCGTTCATCCGCATGAGCCCCTCCACCCGCATTCAGGAAGCCGAGAGACTAGCCGGATTTGGCGGAACGGCAAAAGCCGCCTCATCTGCGCGGCCTCGATTGCGGCGCTTGCAAGGTCATTTCCTGGCTGCGGGAACCAATGTCTCCGTTACCCGTTTTCTGCTGCAGGCTCAGCAATGACGGATTGAAGGATATTCACCATGACCAAGACCCTGCTCACCCGCGTCGCCGCGCCGATATTCGCGGTCGGTGTTCTTTCTCTCGCCGCCGGTTGCGGCAGCGACAGCGAGACGGTGACGAAACGCACCGTCATCCAGGAGCAGCCCCAGACCGTGCATACGAAAACAACCACCACGACGGTGGAAGAAGACTGAATGGCCGCTCCCTGCCGTCCCCGTTACCATCCTCTTTATGGACAGTGACGGGGGCACACATTAAAGTCTTCCCTGTTCTGTAAAGAAAATCACACAGACGGGGCGGGGGCTAATTGCGCGAGAGAATTTTCGCCGCCATTGCGCGGCGTTTTCCGACAGAGCTTGTCGGAACAAACAGATTTGTTGCCGGTCTCTGGCGCATCCTTTTCTATCTCTTCAGGCCCCAAAAGCCTTTCATCATGCGTACACGGCACTACCGTCTCCGGGCGCATCCGCGAAAGGGAACGCTGACGCGCGTCGTATTGCGGCGGGGCTGCTGGGAGGCGCGTGAAACGGACTTCTTCATAAGCCAGCTGAAGCCCGGCGGCTTTGTCGTCGATGCGGGCGCGAATTTCGGTCATTACACGCTTGTGGCATCGAACATCGTGGGCGCTGAGGGGCTTGTCGTCGCCTTTGAACCTTTCCCGGCGAACCATGCGCTCCTGATGGAAAATGTCGATCTGCTGCCGACAAAGAACGTCGTTGCCGAACAGGCGGGGCTCGCCGCGACGAGCGGGGCGCTCGACCTCATTATCGACGAAGCAAATCCGGGCGGACACAGCTTCAACCCCGATCTCATATGGAAGCAGGGGAGCAAGGTCTCCGTGCCGATTTATGCGCTCGACGACTATATCCGCGAGCGCGGCATCAATCGCAGGCTCGATGTGCTGAAAAGCGATACACAAGGCTATGAGTGGCAGCTCATTTCCGGCGCGCGAAAGACGATCCTGCGCGACAAGCCGCTCGTACTTTGCGAAGTCGCGCCGAAGGCGCTGAAAGCCATCGGCGATTCACACGAAGACCTGCTGCGCTTCTTCGAGGAGGCGGGCTATTCGATGCTGATGGTCGACCGCTCCAGAGACGAACTCATGCCTCTCGGCTACGAGGCGCTGAAACTGCATCTCGCCGAAACGGGCCGCGAGTTCGAGGATGTGATCTTCCTGCCGCCCGCCGGTGCGTCAGAGGCGCGCCTCGATGGCATCCCAGACCAGAGATGAGAGATTGGCGTTGTCGAAACGGTCGATCTCCTGAATACCGGTCGGTGAGGTCACATTGATTTCTGTGAGGTAGTCGCCGATCACGTCGATGCCGACGAAGATCAATCCGCGCGCCTTGAGCTCGGGGCCGATGATTTCGCAGATCTCGCTTTCGCGCTTCGTCAGCATCCATTTCTCGGCGCGGCCGCCGACATGCATGTTGGAGCGCGCCTCGCCTTCGGCAGGCACACGATTGATCGCGCCGACCGGTTTGCCGTCCACGAGGATGATGCGCTTGTCGCCCTGACGGACTTCCGGCAGATAGCGCTGCACGATGACCGGCTCGCGGTTCATCTGGCCGAACATTTCCAGAAGCGAGTTCAGGTTCTCGTCGCCCTCGCGAATGCGGAAAACACCCACACCGCCATTGCCGAAAAGCGGCTTCACGATGATGTCGCCGAATTCCTTGCGGAAGTCGCGGATTTCACCTGGATCGCGGCTGATAAGCGTCGGCGGGAGAAGGCCCTTGAAGCGGACGGCGAAAAGCTTTTCCGGCGCATTGCGGACTTCGGCCGGATCGTTCACGACGAGCGTTTTGGGATGGGCGGTTTCGAGGATATGCGTCGCCGTGATGTAGCTCATGTCGAAGGGCGGGTCCTGACGCATCAGCACCACATCGACCTCTTCGAGGAAAATCTTTTCACGGCTGCCGAGCGCCGAGTGATTGCCGGTCTCGCGGCGAAGCGTGAGCGGCCGCATCTGCGCATAGGCGCGGCCATCGCGCATCGAAAGCTCGTGCGGCTCATAATAGAAGAGCCTGTGGCCGCGCGACTGCGCTTCCAGCCCGAGGGCAAAGGTCGAATCCGCGTTGATATCGATGTGCTGGACAGGGTCCATCTGGATGGCGACGGAAAGTTTGCTGGCGCACATACAGGTTCGTCCTTCATCCGGGTTATTGTCTCAATTCGCGTGAAGATGGGACTTCGGGAGGAAAAAGGCCAGAGGTCTCTTTCCCGGCATAGCGCCCGTGCCAGCATCTTGCGCTTCTTTTCCGGTGACGGCAGAAAGACTACAAGCCCCTCGACACATCCCCGCGAACGGGATATTGCCGAAGCATGTTCCAGGACGCTATCGCCTTCGGGCTTACCTGTTTCGCCGGCTATTTCGCCATTGCCAATCCGCTGGCGAACACCCCCGTTTTCATCGCGCTCACAGCGGGAGACCGGCGCAGCGTGAGGCTCAGAATCGCGCGCGACAGCGTGTTGATCGCGCTCGGCGTCGTGATCCTGTTCAGCGTGGCGGGCAAGCTCATTTTCGAGATATTCGGCGTGACGATGGCCGCGCTCCGGATCGCTGGCGGCATTCTGGTCGCGATAATCGGCTATCAGATGCTGCAGGGCCATTCATCGGGCGTGCATGTGCCAGAGGAGGTGGAGGGCAATGACGACCTTCCGCCGGAAGTGTTGCAGGCACAGCTTTCGGTTGCGGTGTCGCCGCTTGCCGTACCGATGATCGCAGGGCCCGGCACCATCGCCACGGCGGTCAGCTTTTCAGCGCATCCCAACCTTATCTACACGCTGGTTTCGATTTCCGCTTTCGCCGCCGTCGCGGCGCTGAGCTATATTTCGTTCACGCAAGCCCAGCGCATCGTTCACTACATGGGCGCGACCAATCTCAACGTGGTGACACGGCTTATGGGCATTATCGTGGCGACCATCGGGGTCGAAATGGTGCTGTCGGGACTTGGCGACGCAGCCAATACCTATCTCGACCTCGTGCGCAGCTTGCCGATGGCGCCGCCTAGTTGAGCTTCGTCTTGAGGCGGCGAAGCGCCTCCTCGGCCATACCCGCAATCCGCGTCTCGCCGATATCGACCGCAATATCCTTGCAGGTCTCGAAGGCATCTGCCGCCGCGCCCATATGGCCTGCATGAACTTCGAGGCGGCCAAGCTCGAAGCGGAGCCCGGCGCGTTGCGGGGCAAGCCAGATCATGCGCGTCACAACCTCGCGGGCGCGCGCGAACTCACCCGCCCTGATTGCGCGGGTCAGAATATTGTTTTCAAGACGAAGCAGGATGTCGCGCGGGGAAACGGCCTCGCAGGCTTCCGGCGTGAGGCGCGCTTGCGGCCCCTCGACGCCACGCAGCACCGAGAGAAGATCGGCCGGCGAGAGCGTCTGCCCGCCATTGAAGGGGTCGAGCACCACAGCCTCGCCCGCGCCTTGCAGGCGCAGCACGAAATGGCCCGGAAAATTAAGGCCCGAAAGATCGAGGCCGATTTTCGTGCCGACATGCAGGTAGAGAATGCCCAGCGTGACGGGAAGGCCTTTGCGACGGTCGATTACATGAGCGAGGTTCGCATTGCGCGGGTCGTCATAGGTTTCGGCGTCTCCCAGATAGTGGAAGCGGCCCGAGATCACGCCCGCGAGCGCGCCTGCGGCGACACCGCAGGGCATCGACGCATTTTCATCCAGCGCGCTGCGCGCTGCGGCAACGATTTCATCGAGATGCGTGCGGTAGCCATCGAGTGAAATTTCCGGGCGGTCGCAGGCCGCGAGCGCCAACGCCAGCGACGCGATATCGAGTTCCGCGTCGGGGGCCTTGCCCGCCGCGCGCAATTCGCGCTCCAGCTGTCTCTCGCGTTCCGACATGACAAACATCATGGCGCGGAAAGGAGAAGCGCGGCAAGCACCGAAATGAGACCGGCGCTCAGTTTGCGCGGTTCTTCACCTCGACATAGGAAACGACATTGCGCACACCCTTGATATCGCGCGCATGAGCAATGACGCGGTCGAGTTCGGCCCGGTCGAGCGCGGTGCCCATCAGGTAGATCACGCCGTTCGACGTCTCGATCGAATAGTTGAGGCTGCTGACATTGCCGTCGCCGGTGAGGCGCGCGCGCAATTTGGTCGTGATCGTCGTGTCGCTTACCGATTGCGAAAAGCTGCCTTCCTGCCCGGTCGCCAGTTCGTTGATGACCTCTTTCACGCCGCCGATAGTCCAGACGAGACGCGTGACGGCGATACGGTCGTCCTGTGCGGGAACATGGCCGGTGAGGAGCACCCTGCCCTTGCGCACCTGCGTGGAGATGCCGGAATAAAGGTTCGAATGTTCCGCGAGAAGCTTCCGGTTTATCTCGAATGCGATCTCGTTGTCGTCCACCCCCTGTTCGAGCCCGCGATCCTGCGAGGCGCCGACTGCCGCCGCGCCGCCGCCTGCCGCGATCAGGGGCACACAGGCGCCCAGGGAAAACATCGCGAGCGAAAAAGCCGTAACGGCGAACAGCGCGAAAGGCTGGCGCATCTTCAATCCCCATCTGTGCGTTTCGTCGGGCGGAGAATGAGCGGCAAGCTGCGGCGAGATTATGGCCGCCAGGCATCGGCGAGATGTTGCGGCAGGCGGCCGGGCGCGACGAGAACCACATCGAAGCGGAGATCAAGGCCGGACAGCGCGGGATTGCGGCCGATGAAATGCGCGGCGGCGCGCTCCAGCCTGCGCTGCTGGCGGGGCAGGATCGCCTCCACCACCTCGCCCTGCGCCCTCGCCTTCACCTCGACAATGGCGAGGCTCCCCCCGCGGCGCACCACCATGTCGATTTCGCCGGCGGGCGTTTTCAGGCGGCGGGCCAGAATGCGGTAGCCCTTGAGGCGGAACATGAGGGCGGCAAACGCCTCGGCACGCAAACCAAGGCGATAGGCGGCGCGGCCCGTGGCGGCATTACCGCGCCGTCCCGCCATTTTATTTTGCACCGGAGAGTTCGAGCGCACGGGCATAGATCTCGCGGCGCGGAAGACCCGTGACAGATACGACTTCGGCGACCGCATCCTTCAGCGAGGCGCGCTGGAGCGCATTCTCGATCATGGTATCGACCTCATGCGCACAGAGCGCGGCGTGCTTTTCCGGCGGGCCGACGACGATCACGATTTCGCCTTTCGGAGCGCCCGCTTCGGCGTAATGCGCGGCGAGTTCGGCAAGGGTCCCGCGCCGCACCTCCTCGAATTTCTTGGTCAGTTCGCGCGTCACCGCCGCCTCGCGCGGGCCGAGCGCGGCCGCCATGTCGGTGAGAGAGGCTTCGAGGCGGTTGGCGCTTTCAAGAAAGACGAGCGTTGAGGGAATCCGGCCCATTTCCGCCAGCTCCCTGCGGCGCGCTTCCTGTTTTGCGGGAAGGAAGCCCGCGAAGAAGAAGCGGTCCGTCGGCAGGCCCGCCAGCGTCAGGGCGGCGAGAACGGAAGAGGCGCCGGGTAGCGCGGTCACGTTATGGCCCGCATCGAGCGCCTCGCGCACGAGCTTCAGTCCCGGATCGGAGACAAGCGGCGTGCCTGCATCCGAGACCAGCGCGACCGCCTCGCCCGCTTCCAGCCGCCGAAGCACACGAGGGCGCATCTCGGCTGCATTATGGTCGTGATAGGGGGCGGTCTTCGCGGAAATCCCGTGAATGGCGAAGAGCTTCGCTGTTACCCGTGTATCCTCGCAAAGCACGAGATCGGCGCGGCCCAGCACATCGAGCGCGCGCAGCGTGATGTCGCCCGCATTGCCGATGGGGGTCGCCGTCACATAGAGGCCCGGGGTGAGCCGCGGCGACAGGGTGTTCTTTTCTCCGGTCTTCTCCATGGCGCGACCTTGACCCCGGCGGGGCGATTTGGCAACGGCCCGATGAACGGCCCCGGTTAACCAGCAAAGCGCGCGGGGGCTTACGTGTGTTTACTTGAGCGGGAGCGCCCGGTACCCTCCGCACTCGCATGTTTCGCGTCTTTTTTCAGGAAAATCCGGTGACAGAACCCGCAGCTTCCGCCCGCCCCGGCCTCTTGAACGCCACCAGGGCCGTGCTCCTTCTCGGCATGGCACTGACGCTCGCGGCCTGTGGCGGAAACCGCCAGGCTGCGCCGCCGCCGCAGGTGACGCCACCGCCCAAGGTGGAAGTGACGCCGCCACCCATCGCGGAGAAGCCGGCCTATACGCGCGATCCCTCACGCTTCTACAACCCGGCCTATATGGCGGGTGAGGAACCGATCCGCGTTGCGCTGCTGCTGCCCTTCAATTCATCGCGGCAGAATGTGCGCACGCTTTCCAATGCGCTCTACAATGCCGCGCAGCTCGCGCTTTTCGAGTTCGACCGGGACAACATCGTGCTGATGCCAAAGGCGACCGGCGGCTCGGCGAACGGAGCCAGGCGCGCGGCGAAAGAAGCACTCGATGCGGGTGCAGACCTCATTCTCGGACCACTCTTCGCCGAAGAAGTCTCCGCAGTGGGCCAGCTTGCCGCAGACGTCAACGTCCCCGTCGTCGCCTTTTCGTCCGACAGCTCGGTCGGCGGCGGCAATGTGCATCTTCTTTCCTTCCCGCTTGACGAAGACGTGGACCGCATCGTCGATTATGCGACGCTGCAAGGCATCACGCGCTATGCGGCGCTCTATCCGCAAGGCACCTATGGCAACCGCGTACGCGCCGCCTTCCAGCAGGCCGTGTCGGCGCGGGCGGGCGAAGTGGTGGCAAGCGCCAGCTATCCCTCGAATGCACAAGGCATGTATGAGCCGGCGCAGCGCGTCGCGAACGCCTATGGCGGCGGCAATTATCACGCGGTCTTCCTGCCCGAAGGCGGTTCAAAACTGAAATCGCTGGCGCCGCTGCTGCCCTATTACGATGTCGATCCGCGCGACGTGAAATTTCTGGGCACCGGGCTCTGGGACGACCCGTCGCTCACGCGCGAACCGCCGCTCAACGGTGCGTGGTATCCCGCACCGCCGCCGGAAGGGCATGACCAGTTCCTGATCCGCTACCGGCGCGCCTATGGCTCGACGCCACCGCGCATTGCGAGCCTCGGCTATGACGCGGTGAGCCTTGCGATCGCGCTGTCGACATTGCCGCGCGGGGTGCGCTTCACACCGGAGGCGCTGACCAATCCGGACGGCTTTGCGGGCGTCGACGGCATCTTCCGCTTCATGCCGGATGGCAGCACCGAGCGGGGCCTTGCCGTTCTCGAAATCAGGCCGGGCGGCGCTGTCGTGATCGATCCCGCACCGACGAGCTTCCGCCCGCAGGTTTTCTGAACGAACAGGTCCGCGGTCAGGCGAGAAGCCGGGCGAGGACGGCATCGAGCAGCATCCGGCCTTTGGATGTCGTGCGAACGATATCGCCTTTCACCGCGAGCAGATCGTCCGAGACGAGCGCCGCGATGCGGGCGGGGGAGATTTCCCGTCCCGCGAGGCGCGCATAACGCGCAAGCGAAACGCCTTCTTCAAGACGCAATCCCATCAGCATCATCTCGTCGCCCTGCTCTGCCGGCGTAATTTCCTCCACGGCTTCGAACCCGTGGCCGTCGCGCTCCACGGCATTGATCCAGTCGCCGGGCATGCGCCGCGCACGGGTTGCGAAGCGCTTGCCCTCCGAGGCGATGCGGCCATGTGCGCCGGGGCCGACGCCCGCATAATCGCCATAGCGCCAATAGACGAGATTGTGACGCGAGGCGGCGCCGGGCGCGGCATAGTTCGATACTTCGTAGGCGGATAACCCGGCTTCGGCGCAGATATCGGCCGTCAGCGCATACATTTCCGCCGCTTCTTCATCTTCCGGCAGCGCGAAGGCGCCCTTTTCGTAAAGGCGCGCAAAGGCCGTATCCGGTTCGATGGTGAGCTGATAGAGCGAGAGGTGATCCGCCGCATGAGCGAGCGCGTCGCGAAGTTCTCTCTCCCATGCGTCTTTCGTCTGACCGGGACGCGCATAGATCAGGTCGAAGGAAAGGCGCGGGAAGGTGTCACGCGCGAGCGCAATGGCACTGAGCGCCTCGTCCGCCGAGTGCAGCCTCCCGAGAAACTTAAGCTGCGCGTCGTCGAGCGACTGCACGCCGAGCGAAAGCCGGTTGACGCCCGCCGCCCTGTATCCCTTGAAGCGGTCCGCCTCGACGCTGGTCGGGTTTGCCTCAAGCGTGATCTCCGCGCCTTCCTCCATCGTCCAGAGCGAGGCAATCTTCGAGAGCACGGCATCGACCGTTTGCGGCAGCATGAGGGAGGGCGTGCCGCCACCGAAGAAAACGGATCGTACGCGCTGCGGTCCAGTCAGCCCGCGCATATGTTCCAGCTCGCGGCCGAGCGCGCGCGCCCAGCGCGCCTGATCTATGTTCGCGACGACATGGGAATTGAAATCGCAGTAAGGGCATTTCGACTGGCAGAAAGGCCAGTGCACATAAACGCCGAATCCCGGGACATCGGCGCCACCTTCCTTTTCCGGTATGGCGCCGGGTGCATGAGTTGCAGGGCTATTTGCCGAAGCAGGCATCGACAAGCTGCCGGAAGGCATCGGCGCGGTGCGAGATCGCATGTTTCGCCTGCGGCTCCATTTCGCCAAAGGTGATGTCGTAGCCATTGGCGATGAAGACAGGATCGTAGCCGAAGCCCTTTTCGCCGCGCGGCGGCCAGACAAGTTCGCCGTCCACGCGACCCTCGAAATATTCGACATGACCGTCCGGCCAGGCGAGCGCGAGACCGCAGATGAAATGCGCGGAGGTGTCGGAGAGCCCCGCCTCGATCATGCCGCGGCGCAGCTTTTCCATTGCGAATTCGAAATCCTTGTTCGGGCCCGCCCAGCGCGCGGAATGGATGCCCGGCGCACCGTTGAGCGCAGTCACGCAAAGGCCGCTATCGTCGGCGAGCGCGGGCAGGTTTGCCGCCTTGGCCGCCGCAAGCGCCTTCAGCTCCGCATTCTCGCGGAAGGTCTCACCCGTTTCGTCCGGTTCGGCCAGTTCAAGATCGGCGGCCGAAACCGTCTCGATGCCGAAAGGTGCAAGAAGGTCGGCAATCTCGCGGACCTTGCCGGGATTGTGGCTTGCAACAACGAGCTTGCCGCCCTCGAATTTGCGCGTCATTTCGAAATGGCTTCCTTCTGAAGCTTCACGAGATCGCTTACGCCCGCTTTGGCGAGCTTCAGCAGCGCGAGGAATTCCTCTTCCGAGAAAGGCTCGCCTTCCGCCGTGCCCTGGATTTCGCAAATCCCGCCCGAGCCGGTGATGACGAAGTTCGCATCCGTGTCGGCATCGGAATCTTCTGCATAATCAAGGTCGGACACGGGTGTGCCCTTATAAATGCCGCAGGAGATCGCCGCGACGTGATCCTTGATGACGGGCGCGGAAATCATCGAGCGGGCGCGCATCCATTCGATGCACTGGTGAAGCGCGACCCAGGCGCCGGTGATCGAGGCCGTGCGCGTGCCGCCATCGGCCTGCAACACGTCGCAATCGACGCTGATCTGGCGTTCGCCCAGCGCGCGCAGATCGACAATGGCGCGCAGCGAGCGGCCAATGAGGCGCTGGATTTCCTGTGTGCGGCCGGACTGCTTGCCCTGCGAGGCCTCGCGGCGCATGCGGTCATGCGTAGAGCGCGGCAGCATGCCGTATTCGGCCGTCACCCAGCCCTGCCCGCCGCCCTTGAGCCACGGTGGCACCCGTTCTTCAAGGCTTGCGGTGCAAAGCACATGGGTATCGCCGAAACGGACGAGGCAGGAGCCTTCCGCATGCTTGGCGATGCCGGGTTCGAAGCTGACGGCACGCATTTCGTGCGGCTGACGTCCGGAAGGGCGCATATTCGGGTATCCAGTGCTGTCTGGTCTTTGAATCTGGGCGATCACTTATGCCGAAGGCCTTGTTACATGGGGGCTGACCTTCCGTAAAGGCGGCGCGCGCTCTCCGCTTTGCGGGCTCGCCCTGCCCGCTTGCGCGCACGTCATTGATTCCAGTATTGACGCCGGCGTTCGTCGCGCCTCTCCCGGTATCCACAAGAATTCCGCCGATAAAGGTTTCCAGCCGCGGGAAAGCGATCTAGATTATTTCTCAATATCAGAGACTTACGAGGAGGCAGGTTACGAATATGGTTGGCGTGATGGATCTCAATGAGCGCTCGCGCGAGATCCTGCGCCGAGTGGTCGAGACCTATCTGGAAACCGGCGAGCCTGTCGGTTCGCGGTTCCTGTCGCGCCAGCTCCCCCTTTCGCTTTCCGCCGCCTCGATCCGTAACGTGATGTCGGATCTGGAGGCACTGGGTCTCATTTTCGCTCCCCATACCAGCGCAGGGCGCATGCCGACGGAAGCGGGCCTGCGCATGTTCGTGGACGGGCTTCTCGAAATCGGCGACCTGACCGACGAGGAGCGCATTTCGATCGAGCAGCAGGTCTCGGGCTCGCACAAAAGCGTCGAGGACGTTCTGGACGAGGCATCGAAGCTTCTCTCCGGGCTCAGCCACGGCGCGGGCTTCGTCGTCGCACCGACCTATGACGCGGCGCTGAAACATATCGAGTTCGTGCCCATCGACGCGGACCGCGCCCTCGTCGTCATCGTGACGGAAGGCGGCGCGGTCGAAAACCGGGTCATTGAAGTACCCAAGGGGCTGACGCCGTCCGCGCTTGCCGAAGCGACGAATTATCTCAACGCACAGTTGCGAGGGCGCACGCTCGACGAAGCGAAAGCCTATCTCGCGCGCGAACTCGAAACGCAGAAAGCCGAGCTGAACGAACTGACCGCAAAGGTGATCGAGGCGGGACTTGCGACCTGGTCGGGCTCGAGTGCGCCTAACGATCCGCTGGAAAAATCGCTGATCGTGCGCGGCCGCTCACGGCTTCTCGAAGATGTGCATGCGGTCGAAGACCTCGAACGCATAAGGCTTCTTTTCGACGAACTCGAAAACAAGCGCGACCTCGTGCAGCTGCTCGGCCTTGCGGAGGAAGCGGACGGGGTTCGCATCTTCATCGGCTCCGAAAACAAGCTTTTCTCTCTTTCAGGCTCGTCTCTGATCGTGAGCCCCTATATGGATACACAACAGCGCGTGGTTGGCGTCCTCGGCGTGATCGGGCCGACGCGGCTCAACTATGCCCGCGTGATCCCGATGGTCGACTACACGGCCAAGCTGCTCGGTCGCCTTATCAACTAACCGCCCACTCCAAGCCCCCCGCGACGGGGTGCCCGGTTGACATATGGCCGCCCGGCGCGCACATCGGGACTCATGTGGGCCAGCACTATCGGATTGAGAAATGACCGACGAAAAGAACAAACCTGAAGCTGAAACCCCCGCGGAACCCGCGGAAACGCTCGCAGAAGAGCTTTCCGAGGAACCGGCGGCGCAGGGCGAAGCGCAAGACCCGGCCCAGAATTCCGCCATGAGCGAACCCGACATCGCGGCCATTCAGGCCGAGAATGCCGATCTGCGGGACCGGCTGCTGCGGGCAGCCGCCGAAATGGAAAACACGCGCAAGCGCGCCGAGCGGGAAAAACAGGACGCCGCGCGCTACGCCAATGCCGGTTTTGCGCGCGACATGCTGGAGGTTTCCGACAATCTGCGCCGCGCACTCGCGACATTGAAGGAAGAAGAGCGAAAAACCGCCGACGACAGCGTCAAGGCGATGGCCGAAGGCGTCGAAATGACGGAACGGCAGCTTGCCGCCATTCTGGAGCGTCATGGCATCAAGGAAATCACGCCGAAGCCAGGCGAGCGTTTTGACCCGAACCATCATGAGGCGATGTTCGAGGTGCCGGGTACCGAGCACCCGACGGGCAGCGTCGTGCAGGTGCTGGAGGCGGGCTACAAGATCGGCGACCGGCTGCTGCGCGCGGCGCGCGTCGGCGTGGCAAAGAACGAGGATGGCGCGCAAAACGGCGGCAAGGTCGACACCACGGCCTGAACCAGGCCGCACGGCATCATTTTTCACGCTACTCTTTACCTTGCCTCACCTTGCCTCTTGGGTTTGCCGGCTCCATCTGAGCCATAACATTGTTATAGGCCGGAGCCGGGAGAGGCACGGTACACATGAGAGGAGGGCGGATCATGGTTCAGCTATGGGCGGCGGCGGCGTTTTTTCTGGGCATTCATCTGATTGTGGCGGGATCGGGCCTGCGGGCGAAGATCGTCGGCGTGGTGGGCGAGCGGGCCTGGCTCGCGAGTTTCTCGGTCCTTTCCCTCGCGGGTATCTCGTGGCTCGCCTTCAGCTTCAATCAGGCCGTGCTGGGGCCCAACCATCTCTTTTGGGTGGCACCTGAATGGGCCTATCACCTCGCGCCGTTGGTCGTGCTTGTCGCGGCGCTCTTTGCGGTGATCGGCGTCACGACGCCGAACCCGACAGCGGTCGGCGCCGAAGCGCTGGCCGAGAAGCCGGAAACGGTGAAGGGCGTGCTCCGCATCACGCGGCATCCCTTCCTCTGGGGCGTCGCGATCTGGGCGCTCTGGCACATCCTCGTCAATGGCGACAAGGCCTCGATCATCTTCTTCGGTACCTTTGCGCTGCTGGCAATGCTGGGCACCTTCTCCATCGATGACAAGAAGCGAAAGCGCCTCGGTGAGGCGTGGAACGACTTTGCGGCCAAGACCTCGAACCTGCCTTTTGCGGCGATCTTTGCCGGGCGCAATCGGTTGAAGTTCGGTGAACTGGGCTGGTGGCGAATCCTGCTCGCGCTTATCGTATTCGGCGGGCTTTTCTATGCCCATCTCTGGCTTTTCGGCGTGTCGGCGGTGCCGGGCTGGCAGCCTTATTGAGCGGGTTGAACCAGTTTCGTGACCCGGCGAAGCGTCAGATTGATCCTGCCGCCGCCGGGAACGAGTTGGGATGACGCTGGAACGATACGGTCGACGCCGTGATAGCGCAGCCGCGAGGGACCGCCCAGCACAAGCACGTCGCCACTGGCGAGTCTGAAGCTTCTCGATTTGTCGCGGCGCGCGAATCCGCCAACACGGAAGACGCATGTATCGCCGAGCGAAATGGAGAGAACGGGCGCATCAAGCGCTTGCTCGTCCTCGTCGCGGTGGAGCCCCATGCGCGATCCGGGCGCGTCATAGAGATTGACCAGACAGCATTCGGGCGGGGCGGGGCAGGCGGCGATTTCGTCCCAAAGAGCAAGTAGGGCCGCCGGTATGGCCGGCCAGGGGGCGTTAACCGTTTCATTTAACGCAGAATATCCGTAGCCGCCGGGCCGCGAGACCCAGCCGAGTTCACCGAAATTCGTCTGATGGATCGACCAGGGCTTTCCGGTGCGCGGCATGCGCGGGCGATAGGGCGGGGCGGTCTCGAAACCCGCCAGCACGTCTGCAACAAGCGCCTTTTGCGCGGGTGTATCCAGATAGCCCGGATAGAGCGCAATCCCCTCAAAGCCGGTCCCGACCGGCTTCACCCGAGCCCCTCTTGTCTCTTCTGTTTTTGGCACTGTGTGTGTCATATTCCAGGCGTGTTAGCGGGCGATGGCCGGCGACAAGGTCTTGAAAGAGAACCCGGAGGCGGAAAGTCCCGCTTCCCTTCGGACCCGTTTCCCGGTGCTTTTTCGGCCTCCACAACCCGCAAGCCACGGTGAGTCCCAAAAGTCCCGCTCTGTGGCCATATTGCCGCATCAACGCTTGCGGGGCGTAGAACCCAAACCTATATACAGCGCAACGTTTCAATCCCTTAGCCGGGCCGAAATGCCTGGAGAGGATCCCCTTTGGGGGCCGGTTGGGTCGGACGCAGCGATGTGCCGGTCCCAGCGGGTGCCACGAGGCCCGCCCGGCCAGCCGCAAGTTAAAGAGGACCAGCACAACATGGCTAAAGTCATTGGTATCGACCTCGGCACGACGAATTCGTGTGTCGCGATCATGGAAGGCAATACTTCCAAAGTCATCGAAAATTCCGAAGGCATGCGCACCACACCCTCGATGGTAGCCTTCACCCAGGACGGCGAGCGCCTTGTCGGCCAGTCCGCCAAACGCCAGGCCGTCACCAACCCGACCAATACGCTCTTTGCGATCAAGCGCCTGATCGGCCGCTCATTCGAAGATCCCACCACCAAAAAAGACAAGGACATGGTGCCCTACAGCATCGTCCGCGCCGACAATGGCGATGCGTGGGTCGAAGCGCATGGCGAGAAATATTCGCCGTCACAGATTTCCGCCTTCATCCTTCAGAAGATGAAGGAAACGGCCGAGAGCTATCTCGGCGAAAAGGTCGACAAGGCCGTCATCACGGTTCCGGCCTATTTCAACGACGCGCAGCGCCAGGCGACCAAGGACGCCGGCAAGATCGCGGGTCTTGAAGTTCTCCGCATCATCAACGAGCCGACGGCGGCAGCCCTTGCCTATGGTCTCGACAAGAAGGAAGGCGAGCTGATCGCGGTCTACGACCTTGGCGGCGGCACCTTCGACGTGTCGATCCTCGAAATCGGCGACGGCGTCTTCGAAGTGAAGTCGACCAATGGCGACACGTTCCTCGGCGGCGAGGACTTCGACATGCGCCTCGTCAATTATCTCGCCGACGAATTCAAGAAAGAGAACGGCATCGACCTGCGCGACGACAAGCTCGCGCTGCAGCGTCTGAAGGAAGCCGCAGAAAAGGCGAAGATCGAACTCTCGACTGCCAGCCAGACGGAAGTGAACCTGCCCTTCATCACGGCCGATGCCTCCGGTCCGAAACATCTCACGATGAAGATCACGCGCGCGAAGCTTGAAGCGCTGGTCGAAGACCTCATCCAGCGGACGATCGAGCCCTGCAAGGCGGCGCTGAAGGATGCAGGCGTAACGGCCGGCCAGATCAACGAGATCGTTCTCGTTGGTGGTCAGTCGCGCATGCCGAAAATCCGCGAAGCGGTGAAGCAGTTCTTCGGCAAAGAGCCGAACATGAGCGTGAACCCGGACGAAGTGGTCGCCATGGGCGCGGCCATTCAGGCGGGCGTGCTTCAGGGCGACGTGAAGGACGTACTGCTGCTCGACGTGACGCCGCTCTCGCTCGGCATCGAAACGCTGGGCGGTGTGTTCACGCGCCTGATCGACCGTAACACCACGATCCCGACCAAGAAGAGCCAGACTTTCTCCACGGCGGAAGACAACCAGTCGGCCGTGACGATCCGCGTCTTCCAGGGCGAACGCGAAATGGCGGCGGACAACAAGCTGCTCGGCCAGTTCGACCTTGTCGGCATTCCGCCCGCACCGCGCGGCGTGCCGCAGATTGAAGTCGCCTTCGACATCGACGCCAACGGCATCGTCAATGTGTCCGCGAAGGACAAGGCGACGAACAAGGAACAGACTATCCGCATCGAAGCATCGGGCGGTCTGTCGGAAGCCGATATCGAGAAGATGGTGAAGGACGCCGAAGCGCACGCGGAAGAAGACAAGAAGCGGCGTGAGGAAGTCGAAACGAAGAACCATGCGGAAGCGCTGGCGAACGGCACCGAAAAGACGCTTGAGGAAAATGCGGACAAGCTCGACCCGGCTGTGAAGGCGGAAGTCGAGGAAGCCCTCGAAGCACTCAAGACCGCGCTGAACGGCACCGATGCCGCCGAGATCAAGGCGAAGTCGGAGGCGCTCACCCAGGTTTCGATGAAGATGGGCGAAGCGCTCTACAAGGCAGCGCAGGCCGAAGCCGAAAACGAAGCGGCTTCCGGCACGGACAGCAGCCAGTCCGGCGAGGATGTCGTCGATGCCGACTTCGAGGAAGTCGACGACGACAAGAAGGACCAGGACAAGTCCGCCTGATCGGGGCTTCGTCATGATGTCTGTTTTTCTGCACAACCATGTGGACAGGGCGCGCGAAAGCGCGCCCTTCTCCGCATTCAAAGTTTCAAGGTGATCCCCGATGTCGAAGCGCGATTACTATGACGTGCTCGGGGTGAGCCGGGACGCGAGCGCGGAAGAGCTGAAAAAGGCTTACCGCTCGCAGGCTAAAAAGCTTCACCCCGACCAGAACCACGGCGACAAAAATGCCGAACAGCGCTTCAAGGAGCTGAACGAGGCCTATGACGCGCTGAAGGACGAACAGACCCGCGCCGCCTATGACCAGTTCGGCCACGCCGCCTTCGAGGGCGGCATGGGCGGACGCGGCGGCCCCGGCGGTATGGGCGGCGGCTTCGGCGGCGGCTTCGGCGGCGCGTCCATGTCGGATATTTTCGACGATCTCTTCGGCGAGTTCATGGGCGGAGGCGGTCGTGGCGGCGGACGCGGCGGACGACGTGGCGCTGGCGGCCAGATGCGCGGTCACGATCTTCGCTACAACATGGAGATCAGCCTGGAGGAAGCCTTCGAGGGCAAGAAGGCGCAGGTCCGCGTTCCCAGCTCCGTTGCTTGCGACGCCTGCCACGGTTCGGGCGCGGCGCCGGGCTCAAGCCCGATCACCTGTCCGACCTGTCAGGGCGACGGCAAGGTGCGAGCCTCCCAGGGCTTCTTCACCATCGAACGAACCTGCCCGACCTGTCATGGCCGCGGCCAGACAATCGACAAGCCCTGTCCCGTTTGCAGCGGCGCGGGCCGCGTGGAAAAGGAACGCACGCTCTCCGTCAATATTCCGGCGGGCGTCGAGGACGGCACACGCATCCGCCTGGCGGGCGAGGGCGAGGCCGGCATGCGCGGCGGACCCGCAGGCGATCTCTACATCTTCCTGTCGGTGAAGCCGCACCGGCTCTTCGAGCGCGACGGGGCGGATCTTTTCTGCCGCGTACCCATTTCGATGGTTACGGCGTCGATGGGCGGCGAGATCGAGGTGCCCACGCTGGGCGGTAAGAAGGTTAAGGTCAAGATTCCCGAAGGCGCCCAGACCGGACGGCAGTTCCGCCTGAAAGGCAAAGGCATGCCGGTGGTGAACTCGCGCGAGACGGGCGACCTCTATATCCAGATCACCATCGAGACGCCGGTGAACCTGACCAAGAAGCAGAAGGAGCTTCTGCGGCAGTTCGAGGATGCATCCTCGCCGAGCAACAGCCCGGAAAGCGCAGGCTTCTTTGCCAGAGTAAAAGAATTCTGGGAAGGGTTTCAGACCTGACACGCCGGCTCCGATGACACAACAAAAAGGGCCCCACGGAAATCTCCGCGGGGCCCTTTTCCATGAGACCGTTTCGCTTTTCGGCGGCTAGAGGCCGCGCGGTCGCATGCCAGATGGCAGTCCGGTTGCACAGGGCGGCAACGCCAGCGGCAATGCCCGCGCCGAGCGGACTGGCAGACAGATTTACGGGTCCGGGTGTGACTGCTATACCCGGAGCGCCGATTTCAGGGCCATTGATGGCCCAAGCAGCGGGACGACAGATGGGCCAGAACGTAAAGATCGCCATTACGGGAGCGGGCGGCCGCATGGGCCGGACACTCACCCGCCTGATTGCCGAAACCGAAGGGCTCACGCTTTCGGGCGGGATCGAGGCCGAAGGATCGCCGCATCTGGGCACCGATCTGGGCACACTGGCGGGGCTTGCCGCGCCGCTCGGCGTCAAGGTCACCGACGATGCGCTCAGCGTCATCAAGGACGCGGATGCGCTGATCGATTTTTCGGTACCGGCCGCCACGCTCGAATTTGCCGCGCTTGCCGCGCAGGCCCGCATCGTCCATGTGATCGGGACCACGGGCTTCAAGGACGAGGATCTGGCGAAGATCGAGGCGGCGGCGCGCCACGCGACCATCATCAAGGCCGGAAACATGAGCCTCGGCGTCAACCTGCTGGCCGCACTGGCGCGGCAGGCGGCGAAGGCGCTCGGGCCCGACTGGGATATCGAAATCCTCGAAATGCATCACCGCCACAAGGTCGATGCGCCCTCCGGTACGGCGCTGCTGCTGGGCGAGGCGGCGGCGGAGGGGCGCGGCATCGAACTCGGCACGCATTCCGAAAGAGGACGCGACGGCATCACCGGCGCGCGCAAGGAAGGTACGATCGGTTTCGCCTCGCTCAGGGGCGGTTCGGTCGTCGGCGAACATGATGTCATTTTTGCTGCGGAGAATGAGCGCATCGTGCTTCGTCACGTGGCGGAAGACCGCAGCATTTTTGCGCGCGGCGCACTCAAGGCCGCGCAATGGGGGCTGGGCACCGGCGGCAAGAGCAGGGGCCCCGGCCTCTTCGACATGGCCGACGTGCTCGGTATCGAATGAAAGCGTTTCCAGGCGAAGGGCCTCCTTCAAAAGAAGAGGGCGGTTCGCCGTCCGGAAATGCGGCAAAATAAAGATGTACACGGATCAATGGAGCGAGAGTTGGCCAATCTGCTTGTGCTTGTCCGCCACGGACAGAGCGAATGGAATGAGAAGAATCTTTTCACCGGCTGGCGCGATCCGGGCCTGACCGAACAGGGCAAGGCGGAAGCGAAGGAAGCGGGCGAGGCGATGAAGAAAGCCGGACTCGGCTTCGATGTCGCCTACACCTCGAACCTTTCACGCGCGCAGGAAACGAACCGCATCATGCTGGCCGAACTCGGCCAGTCCGATATCGAGATCGTGAAGAACGAAGCGCTGAACGAGCGCGACTATGGCGACCTCTCCGGCCTCAACAAGGACGATGCGCGCAAGAAGTGGGGCGAGGAACAGGTTCACATCTGGCGGCGCTCCTATGACGTGCCGCCGCCCGGCGGCGAGAGCCTGAAGATGACGGCGGAGCGCGTGCTTCCCTATTTCGAAAAGGAAATCCTGCCGCGCGTGCTGAAAGGCGAGCGTGTACTCGTCGCCGCGCATGGAAACAGCTTGCGCGCCCTCGTCATGCAGCTCGACAAGCTCAATCAGGACGAGGTGATCGCGCTCAACATCGCGACCGGTGCGCCGATCGTTTACGAGCTCGACGACAAAGGCAATGTTCTCTCGAAAAAGATGCTGATCGAGCGCGAGGCGCACTAGACGTTTTTGCGCGCCAGGCACACCGGCCCGATCAGGCCTGTTGCGGTGTTCCCTCGCCTTCGGCGAGGGGCACGCTGCGCAGCCGGGCAAGCGCCTTGTCGAGCGCTCGGGCGAAATCGGCGCGCTCGTTCGGAGAGAGCGCAGAGGCGACCTCAAGCTCGCGGCCGTGGCTCGTCAGGTGGAGATGGGTGGATTCGTCCGGCTCCTCGCGAAGCGCGACACGCACCCAATAGGGCTGGAAGCTGAAGGCGCGCGCATTGCCCTTCCGGTCGACGCGGCGGACGCGCAGTTCCTCATCCGATAATTGCACGGTTTCATGGGCGCGGGCGGCGCGGTAATTCGCACGGAAAGCCCACCAGACCAGCACGACTTCGAGGCCGCAAAAGCCGAAGACAGGCCAGGCGCCCTGCACCATGAACAGAATGCCGGCCGTGAAGTTCACCGTAGCGACGATACCGATAAGGATCACAAAGCCGCGCGACGACAGCGAGCGGTGCGGCGTGATCATCGCGTTGAAGTGCAAGGGGGGCGCAAGCGGCGCGGGATCGGGCAATGCAGTACTCATGGCAGACAAGAATAGGGCGCGCCCTGCCAGACGGCAATACGGCCTTGCGACGCAGGCAAGGTTATGTGCAAATCTCGACTTCATGCCGACACCCATGAAAAAAGCCGACATAGACGAGTTCTTCCGCCGCCTTTCCTCCGCCATGCCGGAGCCGAAGACGGAACTCCAGTATCGCAACACCTATACGCTGCTTGTTGCCGTGGTGCTTTCTGCGCAGGCGACAGATATCGGCGTGAACAAGGCGACGAAGGAGCTTTTCAAGACCGTCGATACGCCGCAGAAGATGGTGAAGCTCGGCGAGGCGGGGCTGACGCAGCACATCAAGACCATCGGGCTTTACCGCAACAAGGCGAAGAACGTCATCGCGCTTTCGCGCATGCTGATCGAGAAATATGGCGGCGAGGTGCCGCATGACCGGGACGCCTTGCAGGAATTGCCGGGGGTGGGGCGAAAGACGGCGAATGTCGTGCTCAACGTCGCCTTTGGCGAGCCGACCATTGCGGTCGATACGCATATTTTCCGCGTCTCGAACCGGACGGGGCTCGCGCCGGGAAAAGATGTCGTCGAGGTCGAGAAGAAGCTCGAAAAGGTTGTGCCGCCGAAATACAGGCAACATGCGCATCACTGGCTCATCCTGCATGGGCGCTATGTCTGCAAGGCGCGCAAGCCCGATTGCCCGGCCTGTCCGGTAAGCGATCTCTGCCGCTTCAAGGCGAAGACGGTGGCAGCGTGAGCGTCACGAAACCGGCGCTGTGCGCTTCGCCATGACGGCGGAGAGGCAGGCTTCCTTGCTTGCGGCTCCGCCCTCGATTTTTCGCGCATCGACATAGCGCGAGCCGAGCGCGCCGCCATCTGTCTCGTAGAAATAGACGAAGAGGCTGCAATCTCCGCCCCCATATTGCCAGATCTCGGCATGAGGCTCGGCGCGACGGAAATCCGGCTCGCCGAGACGCGCGGTGATCGCGGAAGGCGCGGCGCCGACCAGCGCATCGGCTGTCAGCGGTCCCGACAGCGACGGGCTGACGGCGCCGCGCGACCCGGTGGAGGGGGCCGCGCAGGCGGCGAGCCCCAGCGCCAGCGCGAAGACCGCCAGGTATCTCATGCGCTCCTCTGCGCCACGAGGCTCTTGTAGGTATGGACCATGAATGCGGTGCCGAAGAGCGGCGCGAAGAGATTGAGGATCGGCACCGTGGTGAAGAGGGCGACAATGACCCCTGCAATAAAGATGCGAAGGCCGTGGCGTTTCCTCATCGCCTGCGCCTCGACGGGCGGCAAATGGCGGAGCGCCACAAGTTCGAAGAATTCGCGGCCGAGCAGATAGCCGTTCACCACCCAGAAGAGCACGAGATTGACGCCCGGCAGCAGATAGAAGGGCAGCGCCAGCAGGTTCACGACAATGAGGACCAGCGTGAAGCGGATCGCGGTGAGCATCGACTGCCAGAAGGGCTGGTCGGCTCCCGGCGGATCGGCAGGATAATCCTCCGCCTCGACGCGGGCAGCGATGTTTTCCAGGAAGAGGCCCGCGACCAGCGAGACGACCGGATGGACCAGCGGGACCAGCACGATCACGGCGAGGAAGCGCGCCACGAATTCGAGGATCGCATCGACCCAGCCGCCCGCGAAATCCGGCCCGAAGGCGGGCAGGGCGGCAAGTGCCCATTGCAGACCGGCGCCGAACACCAAGAGCACGAGGATCGTGAGCCCGACGGAAATCAGCATCACGCGGCGGAAGGGCGGCGAGAAAGTCTCTCTAAAGGCGCGAATGGCGTCGGACAGCATGGGATACTCCAGCAGCGTTGGGCTGCCTAACCTAGAGCCCGTGCGCCGTGCCCGCAATGTGCCTGTCCGGCGACTGTGCCCTCGAAAATCGCGGAATTCCGGGGATTTGCGGCGTTTTTGGACTTATGAGGCTCAATCCCTATACTCCGGCCCGCAAGTTATTCCACTGACGCGTTTCAAATCGCCAAACGGCCCGCTTCACTGAGGAGCGCGCGCTTTGCCGGAACCGCGTTGAAATTCTCCCAATAATATCCAGAGGATCATGACAGACCTTAAGTATGACGTGGCAGGCATCGGCAATGCGCTGGTCGATGTGATTTCAAATGCGGATGACGCTTTCCTGACGGCGAACGGCATCGAAAAGGGCGGCATGACGCTGATCGATTCCGAGCGCGCGGATGCGCTCTATGCGAAGATGGCACCCGGCGTCGAAAGCTCGGGCGGCTCCTGTGCCAATACGATCGCAGGTCTCGCCTCGCTCGGCGGCAAGGGCGCGTTTTTCGGCAAGGTCAAGAACGACCAGCTCGGCGAAGTCTTCGTCCATGACATCAAATCGCTCGGCGTCGCCTTTCCCGCATCGCTCGCGCAGGAGGGTGCGCCCACGGGCCGTTGCCTCGTCATCGTGACACCGGATGCGCAGCGCAGCATGAGCACCTTTCTGGGCGCAGCGCAGAAGCTCAGCCCCGACGACATCGACGCGGACACGATCCGCGCCGCCGCTGTCACTTATATGGAAGGCTATCTGTGGGATGAGCCGGGCGCGAAGGATGCTTTCCTCAAGGCGGCGAAAATCGCCCATGAGGCAGGCCGTCTCGTCTCGCTGACACTCTCGGACAGCTTCTGTGTCGACCGCTTCCGCGACGAGTTCCGCCGCCTCGCAAAAGACGAGGTCGATCTCCTCTTCGCGAATGAAGCGGAAATCCTCTCGCTCTACCAGACGGACATCTTCGACGAGGCCTTGCAGCAGGTCCGCAAGGACTGCAAGTTCGCAGCACTGACACGCTCCGAGCAGGGCTCGGTCATCGTCGCCGATGGCGAGGTCCATGTCGTCGATGCGGCGAAGGTCGACAAGGTCGTCGATACGACCGGCGCGGGCGATCTCTTCGCAGCCGGCTTCCTTTACGGCCTGACGCGCGGCAAGGACCCCGTCACCTGCGGACGGCTCGGCGCGCTTGCCGCCGCCGAAGTCATCTCGCATTACGGGCCGCGTCCGCAGGTCTCGCTTGCCGAGCTTGCGAAGAAGGAGGGGCTCGCCTGACGAGCCCTGGTTTCGCGAAAAACGAATAAGGAAAAGGGGCTCACGGGAGCCCCTTTTTCATGTCTCAGATTTTCCTGAGATAAACATCGCGGATGCGGTGGTCGTCGCCTTTCCGCAAGATGAGATCGGCGCGCTGGCGCGTCGGCAGGATGTTCTTGTGAAGATTGGCCAGATTGATCGAGGTCCAGATCGCATCCGCCGTCTCGATCGCTTCCTTTTCCGTCAGCTTCGAATAGCGATGGAAATAGGCCGCCGGATCCTTGAAGGATGTGCGGCGCAGGCTCAGGAAACGCTCGATATACCAGCGCCGGATCGCTTCCTCATCGGCATCGAGATAGATCGAGAAGTCGAAGAAATCGGAGACGAAAGGCTGCGGCTCGTCGCCATCGGCAGGCTTCCAGGGTTGCAGCACGTTAAGCCCCTCCACCACGAGAATGTCGGGCTGGTCGACCGTCACGGTCTCGCCCGGAAGCACGTCATAGGTGAAGTGCGAATAGACCGGTGCCTCGACGCGGGGCGAACCCGCCTTCACATCCGAGAGAAAGCGGATCAGCCGTTTGATGTCGAAGCTCTCGGGAAAGCCCTTGCGCTGCATCAGCCCGCGCTCTTCGAGCAGCTTGTTGGGATAAAGAAACCCGTCCGTCGTGATGAGGTCGACCTTGGGATGGTTCGGCCAGCGCGCGAGAAGCGCGCGCAGAATACGCGCGGTGGTCGATTTGCCCACGGCGACCGAGCCCGCAACGCCGACGATATAGGGCACCTTGTCGGCGCGGCCGAGAAAGTCCGAGGTGACGCGGTAAAGCTCCTGCATCTCGCCGATATAGAGATTGAGAAGGCGCGACAAGGGCAGGAAGATTTCCGACACCTCGTCGAGCGAGATGCGTTCGCCGAAACCCTTCAGCTCCTCAAGTTCCGCTTCGGAAAGCGGCAGCGGCGTGTCCTCGCGCAGCCGTCCCCAGTCCGCCGCCGTGAAATGGCGGAAGGGAGAAAGAGACTCTCGTTCCCCGGTGTCGATCATGCCGGTCGCACCCATATCCCTCTCCGTCAATTTTCGGTGCGCGCGGCTTTTTCGTCGAGGCCGGAGCGGCCTTCGCGGCGCTCGAGTTCGGCATAAACGTCAGCTGGATCGAGGTCGAGAGCCGCGATCAGAACGAGCCAATGATAAAGAAGGTCGGCGCTTTCGGAGAGCGCGCCTTGGCGGTCGCCGGCAATGGCGGCGATCACCGTTTCCACAGCTTCCTCGCCCAGCTTCTGGGCGCAGGCCGGCACACCCTTCGAAAAGAGCTTCGCGGTATAGGATGACGCGGCGTCCGCTCCCTTGCGGGCAGCGATCACCTTGAAAAGTCGGTCAAGCTGGCGGGCGTCGGCGGCCATGTGGCGCTCCCCGGGCGGTTGACGGGCGCACGTCCGAACCCGTCGAAACGGCTCCGCGCGGCGACTTTGCGTAGCAGATTTGGGCCCGAGGCGCCAGAGCGGGCAAAAGGTGGCACGCTGCGGCGTTTCGGGCAGGTCAGAGGGCCTAGAGGCGAGTGGAGAGGGTGGTTCCCGAAAGCTCGCCCTTCTTGGTACCGTCCTGGTTCGCCTCCTTCATGTTGGCGCCGCGCAAATCCGCGCCCCGGAGGTCGGCACCGCGCAAATTTGCGCGAAGCAGGATCGCGTCCCCGAAATCGGATGCGGCAAGGATCGCCTTTTCGAAGTTCACATCGGCAAGAATCGCCTCGCGAAAATTCGCGCCTGCAAGGACGGCGCCGGCGAAGTTGCGGCGCGAAAGATCCATGCGGGCGAAGTCGGCACGCTCGCCGCGCTGCTGGCCGGTCTGGATCCATTCAAGGTGCGAGGCCAGCATCTTGGCCATGCGTTCGGGGCCCGGCGCCGTGCGGGGGCGCGTGGCGCGCATCATGTCGCCCCGTGTCGCGGTATCCTCGTCCAGGATGGCGCGGCGGAAATCGGCATCGGCAAGGTTCGCGCCGGAAAGCTCGACGCTCTTGAGCTCCGCGCCCGCGAAATTCGCGCCGCGCAGATCCGCGCCCTGAAGGCTCGCACCCGATATGGATGCACCGTCGAAATCGGCGTCGAGAAGCTTGCACTCGCTCATATTGGTGCCGTACATGCGCGCACCGCGAAAGCTGGAATTTTCGCGGCCCACCGGGCCGCTTGCGCCGCGCCGGATCACCGCGCCGCGGCGAAGATCCGCCCCTTCGAGCATAGCTTCGGTCATTTCCGCATCGGCGAAATTCGCACCGCGCAAATCCGCGCGAGAGAAGTTGGTGCGCGTCATGTTGCAGTGGTCGAAATTCGCGCTGAAGAGATTGGCACCCGAAAGGCGCGCATCTTCGAGGTTTGAATTCGAGAAGTCGCAGCCGATGAAATGGCCGTGGGAAAAATTCAGATTTCGGAAGTCGAGACCCGAGAGATCGCATTCCTTCATCACGACGCACCAACCGCCCGGAACGCCCTTCAGATAGCGCGTGTGCAGCTCGGCGAGACGCTTCAGCGCTTCCTGGCCGATGCGGCGGCCGATAATGGCGTTGCCATCGGACGTCTTGTTGCCGCTTGCGGCGTTGTCGCTTGTTTTGGTGGTGCCTTCGGAACTCGACATGATGAGGCAGAACCCTTTACGCGGACACAATCCCCGCGCGGAAAGGCAGGGCATCACAAAAGGATGTTAAGGGCCGTAGTTTTCAGATTTGCTTAACGCGGACCGGGATTACGGCAAGGAACGATGAAAAAGCGTCCGTCTCAGGCTGCTTCTCCGCGCCAGAACGGCGTCGTGCCCGAAAAGCGCTTCCAGAGACGGATGGCGCCTTTCCACTCCCTGGCGGCCCGCTTCTCATGCCAGGCGAGGATGCGCGATGCCGTCTCGCGCATCTCCTTGCCACCGGCGAGCCGCCCGAGAAGCATATGCGCGGTCGCGACATCGTTGAGGCCGCCGAAAACATCCTGAAGCTGGTTCAGATATTTGAGATAGGCCTTCACCTCTTCGGGATCGTAAAGCGAGGAAAAGAAGTGGAGCGCATAGCGCAGCCTCTTCAGGCGCTTGCGCAGTTCATGGCGGTCATCGCCTTCGAGGTCTTCGATCTCGCGGCCGAGTTTCGATGCCTTGGCGAGACACTTGTCGAGCGCGGCGCCTGCGAAGTCGCGTGCGAAGGCAGGTGCCTTGCGCTTCACATGCCAGTTCTTTTCCGTCAGGAAAAGGCCGTATTCGAGAAGGAAGCGCGTGTAGCGACGCGAGCGCAGAACCTCGATCGCGCGCTCCCATGCTTCATCGCGCGCTTGCATGACGCGTTTTTCCAACGCGGCGGAACGAGCGGCGCCGAGTTCGACGGGATCGAGAATATCCGATGTGAAGACATCGAGATCGCGCGCCGCGCCCAGTTCGCCTGCAAGCCATTTCGCTTCCGCCGCAAGACGAACGGCAAGGTCGCCGCCAATGACGGGGCGGAAAATTTCCAGAGCCGAGCGCGCGCGGCGAAGCGCAACACGCATCTGGTGAAGACCTTCGGGCGAGCGCTGCGTGACAGCCGCTTCCTCATTGGCCATCAGATGAAGAAGGCAATGGCGGAGCACAATTTCATAGGCATCGGCCAGTGTCGCGTGGTGGTCGATGACGACCGCCTCCGCCTTGAACGCACGGGGAACCGTGTCATGCAGCAGGGCGAAGCCGCGTTCCGATTTGCTCTTGTGGCCGATCCTGAGTTCGGCGATCTCGTTCAGGTCGAGCGCGACACGATAGAGACTTGCGGGCGTACCTTCCTTGAGTTCAAGTTCGACCTCGCAGACAGGTGCGTCATGCCCGCCGGCCTGCAAGGCACCGCGGTCGAGAGCGAGTTCGATCAGGTCGCCTTCGGGCGTTGCAATGTTCTGCACAGTGCGGCGAATGTCGCTGACAAGACGCGGCGAGATTGCATTGCCGTTCGCAAGCGCGCGGATGCGCGCGCGCAATTCTTCCGGCAGCTTGTTGAGATCGGGCGTGGAGGCAGTGCCTGGCAGCGCCGCTTCATATTCGCCGACATCGCGCGCAACCGTGCCCGCGCCGGCCCGATCGGCTTGCGTTTTCAGCGTCTGCACGAAGCCCCGCCCCTTGCGGCGAAGACGGAGCGCCATGCCGTTCTGTCCGAGAACAAGATCGGCGGTATCGAAATAAACGGAGTGGAGGTGCTTGCCGGAGGCGCGGCCCTGTTTCATGCGCTTGAGCGCCGGCGCGCAGCGTATCCGCTCAAGCTCGGCGGGCTCACAGACGAGCTTCAGTTCGATTTCCCGGTCGGACATGCAGGTCGGCGCCTTTGAAGACCCAGTGAAACCTCAAGCCGTGCGCTCAGGCCATGAAAGGATATTCTGCCGGGCGGCATGACGGCGCGCAATTGTCAGATTTGTCTTCGCGGCGTCCTGCGGCGTTTCCACACAGGCTGCACCGCAGGATGCTTCGTTACGGCACAAGGTCTTGTGGTCAAAGACGAACGGGGATACCGGCTCTGGCCATATGCTCCTTCGCTTCGCCAACCGTGTGGTCGCCGAAATGGAAGATGGAGGCGGCCAGAACCGCGCTCGCATGGCCATCGCGGATGCCTTCGACCAGATGATCGAGATTGCCGACACCGCCCGACGCGATGACCGGCACGGACACGGCGTCCGCCACGGCGCGCGTCAACGCGAGGTCGAAACCGGATTTCGCACCGTCGCGATCCATTGAGGTCAGGAGGATTTCGCCTGCGCCCAGCTTCGTCACCTTCACCGCATATTCGACCGCGTCGATACCGGTGGGCTTTCTGCCGCCATGGGTGAAGATTTCCCATTTGCCGGGTGCGATCTGTTTCGCGTCGATGGCGACGACGATGCACTGGTTGCCGAATTTTTCCGACGCCACGCGCACGAAGTCCGGGTCGAAGACGGCGGCGGTGTTGATCGAGACCTTGTCGGCGCCGGCAAGCAGAAGCTGGCGCACATCGTCGACCGTGCGCACACCGCCACCCACGGTCAGCGGCATGAAGCATTGCTCCGCCGTGCGGCGCACCACATCGAAAATGATCGCGCGTTCCTCATGGCTCGCCGTGATGTCGAGAAAACAGAGCTCGTCCGCACCCGCTGCATCATAGGCGCGCGCGGCCTCGACCGGATCGCCCGCATCGCGCAGATCGACGAAGTTGACGCCCTTGACGACGCGGCCGTCCTTCACGTCGAGGCAGGGTATGACGCGCGCCTTCAGCATCAGGCAGCACCCCGCAGAAGTTTCAGCGCTTCGGCCGGATCGAGACGGCCATCGTAAAGCGCGCGGCCCGATATCGCGCCTTCTATGCCGGAGCAGTTGGCGGCGAGAAGTTTCTTCAAATCGTCGATGGAGGAAAGGCCGCCCGATGCGATGACGGGGATCGAAATGGCATCGGCGAGCGACACCGTGGCGTCGATGTTCAATCCTTCGAGCGCGCCGTCGCGGTCGATATCGGTGTAGATGATCGCGGCGACGCCTGCATCCTCGAAGCGGCGCGCCATGTCGAGCACGGTGAGGTCCGACACATCCGCCCAGCCTTCGGTCGCCACGCGCCCGCCCTTTGCATCGAGGCCGACGGCGATCCGACCGGGAAACTTCGCGCAGGCCTCGATGACTAGATCGGGGTTCTTCACCGCCGCCGTGCCGATGATGACGCGGCGAATGCCTTTGTCGAGCCAGGTCTCGATGGTGGCGAGATCGCGGATGCCGCCGCCAAGCTGCGCAGGAATCGAGATTTCGGCAAGGATGCTCTCGACCGCGTCGGCGTTCACGGGGCGGCCCGCAAAGGCACCGTTGAGATCGACCAGATGGATATATTCAAAGCCCGCATCCTCGAAGGCGCGCGCCTGGGCGGCGGGGTTGTCGTTGAAGACGGTCGCCTTGTCCATGAGCCCATGCACGAGACGGACGCATTCGCCGTCCTTCAGATCGATAGCGGGAAAGAGGATCATTGGTTTGTTTCTTGTTGGAGCATGATCTTTTCCGAAAACCGCCCCTTTTGATATTCAAAGGAGGCACTTTTCGGGATCATGCTCTAGGGCTTCCACTTCAGGAAATTGCCGATAAGCGCGAGGCCGAGGGCCTGACTTTTCTCGGGGTGAAACTGCGTGCCCACCATGTTGTCCTTCGCGACCATCGCCGTCACGGGACCGCCATAGCCGACACGGGCGACGAGCGTCTCCGGTTCGGCGACGGCAAAGGCATAGGAATGCACGAAATAGGCGTGGCTCGCGGGCATGTCGGCGAGGAGCGGATGAGGGTTCACGATTTCGAGTTCGTTCCAGCCCATATGCGGGATCTTGAGCGAGGAGTCCGAGGGCTCGATCTTCACGACATTGCCCTTGAGCCAGCCGAAGCCGTCATGACTTCCGTGTTCGAGACCGCGCTCGGCCATGAGCTGCATGCCGACACAGATGCCGAAAAAGGGTTTTGCGTCCTTGCACACTGCCTCTTCCAGCGCCTCCACCATGCCGGGGATCGCATCGAGCCCGGCGCGGCAATCGCCAAAGGCGCCGACACCCGGCAGCACGATGCGCCCGGCCTTGCGCACCGCGTCCGGGTCGCTCGTGACCAGCACATCGGCGGAGAGGCCCGCATCGCGGCCCGCGCGCTCGAAGGCCTTGGCGGCGGAGCGAAGATTGCCGGAACCGTAATCGATGATCGCAACCTGCATGGAGATCAGCTTCCCTTTCTCGGACCAGCTTCGGGGAAGAGGCCGAAAATCTCGCCGGCGCCTGCGGGCGCGCGTGCGGGGCGCGGTGCAGGAGCGGGCCGCTGCGGCCAGACAGGCGCGGAAAGGGGCGCGACGGGCGCAACATCGAGCGGGCGATCCCATTTCTCGAAGAAGCGGCGTTCGGCTTCTTCCAGCGACGCGCCCGCGACGATGCCGATTTCGCGGTAACCCTTGCGGGCCAGCGTCCAGCGGCGGATGTCATTGCCCTCGAAGCCGAGCAGCAGCTGAAGCGCAAGCGAACAGAGCATGGCACCTTCAAGCCCGAGATAGCGCTCGGCGAGGAATGAGGTGACGGCAGTGAGGCCGATCCAGAGCCCGAGCGCGATCCAGAGGCGGCTGAAAAGGAGCCAGACCCAGGACAGCAGGAAGGCCGGGAAGGAGAAACCCTCCTTCACCAGCACAATGCCGGCGCCGTCGAGCGGCGCGCCGGGTAGTTCGTGGACTGTGTAGATGCGCATGAAATTCGTTCCGCCCGGACTCAGCGGGCATACGGTTCTGCAGACGCGCTCTATCTAGGACAGATTGGCCGGCAAGACCAGTATATCGACGGGTGATTGCCTAGTTGCCGAGCACGCCCTTGGTCGAGGGGACGCGGCCGGATGTGCGCGGGTCGATTTCCACGGCATCGCGCAGCGCCCGGGCGAGGCCCTTGAAGCAGCTTTCGACGATGTGGTGATTGTTCTCGCCATACATATTTTCGATGTGCAGCGTGATGCCCGCATTCTGCGCGAAGGCCTGGAACCATTCCTTGAAGAGTTCGGTGTCCATGTCGCCAAGCTTCGGCTTGGTGAAATTCACCTTCCAGACGAGATAGGGACGCTGCGAGACGTCGATCGAGACGCGGGTGCAAGTCTCGTCCATCGGGATCACGGAGGTCGCATAGCGGCGGATGCCCTTGAAATCGCCCAGCGCGCGGCGCACCGCCTCGCCGATGACGATGCCGGTGTCTTCCGTGGTGTGGTGATAATCGATGTGGAGGTCGCCCTGCGCGCGGACCTTGAGGTCCATCAGCGAATGGCGCGACAGCTGCTCCAGCATATGATCCAGAAAGCCGATCCCCGTATCGACGTCATATTCGCCCTGACCGTCGAGATCGAGCGAGACGAAGACATTGGTCTCCTTGGTCTTGCGTTCGACGGTCGCTGTGCGGCTTTCGGTTTCGATCTGCATGGTTCGGTTTCCGGTTGGCGGGCTCATGAAAAGCCCGTTCGCGGCAGCTTTTATCAGGCAGGGACGGGACAGGCCAGCGCAAAGCCCGGCAGCGCGCGCCCTGTCTACTTGAAGTGGCCAACAAGAATGGATCACAAATACTTACAGCACGTTAACCAATATTCTGGGGTGCTTCTCAGAAACTACTTTAAGAGTTTGCGAATCTTGTTGCGGTGCGGGAGGCAAGTTATTGATTCAAATTGAAGGCGTCCGGCACTTGCTGTGGTCATGGGGGCCGGGCTCACAAGATATTGAAGGCTTTCCGGGCTGGTGCATGAGCGGACCGGCCGCCATATAGAAGCTCACGGCACGCATCACGAAAGGGTTCCCGATGGCCTGGCAGACCCGCATGACGCCCGACCTCGCCCAGTTCATCGCCGAGCGCGATCATTTCTATATGGGGACCGCCAATGCCGAAGGCCGGCCCTATATCCAGCATCGCGGCGGGCCGAAAGGCTTCCTCAAGGTGCTGGACGAGAAGACGCTCGGCTATGCCGATTTCGCAGGCAATCAGCAATTCGTGACGCTTGGTCATCTTGCCGAGAACGACCGGGCGTTCCTCTTCCTTGTGGATTATCCGACGCGGCGGCGGGTCAAGATCAGGGGCAGGGCGCGGGCTGTTTCCAACGATCCGGCGCTGACCCGCTCGCTCGCCGATCCCTCCTATCGGGGCCGGGTCGAGCGCGCGATCCTCTTCGAGGTCGAGGAATGGGACGTGAATTGCCCAAGCCATATCCAGCCGCGCTGGGATGCGGGTCAGCTCACCCCCGCCTTCGACCGGCTGGAACAGCGCATCCGCACCCTTGAGGCCCAGGTCCGGGAGCTTGGCGGCGATCCCGGAGAATTCAAACTGCCGGGATAGCGTCCGAAACCCTCAAAACTCAGTACAGATTGTCCTTCGCGTCCTTCTTCAACCCCATGTCGATCAGCTTCGCGGGCACGAGCAGCTTCATCTGATCGCGAATGATCTGGCCGAAACTCGGCATCCGCTCGCGCGGGACGTGTTTCGAGGCATCCCAGAGGCCGGAGCGCCGCAGCGCCTTGGTGCAGTGGAAGTAGACCTCACGAACCTCGATGAGCATGACGGAACGGGGCTTTTTCCCGTTCACGACGAAGCGCTCCATCATTTCGGGGTCCAGAACCGTTTCCGCCACGCCGTTCACGCGCAGCATTTCCTCGAAGCCCGGCACGAAGAAGAGAAGCCCGACCGAGGGCGATTCCGTGATGTTGGACAGCGTGTCGATCAGGTTGTTGCCGGGCCGGTCCGGCATGGCGAGATGCGTATCGTCCAGCACATGAACGAAGCCCTGTTCGCCGCCGCGCGGTGAAACATCGGCGAGCCCGTTCGGGCGCGATGTGCCAATGCACAGAAAAGGCGACAGGCCGATAAAGGTCTTCGCATGCGGGTCAAGCGATGCGAGCACCTTGCCTCTCGTCTGGCCCGGATCGCGATAGACGGTCCTCAACGCTTCTTCGGTATCAAGTTTCCCGGACATTGAATCCCCCCTGATCTCATCAATTGCGAAAGACTATCATTTGCAATCCTATGTCGCCAGAGGCGAATGACTCATCAGGGCGTGAGCTGCCCCGCAGAAGACTTGACCCTAAGCGCGGGAGCAGCCACATGCTATCGGCAACCCCGACGCCTCCTGACACAGCAAGACAGGAACGAAATGACCTCGCACGACCCCATCAACTGGCACGGCACCACGATCCTCTCCGTTCGCAAGGGAGGCAAGGTCGTGATCGCGGGCGACGGACAGGTCTCGATGGGCGATACGATCATGAAGGGCAATGCCCGGAAAGTGCGGCCGCTCGGCAAGGGCGACGTGATCGCGGGCTTTGCCGGCGCGACGGCGGATGCGATGACGCTGTTCGAGCGGCTGGAAGCCAAGATCGAGCAATATCCCGGTCAGCTCATGCGGGCCTGCGTCGAACTCGCAAAGGACTGGCGGACCGACCGGTTTCTGCGCCGTCTCGAAGCATTGATGATTGTCGCCGACCGCGAGGTCACGCTTGTTCTCACCGGCAATGGCGATGTGCTGGAGCCCGATGGCGGCGTAACCGGCATCGGATCGGGCGGTAATTATGCGCTGGCCGCCGCGCGGGCACTCACCGACACGGAACTTTCGGCGGAAGAGATCGTGCGCAAGGCGATGGGTATCGCCGCCGATATCTGCGTCTATACGAACAACTCGCTCACCGTCGAGAGCCTCGACGCGTGACGGCATCCACTCTTGTGCGGTGGAAGCCGCCCCTCTGGCTTGTGGCCGCGGCCGGACTTCTCGTCCTCCAGGCGGTGCTGCTCCATGCGATGGGCCGCGTAGCGATCTGCGATTGCGGCACGGTGAAGCTCTGGCATGGTGTGGTGAAAAGCTCGGAGAACTCGCAGCATCTCAGCGACTGGTACAGCTTCTCGCACATCATTCACGGCTTCATCTTTTATGGCGGCGCCTTCCTTCTGCTCCGGCGTTACCCCGTGGGCTGGTGGCTCGTCGCCGCGCTTTTCGTCGAAGGCGCATGGGAAGTGCTCGAAAATACGCCGATGGTGATCGAGCGCTACCGGGCGGAGACGGTATCCCTCGACTATTATGGCGACAGCATCGTGAACTCTATCGCCGACAGCTTGGCCATGGTGCTCGGCTTTATTCTCGCCGCGCGTCTGCCCATATGGGTGATGGTGACAGCGGGCCTTATCATGGAGGCCGGTGTCGGCTATCTGATCCGCGACAACCTCACCCTCAATGTCCTGATGTTGATCTACCCCGTCGATGCCATCCGCGAATGGCAGGCGGCAGGAGGAATGTAAGAAGATGACCAGTTTTTCGCCGCGTGAGATCGTTTCCGAACTCGATCGCTATATTGTCGGCCAGCGCGATGCGAAGCGCGCCGTCGCGATCGCGCTGCGCAACCGCTGGCGGCGCCAGCAGCTTCCCGAGGAGCTGCGCGAGGAGGTGCTGCCCAAGAACATCCTGATGATCGGGCCGACCGGCGTCGGCAAGACGGAAATCTCGCGCCGCCTTGCCAAGCTCGCCGAAGCGCCGTTCCTCAAAGTGGAAGCCACCAAGTTCACCGAAGTCGGCTATGTCGGCCGCGACGTCGAACAGATCATCCGCGACCTCGTCGAGATCTCGCTTTCGATGACGCGCGAACGCCGCCGCAAGGATGTGCGCGCCAAGGCGCATCTCGCCGCCGAGAACCGGGTACTGGAAGCACTCGTGGGCGCCAATGCCAGCGAGGCGACGCGAGAGAGCTTCCGCAAGAAGCTCCGCGACGGCGAACTCGACGACAAGGAAATCGAGGTCGAGGTTCAGGATTCGGGCGGCGGCATGCCGACATTCGATATTCCGGGCATGCCGGGCGGACAGGTCGGCATGATCAATCTCTCCGACATCATGGGCAAGGCCTTTGGCGGGCGCACCAAGCCGCGCCGGATGCAGGTGCGTGACAGCTATGAAGTGCTGATTGCGGAAGAAAGCGACAAGCTGCTCGACCAGGAGCAGGTGACGCAGGATGCAATCCGTGCGGTCGAGCAGAACGGCATCGTCTTTCTCGATGAGGTCGACAAGATCTGCGCGCGCGCGGAAAAGCAGGGCGGCGATGTGAGCCGCGAGGGCGTACAGCGCGATCTCCTGCCACTGATCGAGGGCACGACGGTTGCGACGAAGCATGGCGCGGTAAAGACCGACCACATTCTCTTCATCGCATCGGGTGCCTTCCACATTGCAAAACCCTCCGACCTTCTGCCCGAACTTCAGGGCCGCCTTCCCATCCGCGTCGAGCTTCAGGCGCTGACGCGGGAAGATTTCCGCCGCATCCTGACCGAACCGGAAGCGAGCCTCATCAAGCAATATGTCGCCTTGATGAAGACGGAAGAGGTCGATCTCGACTTCACCGATGATGGCATTGATGCCATCGCCGATATTGCGGCCTCGGTCAATTCATCGGTCGAGAATATCGGTGCACGCCGTCTTCACACCGTTATGGAGCGGGTGCTGGACGAGGTGAGCTTTGCCGCCTCCGACAAGTCCGGCCAGACGGTGCGGATCGATGCGGACTATGTGCGCGAGCATATCGGCGACCTTACCAAGAATGCCGATCTCACCAAGTTCATTCTCTGAAGCGTGCGCGGCCGGGATCGGGCCGGTCAGCGCTTCATCTCCTTCTTTCGTCTGTCGAGAAGGGCGAGCATCTCCGCGATTTCGGCCTGTCCAAGCCCGGCAATCTCTTCGGCCAGACGATTGGCAAGTTCCGTTGCCTGCGGGGCAAGATCGGATGTGTCCAAGACGATACGGGGATGCGACAGCCGCGCAAGCCGCTCCAGTTCCTCCGCCTCGTCCCAGATCACGTTGAAATAGCCGATGATGGCCTGCACCAGCCGCCAGCTCGGGCGGCCGCGCTTGCCATGCTCCAGCGCGGAGAGATAGGCGGGCGTGACGCGCAGCGCCTCCGCCATTTCCTTCATGGTAAGCCCGCGCGCGGCGCGCAGTTCCCTGAGTTTGCGGCCGAAGGGCGTCATCTTTTCTTGCGCAGCCAGATATAGAAGGCGCCGCCGCCGCCATGTTTGGGGTGGGCGGGCTGAAAGCCGGAGACATGAGTGCGAAGGTCCGCCTCATTGAGCCAGCGGGGCAAGGCGCTGCGCAGCACACCCTGGCGCTCCGGCACCTCGTAGAATGTGCTTCCGTGCAGCGTATGCCGCGCATAGGGCGAGGTGCCCTTGCCGGTGATGACCAGAATGCAGCGCAGCCCGCGCGCGCGCGAACGGGCGATGAAGGCGTGGAGCGCCTGATAAGCGGTTTCCTGGCCGTGACCGTGCAGATCGAGCGTCGCCTCGATTTCCGCCTGGCCGCGCGCGAGCCGCTGGCTCGTGCGCCGGTCGAGTCCGGTCAGGGGCGGTGGTTCGGCGGGGCGGCGGGGCTTGGCGGGCGGCGGGGCCGGTTGCGAACGGGCAGGCGAAGGCGGGCGAACGGGAAAGGCGGAGGGGTTCTCACGCACGGGCGGTTCGAGCGTCTCGCCCGGCGCCCCGTCCAGCCCCTTGCGGGCATGGTGCGATATCGGCTTTGCGTCCTTCGTCACCGTGCGCCAGAGCTTGTGCTCCTCATCCGTCAGGCGGCGGTGGCGGGATTTCGAGCGCGGCATCTTCTCCTTGTCGCTCGCCATGAAAATGCCCTGTCCGGTTTTGCCGCCCGTTTATTAAGGTGCAATATCCTTCGGCACCAGCGCAATGAGTTCGCCTTCCGCCTTCATGCGGCCTGCGATCTCGCCCGCTTCCTCGCCCGAGCCGAAGAAGATGTCACCGCGCTGCAATCCCTTGATCGCCGAGCCCGTATCCTGCGCCACCATGAGGCGGCGCACTTCAACGGAATTCGTACCATCGGCCGTCGGGTGCTCGGTCGTGAGGAAAAGCAGGGTGCCGAGCGGATGCACGCTTCGGTCGACGGCGAGGCTACGTCCCGGCGTGAGAGGTATGCCTTCCGCACCGGGCGGTCCGCTGGAGGGGTCCACATCCCTCAGTATGCGGAAGAATATATAGGATTCATTTTCGCGCATCAGGGCGCGGCCTTCGGCGGGATGGGCGGAGAGCCAGGCGCGGATCGTCTGCATCGACACTTCTTCAAGCGGCATCTCGCCATGCTCGACAAGGAGCTTGCCGATGGAGGTATAGGGGTGCCCCGTCTTCGCGGCAAAGGAAAGGCGTACGATCTCGCCCGTTTCGAGCCTGACCCGGCCCGACCCCTGCACATGCAGAAAGAAGGCATCGATAGGGCTTTCGAGCCAGACAAGCGCGAGCTTGTCCGTATCGAGCGCGCCATCCTCGATCTGCGCGCGCGTCGGGAAGGAGCCGCCGCCCGCCACCATGCGAAAACCGGCTGGCGGCGCAAGTACCGGCGTCTGATAGACCCCGTGGCGCGTCAGCGAACCTTTCATCTCGGGCTCGTAATAGCCGGTGAAAAGACCGCGCGCTGCGGGAAAACGGACGGGCACGAACCAGTGCTGGAAAAAGCCGCGCGCATTGGCCGCGCCGGAGCCGACCTTGGCCGCCGCCTTGCAGGCAGGCTGCCAGTCGCCCGCACGGCCGTAAACCGGATCGCCACCCTTCGTGTCGAGCGGCGCGGACGGAGAAAGGCGCAGGATGCGCGCGCAGGAACCCTTGAAGGCAGAAAGCGCGGCAGCCTGATCGTCCGTATACCAACCTTCTATGTCGGACCAGGAAATGCGTGTTGCCGCCGATGCCGCATGGGCGCTCATGCCGAATATTCCGGGCGCTCCAGGCACTCCAAGCGTAATGGCAAGAAGGAGTCCTCCAAAAAGGAGAAGGGCAGCCGCACTATTACGCATCGCCGCTGCCGCCGGTCAGCCGGAAGCGCCGGTAGCGACCAGCTTCCAGTTCGGATCGCGGCTTTTCACGTCGCGCTCAAAGGTCCAGAGGTCGGTCACTTCGCGCACCGTTACGGGATCGCCTTCGACCACCACGCCATCATCGTTCTTGGTGCAGGAGGTGAGCGTGCTGCGGAAGGAGACGGTGAGACGCGCGCGCGTCCCTTCAAGGGCAGCGGCGTCGAGCACCGCCTTCTCGATACCGATGAAGGCCTGCTCCACCTTGAGGCCCTTCGCGTCGCGCTCGTCCATCGCGCTCTCGAAGCTCTTGTAGACATCGGCCGAGAGGAGCGGTTTCAGCGTTTCGCGGTCGCCTTCGGCAAAGGCCGTCACGATCATTTCATAGGCCGTGCGCGCGCCGGAGAGGAAGGCATCCGCATCGAAATGGGCGTCTGCCGCGGCAATGGCATTAAGGCCATCGGCAAGTGGCGTACCCGGCTCGGCAATACCGTGCCAGCGGCTGCGACGGGGCGTATCGGCAAAGGGATCGCCTTGCGCATCGACGGTGCGCACACCTGCCTCGGCTTCGGCGCGGGGGCGCTTGGGCAGCGTCACGACCTTGTCGTTGCCACTTGCATCGCCGGAATAGGGGTCATAGGGCGGGCGTTCATGGCCCGTCCGCCGCCCGAGTACGCTTCTGAGTTTCAGAAAGACGCCGACGGCGATCGCGAGCAGGATAATATTGAGGAGATTCACGCCGTCGTCCATTTGCTCGAGGAGCCCTTTCGCATCGTCAGGCCGGGCGGCTGGCCTTCCGTTACACTTGTTCTTGCACTCATTCTTGCGCTCAGGTCAGGTCTTTTACTTAAGCGTTCCCGCCTGCGCCTTCCAGAGCCATAACCTAGGGCATCGGGCCGCGTTTTGCTACCGGAGCCATGCGTGGCAAACCCGGCGGAACTCTCGCCGCACTCTGGTCAAACTCTGGCTGAAGCATATGGGCAAGCGGGGTTCCACACCCTATCTTGTTTTATTAGGGTCCGTGCCTCGGGGTGACCACCGGATGAGCCCCGAATGCCCCCCGAATGATCATAGGGCCGGATTTTCCGAAACCGCGCTCTGAAACCACTGAAAGCCAGCTGTGCCCGCTTTTCTCTTCCTCATCTTCATCGCCGTGCCCCTGATCGAAATCGCGATCTTCATCGAGGTCGGGGGCGCGATCGGCGTCTGGCCGACGGTCGGCATCGTGCTCGCCACCGCCTTTATCGGCGCGACGCTGCTGCGTGTGCAGGGCCTCACGACCTGGCGTCGGGCCGAAGAGGCGATGCGGCGGGGCGAACCGCCGGTCGCGGAAATGCTCGACGGTGTCTTTCTCTTCATCGCCGCCCTTCTCATGGTGACGCCGGGGCTCTTTACCGACTGCATCGGCTTTGCCCTTCTCATCCCGCCTTTCCGGCGCGCCATCGGCCGCTATGCGGCACGGCGCATCGCGGCCAGCAGCCGTTTTACCGTCTATTCGAGTGGCATGAGTGGTGGCATGAGTAGTGGCATGGGGGGTGGGCCACAGCGCCCCGGACCTCATTCGGGCCCGCATTCAGGAGGCCCGGTGATCGAGGGCGAGGCCGAGGAAATCGGCGAGAATGAAAATGACCGGAAGGGCGAAGGTCCGCGCGGCGATTCACCCTGGAAGCAATAAGTCCGTCCCGGACACATCGGCTTTCTTGTCGCTCCGCCTTTTCCGTGCTAGCCAGCAGCCTTCGTAAAAAGCGAGAAGCGGTGAGGCAAGAATGTCGGATCAGGGCTCGATCAATACAGGCAATGCGGGCAATGGCGGCGAGCCGCCGACGGCGCAGCTCCGCGTATTGACGCAATACGTCAAGGATATCTCCTTCGAGAACCCGAACGCCCCGCAAATGTTCGGCCCCCTCGAGGAGCAGCCGCAGATCGGCTTGCGCGTCGATGTCGGCGTGAAGCGCATGAACGACAATGACTACGAAGTGACCCTGAAAATCAGTGCCGACGCCAAGGTGAAGGACAAGCCGATGTTCCTGGTCGAGCTCGAATATGCCGGGCTCTTCCGCCTTACCAATATTCCCGAGAAGGATCTCGAAGCGGTGCTCGTCGTCGAGTGCCCGCGCCAGATCTTCCCCTTCGCGCGCCGTGTTCTCGCGGACGTCACGCGCGATGGCGGTTATCCGCCGCTGATGATCGACCCGATCGATTTCGTGAACCTCTACCAGCAGCGCCGCGAACAGATGGCGCAGGAAGTCGCCGAGACCAAGCAGCCGAACTGACGCCGGGGCTTCAGCCCTTCACGGCGAGCCAGAGCGCGTCTTCGCCCAGCGTGGCGACAAAGGCATCATGCGCGGCGCGCTCCTCATCGCTCAGGCGCGGGGGAAGGGGCACGGGGCGGCTTTCGCGCGCAACGCGTCTGGCGCCCGCGCCCGTCCCGCCCGCATCGGCCTGCAATACGAGGCCCGGCTGCCGCCCGCCCATCAGCTCCAGATAGACTTCGGCCAGAAGCTCGCTGTCGAGCAATGCGCCATGCCGGGTGCGGCCCGAATTGTCGACATTGAAGCGGCGGCACAGCGCATCGAGATTGTTCTGGGAGCCGGGAAACTTTCGCCGCGCCATGTCGAGCGTGTCGATGGCGCGCGCCATGGGAATGGGCGCCCGCCCGATCTTCTTCAGCTCGGCATTGATGAAGCCCATGTCGAAAGAGGCATTGTGGATCACGAGCGGATCGTCGCCGATGAATTCAAGGAACTCATCCGCCACCTCCGAGAATTTCGGCTTGCCGCGCAGGAACTCCTCGGAAAGCCCGTGAACGCGGAAAGCGCCTTCCGGCATGTCGCGCTCGGGGTCGATATAGGTGTGATAAACCTTGCCCGTGGCGACATGGTTGAAGAGCTCGAGGCAGCCGATTTCGACCAGCCGGTGTCCATCCTGCGGACTGATGCCCGTGGTTTCGGTGTCGAGAACGATCTCGCGCATGTTCTTCCCGTATCGCCTTTTGAAATCCGCCGCCTTTCCGAAGTCGCTTCTGGCGAAGCGAAGACGGCCCCGAAGGCGGTATGCAGATTCTCGCCTATTCGTTCACGAAATGGAACGATCCATCTTCGCCGATAATGCCGCCTGGATTCCAGGCGACTTCCCATATGTGATTGTCGGGATCGGCAAAATAGCCCGTATAGCCGCCCCAGAAGGCTTCCTCGCCGCGCTTCATGATGCGGCCGCCGGCAGCTTCCGCCTCTGCGAGAACCTGGTCCACCTCTTCCTTCTCGCGCACATTATGCGCAAGCGCGACGCCGGAAAAACCTTCGCCGTAAGGCGCGAGTTTCGCATCTTCCGCAAGAGCATCACGACCGAACAGGGCGAAAACGATACCGCCGCACTGAAAGAAGCAGACGGAGGGATTGCTCTGCGGCAGCGGCTTCCAGCCCAGCGTTTCGTAAAAACCCTGCGCGCGCGCGAGATCGGCAACGCCAAGCGTGATGAAGCTTATGCGTTGTTCCATGACCCGCTTCCTTTCATCTGTCTCCCGTCCTCAGCCGTTGCGAAGCCGTTCCTTCAACACCTTGCCTTCGCGGGTCTTGAGCGCATCGACAATGGCGGCAACCTGCGCGCGCGCATGATCAAGGCCCTTGTCGCTTTCGACAACGAAGTCCGCGCGTCTGCGCTTTTCCTCGTCGGGCACCTGCTTTGCGTGGATCGCAGCGAATTTCGCCTCATCCATGTCGGGCCGCGCGAGAACGCGCGTCTTCTGCAGATCGTAGGGGGCGGAGACAACCACCACAACATCGACGCGCGTTTCGCCGCCCGTCTCGTAGAGGAGCGGGATATCAAGCACGGCCATTGCGTGGCCTGCTTCCATATTCTCGCGCAGGAAATCCATCTGCGCCTCGCCGACAAGCGGATGCACGATGGCTTCGAGCTTCTTCATTTCGTCCGGCATGCCGATGACGCAGCGCGACAGCGCCTGGCGGTCGACCGCATCGTCGACAATGGCGGAAGGAAAGACCGCGCGGATCGGTTCCACCGCCTTGCCACCCTTTTCATAGAGCTTGTGAACGGCGGCATCCGCGTCATAGACGGGTACGCCTTCCTCGCGAAACATCTTCGCCGTTTCCGATTTACCCATGCCGATCGAGCCGGTGAGGCCGACAAGAAGCATATTCTTCCCCCCGTTTTCATTATCGCGTCTGTTGCGGCTGGCCGATATCGGCCAGCACGATATTTCTGAGTTCTTCCGTCACATGCGGACGCACGCCGAACCATGCTTCGAAGCCGGGCACCGCCTGGTACAGCAGCATGCCGAGCCCATCGACAACTTCGTGGCCTGCTTCGCGCGCGCGGCGCAACAATCCGGTTTCGAGCGGCGTATAAACGATATCCGTCACCACCGCATCGCGCGGCAATGCGGAGATGTCGATATCGACATCATTTTCGCCCTTCATGCCGAGCGTCGTCGTGTTCACGAGAAGGCCGGCCCCCTCGAGCGCTTTCTCCGTCTCGCTCATCGCCAATGCCTTCGCGCGGGTGAGGCCGAGATCGCGGATCAGCGCCTCGGCACGTTCCACCGTCCGGTTGACGATGCGGATTTCGGGCGCGCCTTCGTCTTCGAGCGCCAGCGCAATGGCGCGTGCCGCGCCACCCGCTCCGAGCATCACGGCCGCACCTTCCGAAATCCGCCAGTCCCGAGCACCCGCTTTCAGGTTCGCCATGAAGCCATAGCCATCCGTGTTGCGGCCTTCGAGCGTTCCATCCTCGCATGTGACGATGGTGTTCACGGCCTTCAGGCGCGCTGCCACCGCGTCGTGACGGGTGAGTGTCGCATAGGCCGTTTCCTTGTGCGGCACGGTCACATTGGCGCCGATGAAATCGAGCTTGTGAAGATGGCGGATCGTTTCGGGCGCATCCTCCGGCTTCACGGCCAGCAATTCATAACGCGCATCGGGAATATGGTGCTCGGCAATCCAGTGATTATGGATCAGGGGCGAGCGTGAATGGGCAACCGGCCAGCCGATGACGCAGACTTTTTTCATGGTGCGGGCCTCCCGGCGGAACGAGAATGCGTCTGGCTCGGCCTTGTCATGTTGTAACCGCTCCCCGACGGCGCAGCTCGTCGAGCAACGGCAGCATGGGCAGGCCGAGGATCGCGAAATAATCGCCCTCGATCCTTTCGAAGAGCTGCACACCCGGCCCTTCAAGCTGGTAGCAGCCGACACTCTTCATCACGCGCTCACCTGCCTTGCCGAGATATTCATCGAGAAAACTTTCGCTGAAAGCTCTCATAGTAAGCGTTGCGCGCGCGGTCAGGTTCCAAACTGTCTTGCCGTCTTGCACCAGGACAAGGCCCGAGTGAAGAATATGCGGGCGTCCGCGAAAGGCGAGCAGGTTCGTGCGCGCCTCCTCCATGCTTTTCGGCTTGTCGTAGCGCTTGCCCTCACAGGAAAGAATCTGGTCGGCACCAATCACGAGCGCATCGCCATGTTTTGCCGAGACGGCAAGAGCCTTTGCTTCGGCGAGCTTCAGCGCCAGTGCATCGGTCGCAGCTTCGGGATCGTCTTCTCCATCCGCGAAGCCAGCCTTGATCTCATCTTCATCGACGCGCGAATCCTCTGCCGTGAAAACGAGGCCCGCATCGGCAAGAAGTTTCTGCCGGACGGCGCTCCCCGAGGCGAGGATAAGGGACTGGGACATTACTTGTGCTCGGCTTTTGCTTCTATCAAAGGTCAGCTTGCGCGCTGGCGCTCATTATAGAGGTTGAGGACGGCGGCCGCCGTTTCCTCGATGGAGCGCCGCGTGACGTCGATCACCGGCCAGCCATTCCTGGCAAAAAGCCGGCGCGCAAAGGAAATCTCGTCGGCGACCACATCCGGCGCGACATAATCCGTGTCGGTATTCTCGTGCAGCGAAAGAAGCCGGTTCTTGCGGATTTGCACAAGGCGATCCGGGCTCGTGGTCAGACCGACGACAAGCGGACGCTGGACATGTTCAAGATCGGGGGGCAGAGCCACATTGGGAACGATCGGAATATTCGCCGCCTTGATGCCGCGATTTGCCAGATAGATACAGGTCGGTGTCTTCGATGTGCGGCTGACACCGAGCAGAATGATGTCGGCATCGTCTAGGTCGCCCGCCGACTGCCCGTCATCATGCGCCATGGTGTAGTTGAGCGCGGCGATGCGGTCGAAATATTCCGCATCCATGATGTGCTGCGAGCCGGGCTTGTGCGAGGACTTCTTGCCGAGATAGCGACCGAGCGCCTTCATCGCGGGATCGAGCACGGAGATGCAGGGTGTCTGTATTTCCGCACAGCGTTTCTCCAGCCGCTCGCGCAGCTTGTTGTTCACCATCGTAAACATGACGAGCCCCGGCGCGTTCTCGATTTCGCCAAGCACACGCTCAAGCTGTTTCGGCCCGCGCACCAGCGCATAAACATGCTCGATGGGACGCGCATCTTCATATTGCGCACAGGCTGCGCGCGCGACCATGTTCAGCGTTTCGCCGGTCGCGTCGGATACGAGATGAAGATGAAAGACGCGCTTGCTGCTCATGTTTCGTACCTGGATATGCTGCCTTCCGGGTTCGATGCATGTGCCTCTTCCCAGGGTTTTGCAACCTAGACCGTTTTCCGAGCAGGTGGAAACACCGGCCGAGCCGGAAAACGCACCGGACGACAGGCTGCGCCAATTCTTTTTCATTCGAGACATAACAGGCACTGCACATGTTCGCTCCATGCCTGTGGAAAGCTGTGATTAACGGGCGCAAGTGGCGTTATTCGGAGAGGCCCTACCCGGTCATACCCGTGCTTCGTTTTCCCTCCCCCGTTTCATGAGTCCGTTAAGAAAGACCAGAGTTCACTTGCGCAAAACGGGTATGACCGGCGAGTCTCGCAGCGGCACCAGATTTATCCACACAATTAACGCTGCCGGCGGGAAAGACGATCCACAGTACAAATCCTTGCGTAGACAGGCGCGACGCTCTGTCGGGCTGAAATTGCGCACAGGCTGTGGCATAGAAGAGGTTGAGGAAATACCGGCGGACGAAACAATTGCCTTTCTGTGGAAAAATCAGGGCCGTATTTTGATCCCCGGCATCCACAGGCATCTACTCCTATCAACAACCTTTAAGACTCTTTTATAGATTTGGGAAAAGAACACGTGGGCAAGAAAATGGCTCCCGGAACAGAGCTTCCGGAGAAGAAACTGCTGAGAGCGCTTGCCGGCGTGGAGACGCATGGCGTACCGCTCTGGATGATGCGGCAGGCAGGCCGTTATCTGCCGGAGTATCGTGAGGTGCGCGCCAAGGCGGGCGGGTTTCTCAATCTCTGCTACACGCCCGAACTCGCCGAGGAAGTCACCTTGCAGCCGATCAGGCGCTATGGCTTCGATGCGGCGATCCTTTTTTCCGACATTCTGGTGGTGCCCGATGCGCTCGGGCAGAAGGTTGCCTTCAAGGAAGGCGAGGGGCCGGTGCTGGAGCCGATCACGGACGGGAAGGGCCTTGCGGCGCTCTCAAGCCCGGCGCGCGTGACGGAGCATCTGACGCCCGTCTATGAGGCGGTGGAGCGGCTCTCGCGGAGCTTGCCGAAAGAGACGGCGCTGATCGGTTTTGCCGGAGCACCCTGGACGGTTGCGACATATATGGTCGGCGGCAGGGGTTCGCCCGACCAGGCGGCAGCAAAGCTCTGGGCTTACCGTGAGCCGGATGAATTCCAGAAGCTGATGGATATTCTGGTCGAGGCGACGGTCGAGCATCTCTCCGCGCAGGTTCTTGCCGGGGCCGAAGTCGTCCAGATCTTCGATACATGGGCGGGCAGCTTGCCGGAGCTTTCCTTCGAGCGTTTTGCGCTGCGGCCCGTGAAGGCGATCCGCGAGCTTCTGCAGGCGCGCTTTCCCGGCCTGCCCGTCATCGCCTTTCCGCGCGGGGCAGGGGCCATGTCGGTCCGTTATTTCCAGGAGACCGGCGTCACGGGTCTCAGCCTCGACACAGGTGTTTCGCCGGCATGGGCGCGCGAACATCTGCAATCGCGCGGATGCGTTCAAGGCAATCTCGATCCGCTGCTTCTCGTTGCCGGTGGTGACGAAATGAAGACGCAGGCGCTCCATATTCTCGAAACATTGGGCGAGGGCCCCTTCATCTTCAATCTCGGCCACGGGATCGTGCCGCAGACGCCGCCGGAACATGTCGGCGAACTGGTGAAGCTCGTGCAGGAATGGCGCCGGTGAACGGCAAAGCGAAGAAAAAGATCGCGATCATCCTGTTCAATCTCGGCGGGCCGGACGGGCCTGACGCGGTGCAACCCTTTCTCTTCAATCTTTTCAACGATCCGGCCATCATCAGCGTGCCAAATCCGATGCGCTGGCTGCTGGCAAAATTTGTCTCGAAGCGCCGTGCCCCTGTGGCAAGGGATATCTATGCCGAGCTTGGCGGAGGCTCGCCGCTCGTGCCGCTGACAAAGGCGCAAGGATCGGCTCTCGAAGTCGCATTGGCCGATAGCGAATCCGACTATCGCTGTTTCCTCGCCATGCGCTACTGGCATCCCTTCGCCGACGAGGCGGCGGCGGCCGCAAAGGCCTGGGGCGCCACCGAACTCGTGCTGTTGCCGCTTTATCCGCAATATTCCACGACGACGACAGAATCCTCTCTGCGGGACTGGGAGAGGGCGGCGGCAAAAGCCGGGCTTGCCGTTCCGGCAAGATCGGTCTGCTGCTATCCGACGGAAGAGGGTTTCGTGGAGGGCTATGCAGCTCTGTTGCAGGCTGCCATCGAGAAGGCAGGCGGTCATGAGGGCTTTCGCGTTCTCTTTTCCGCGCATGGTCTGCCCAAAAAGGTGATCGAGAAGGGCGACCCCTATCAAGCGCAGGTCGAGCAGAGTTGTGCGGCCATTGTCGCGAAGCTCGCGCTTGCCGCTCCCGCCAATGAGGAACTGGACGGGGAAAATCTGGACTGGGTTACCTGTTACCAGAGCCGGGTCGGCCCGCTTGAATGGATCGGGCCTTCGACCGATGACGAGATCCGCCGCGCCGGAGCGGAGGGCAAATCCCTGATCGTGCTGCCCGTTGCCTTCGTTTCGGAACATTCAGAAACGCTGGTCGAGCTCGACAAGGAATATGGCCACCTGGCGAAGGAAAGCGGGGTGCCTGTCTATATCCGGGTGCCGGCGCTTGGCACCGAACCTCACTTCATCGAGGGGCTGGCGCGCCTTGTGCGCGCCGCGCGGGCGCAGGAAACGATCCTCTGCCCGGAAGATGCGGCGGGTCATATCTGCACGAAAGACGCCGGGCTCAAGACGATCCGCTGATAAAAGAAGAGAAAAAGGAAAGAAGATGCTGGATTTTCTTGCCCAATACTATCAGTGGATCAAGGCTCTTCACATCATTTCGGTGATCTTCTGGATGGCCGGCATGGCTTATCTACCGCGGCTTTTCGTCTATCACGCGGAGGCGGAGAGGGGGTCCGACAAGTCCGAGACCTTCAAGATCATGGAGCGACGGCTTCTCAGGGGCATCGTCAATCCGGCGATGATCGCGGCCTTTCTCTTTGGCGGGCTGATGCTCACCATCAATCCCGGCCTTTTCTCCGATCACTGGATGCAGGTGAAACTCTTCCTGATTTTCGTCATGTCGGGGCTGCACGGCATGTTTGCGCGCTGGCGCAAGGATTTCGACCGCGACGAGAACAAGAAAGACGGCCGTTTCTACCGGATCGTGAACGAAGGCCCGCCCGTTCTGGTCATCTTCATCGTGCTGCTCGCGGTCGCAAAGCCGTTCTGATCGTGGCTGCGTTGGCGGTCGCAAAAGGCCTGTCGTCCAATTTCCGTTGAAATTGCGGCCGGTCCGCTTTATATGGGGATTGAAGCCGGGTTTCTTCCGGCGGCCTTCCCGTGTTCTTTCCCGGCTGCAAGCGGTCCCTCACGATCCGAAGGGCATCTCCAGCCAGAATATCCCCGCGAGAGATTCCAAAGGGCAAAGCCCAGGGTCCGGCGCGGCGACGGAAAGAGACCCGAGGCCCGTTTCCCCGACCGACATCATCAAATCGTTCGAAGACCCGACATCCTTCCTTCCAAAAAGATTTCCCCTCCCTCGTTCAGAGGTCCGACCTTCAAGCAAGGCGGCAAGTGGAAACCCCAGAGAAAGACCGACCAAGCCGATGACGCAGATCAAGCTGCAGGACCTCAAGGCCAAATCCCCGACCGACCTTCTGGCGCTCGCGGAGGAACTCGAGGTCGAAAACGCCTCCACGCTCAGGACGCAGGACATGATGTTCGCGATCCTGAAGCAATATGCAGAGCAGGGCGTCGATATTATCGGCGAAGGCGTGGTTGAGGTGCTGCCGGACGGTTTCGGCTTCCTGCGCTCGCCGGAAGCGAACTACCTTCCGGGCCCGGACGACATCTATGTTTCCCCCTCGCAGATCCGCCGCTTTTCGCTGCGCACGGGCGATACGGTCGAGGGCGAGATCCGCAGCCCCAAGGATGGCGAGCGCTATTTCGCCCTTCTGAAAGTTTCCACGGTCAATTTCGAGAGCCCGGACAAGGCGCGTCACAAGGTCCATTTCGACAATCTGACGCCGCTCTACCCGGACTCGAAGCTTGAAATGGAAGTCGATGATCCGACGCTGAAGGATCGCTCCTCGCGCGTCATCGACATCGTCGCCCCGCTCGGCAAGGGCCAGCGCGGATTGATCGTCGCACCGCCGCGTACCGGCAAGACCGTTCTCCTCCAGAATATCGCCCATTCGATCACGACCAATCATCCCGAGGCCTATCTGATCGTCCTCCTGATCGATGAGCGCCCGGAAGAAGTGACCGACATGCAGCGTTCGGTGAAGGGCGAGGTCATCTCCTCCACCTTCGACGAGCCCGCACAGCGTCACGTTCAGGTCGCCGAAATGGTGATCGAGAAGGCAAAGCGCCTCGTCGAGCATGGCCGCGATGTCGTCATCCTGCTGGACTCGATCACCCGTCTCGGCCGCGCCTACAACACCGTCGTGCCTTCCTCGGGCAAGGTGCTGACCGGCGGTGTCGATGCGAACGCCCTCCAGCGCCCCAAGCGCTTCTTCGGTGCGGCGCGAAACATCGAGGAAGGCGGCTCGCTCACCATCATCGCCACGGCCCTCATCGACACGGGCTCGCGCATGGACGAAGTCATCTTCGAAGAATTCAAGGGCACGGGTAACTCGGAAATCATTCTCGACCGCAAGATTGCCGACAAGCGCGTCTTCCCCGCCATCGACATTCTCAAGTCCGGCACCCGCAAGGAAGAGCTGCTGGTCGAGAAGGGTCAGCTCTCGAAGATGTATGTGCTGCGCCGTATCCTCAACCCGATGGGCACGGTCGATGCCATCGAGTTCCTGCTCGACAAGCTCAAGCAGACGAAGAACAACGCCGAGTTCTTCGACAGCATGAACACATAATCAGGCAAATGCTGCTGTTCTTCCCGCTGCACTTCTTGCGTGTAGCGGGTTGAGCGGATGCCGGGATCCGATGTCGATTTCAAACTCGCCCCGCCGCTTACGCTGCGCCGCGCGATTTTCTTCGATATCGGTGCGGGCGTGCCCGACGTGCCGCATCTCTGCGTCTGAGGGCTGACGCTTCAGCGCTTCGGCGTTTCCATCATCTTCCCGATGAAATCCGTAATCGCACTGGCAAGTCCCGGCGCCAGCTCTGTGCGCGGGTCGACGTAAAGCGCCATGTTTCCCGCGCGGTCTTCCGGCGCCTCTTTCAGCACATGGTTCATGTTCTCGATGGCGATGAGGGTCACGTCCTCACGCGCGGCCGCGAGTTTCTCGCCATCGGCGGGGCGCTGCTGAAGGTCGCGCGTTCCCTGCACCACAAGCGCCGGCACGTCCGTCCTGGCGAGTTCGGCGGCGGGGTCGTATTTGAACCAGGAGATGAGATAGGGCTGAACGCTTGGCCGGTAGAGCATGTCGAGCTGCGAGGGTACGTCCGCCACTGTCTCTCCGCGTTCGAGGCTCTGGAGAATTTCCTCCGAGCGCGTCGCTATTTCCGGCGGCAGGTTCTGGCCGGCGAGCTGCTCGCGGATGAGCGCCGGGGCGGGCCGTCCGCTCGGCGTCAGAAGGACAAGCCCGGCGACATCGTGCCGCTGCGCGGCGATGGTCGCGAGCAATGCGCCCTCGCTATGGCCGAGTGCGACAATGCGGCGGATGCGCGGTTCGCGTTCCAGCAGTTCGAGCCAGCGGACCGCATCCTCGACATAGGTTTCGGCGCGAAGTTCCTCTTCCGCGTGTGCTGCGCCGATGCTGTCGCCGACGCCGCGCTTGTCGATTCTGAGCGAAGCGATGCCGCGCTCGCCGAGCGCATGGGCGAGGAGCTTCAGCGAATTGTTCCGCCCGCTTGGAAAATTACCGTCCCGGTCCGTCGGACCGGAGCCGGCAATGATCAGCGCCGCATCGACGGGCTCTTCGCCCTGCGGCATGGTCAGCGTACCGAAAAGTCCGTCTTCGAGGTTCACCTCGCGCTCGCTCCATGATGTCGGCCACGCTACCGGCCCTGAAGCTGGCCCTGATGCTGCATGGGCCGTGAAGACGGAGGCGAACAGAAGAGCAAGCGCGAGCGCGAGGCGTGTCATGGTTTGAGCATTTCCCATCCCGGATAGGACCCGTCGAATTCAGGCGTCCCTGACGGTTTTGATCACGGCACGAGTACGCTCGCGCCGACCGTCTTGCGGGCTTCCAGATCGAGATGGGCGCGCGAGGCTTCGGCAAGCGCATAGCGCTGCTTCACCTCGATCTTCACCGCGCCGGATTTCACCACCGCGAAAAGATCGTCCGCCATTTCCTGCATCGCGGTCGGCGTCTTCGCGGCGTAGTGATACATGGTCGGGCGCGTCACATAGAGCGAGCCCTTCTGCGCGAGGATGCCGAGGTTCACATCCGTGACCGGGCCGGACGCATTGCCGAAGGAAACTAGAAGCCCGAGCGGCGCGAGGCTGTCGAGCGAGGACATGAATGTCGCCTTGCCGACGCCGTCATAGACGACGGGAAGCTTTGCGCCGCCCGTGATTTCGGTCACGCGCGCGGCCACATCTTCCTTCGAATAGTCGATTACGTGGTCACAGCCATGTTCGCGCGCGAGCTTCGCCTTTTCTTCCGAGCCCACCGTGCCGATCACCGTCGCGCCGAGATGCTTCGCCCATTGGCAGGCAATGAGACCGACGCCGCCCGCCGCCGCATGCCAGAGGATCGTCTGGCCTTTCTCGACCTTGAAAGTCTGGCGCAGCAGGAACTGCGCGGTGAGCCCCTTCAGCATCATCGAGGCGGCGACGTCGTCGGCAATGCCGTCGGGTATCTTGACGGCGCTTGCGGCAGCGATGTTATGGGCTTCGGCATAGGCACCGACCGGCCCTGACGCATAGGCCACGCGGTCGCCCGTCTTGAGTGTCGTCACGCCCTTTCCCACCGCTTCCACGATGCCCGATGCTTCCATGCCGATGCCGGAGGGAAGCGGGACGGGATAGAGGCCAGAGCGATGATAGGTATCGATGAAATTGACGCCGATAGCCTTGGCGCGCACCGTGACCTCGCCGGGATCGGGATGGCCAAGCTCCACGGGTTTGAGGGCCATTACTTCCGGCCCGCCGGTCTTGTCGATGCGGATCGCCTTGATCGTCGTCATGCGTTTCGTTCCGTTCTGTTTGTTTCAGCGTTTCGGCTTGTTCAGCGCCTCGAAAGGGCGGGCCCCATGTGGACGGTGAGCGTCGCGGCGATGAAGCCGGGATCGGGGAAACCGGGATAGGGCCCGGGCGACATTGCCGCGACTGCCGTCATGCCGAAACGTCAGGCCAGATGACGCTGGAAGAACTTGATCGTGCGATCGTTCGCTTCGTCCGCCGTCTTCTTGTCGTAATGCGCGCCGCCAGGCCGCGCGAAGGCGTGGTCCATCTCGGGGTAGCGATGAATGGTGACATGCGGATTGTCGCGCAGACCGTTCACGATCTGCTCCTGCGCTTCCGGCGGCACGAACTCGTCCTTGCCCGCCATGTGCAGCATCAGCGGCTTCTTGATGCCCTTGGCATCGTCGAGGCGGTTCTGGATGTTGACGCCGTAATAGCCGACCGAGGCATCGCTCGATGTGTGGCAGGCGGTGAGATAGGCGAGCTGCCCGCCAAGGCAATAGCCCACTGCGCCGACCTTGCCGGATGTCATGGGACGCAGTGTGTCGATGGTTGCCGCGATATCGGCGGTGCCTTTTTCGACATCGAACTTGCCGAAGAGATCGAAGGCCTGCTTCCACTCTTCTTCGGTCTTGTCGGTGATGTCGATGCCGGGCTCGATGCGCCAGAAGAGATCCGGGCAGAGCGCGACATAGCCCTGGGATGCATACCAGTCGGTCAGGTCGCGCATGACCTGATTGACGCCGAAGATTTCCTGGATGACCACGATGCCCGGCTTGGATCCGGTGCCGGATTCCGGTTTGGAGAGGTAGCCGGAAAAGGAGCCGTCGGGGGTTTTGATGGTTATCGTCTCGCTGCTCACTTGCGCATCTCCTCGTATCGTCTCTTGGGAAGGGTGGGGTCCGCGGGGGACTCTACCTATCCTTAATGGGCGAAGCGAGGGGTGGAGCGGGGGAGGCCGCAGCTTTTTGCAGCCTCCATCGGAGCATGGTCCCGGCTATCGGGCAGGCCAATCAGAGAGGGCCGGTATCAGGCGGCGCGCTTTTGCGAGCCGAAAGAGAAGAGCTTCGAGAGACGGGTTTTACCGTCGCTCTCGCGGGTCTTGCCTTGGGTCTCTTCGGACCGGCCGCTGCGAGCTGAAAGGGCGAGATCGAGCGCGCCCACATAACTCGTGGCATAAGTGGCAAGGATGTTCATTTTATTCACCTTCAGACACGGCCGGCGGGGAACCATTCCCATCGAAGTCGGCCGCGTATCCTTTTGCAGCTTTGTTTTATACTGGGGTTTATGCTGGTGATATGACGGGTCGGCGCCTATATATCAAACGATCTTTTTGCACCGCAGTTGTGAGAATAACTAACATATGGCTCCCCGCCGCCTGCCATCGCTGAAAGCCTTGCGCGCCTTTGAGGCGGCGGCCCGGCATGGCAGTTTCTCTCAGGCCGCGGGTGAGCTCAGCGTCACCCATGCGGCGATCAGCCACCAGATCAGGGCGCTGGAAGAGGCGCTGGGCGCGCCGCTTTTTCACAGGACGGGCCGCCAGGTCGAGCTGACCGAGCGGGGCCAGAAGCTCTTTCCGGTTCTCTCCGCCGCCTTCGAGCAGATGGCGGAAGGCTGGGCGCAGGCCAGCGCGAAGGACAGTTCCGCACTGACCGTCTCGGTCGAGCCGTCCTTTGCCGCGCGCTGGCTCGTGCTCAGGCTCGGCAAGTTCAACCGCGCTCATCCCGAAATCGAGCTTCGCCTGCTGCCTTCGTCGGAGCTTGTCGATTTCGCGCGCGAGGATGTCGATATCGGCGTGCGCTACGGGCTGGGCGGCTGGCCGGATGTCGTATCCGAAAAGCTTTTCGAGGCGACGGTCTATCCGGTCTGTTCACCTGCGCTTCTTGATCCCAAGCGCCCCATCCGCAAGCCCGAAGACCTCAAATCCTATCCGCTCCTCCATGAAGAGACGATGCAGCACTGGGTGAACTGGCTCGAGGAAGCGGGTGTGAAAAACCCGAGCTGGGCGCAGCGCGGCCCGCTTTTCGTCGAAGCCTCGCTCGCGCTTCAGGCCGCAGCCGCAGGCCAGGGTGTCGCGCTTGCCAATGATACGCTCGCCATGGCCGATCTCGCGGAAGGACGTCTCGTCCGCCTCTTCGATATCGAGATGCCGGACGAGGAAGGTTACTGGCTCGTCTATCCCGAAGGCAGCCTGAAGAAACCCAAGGTCGATGCCTTCCGCCGCTGGATCCGCGAGGAGGCGGGGCTCGGTCCGCCGGAAGCGCCGAAGCCGCCCGAACTGCTCACGCCGCAGGGCAGGGGCAAGGCGGTGCGCTAGGCGGGGTTCGCCCGTGCCCGTTTCAATTCCTCCACCAGCGCGTCCCTGTCCGTAACCGGGAGCGAGCAGGTCTCGCCGGCGCAGACGTAAGCCGTCGGTTTGCCGTCCAGCTTGTCCTTGCCATGTGCGGGGTGCGACGCGGGGAGCGCCGCCCCGTCCTCGATCCGCATTACCACGCGGGACGGGCAGGAGACCCTGAAAGCCGCTTTTGCCAGTTCCGCCGTTTCCGCCTCGCTCCCGATCAGCACGACCTGCACGGGGCGGAGCCGCGTATCGAAGCTCGCAATGTAGCTTCCCAGCGGAAAGATGTTTTCCTGAAGCTCGCCCGCGAAGGCGCGGATCAGCTCGTCGGCGCGGGTGAAGTACTCCTGCTTGCCGGTCATGAGCGCGAGCTTCGTCAGCGTGTCTGGCAGGGTGCCGTTGGCGGCCGGGGTGGCGTCATCGGCGACTGTCCGTCTACGGACGATGAGCGCTGGTGCGTCATCCGCGGTGAAGAAATAGCCGTCATTTGCCTGGTCGCGATAATGGGCGTCGAGTTCGCCGACAAGGCTTTCGGCGTCGGCCAGATAGGCGTCGTCGCCCGCCGCTTGCGCCAGCGCAAGTGCCGCATCCGCCATATTGGCGAGGTCGTCGGCCATCGCGATGTGCTGGAGCTTGCCGTCCCTCCAGGCATGGTGGAGCCGCCTTGCACCATTTATCTCCGGGCGCATCGTCTCCATCACGAAGCGGAAGGCATCCGCTGCCCTCTCCACCCATTCGCTTTCGCCGAAGGTTGCGCCCGCGCGCGCCAGCGCCGCAATCATCAGCCCGTTCCAGTCCGCCAGCACCTTGTCGTCGAAGCCGGGATGGACGCGCATGTCGCGCTCGGCGAAAGCCCTTGCCTTCAGGGGTTCGAGGGCTGCTTCCTCTTCGGCCGTCACGGGAGCATCCGCGCGGGCGAGGCGATTGAGGATATTCGTCTCCTCCCAGTTGCCTTCGGCGGTCACGCCGTAGAAGCGCTTGAAGAGCGTCGCCTCGCCGGGCGTGAAGAGATTGTCGATCTCGGCTTCCGACCAGACATAGAACTTGCCCTCGACGCCCTCGCTGTCCGCATCGAGCGATGCGGCGAAGGCACCCTCGTCGGTCGTCATCTCGCGCGCGACCCATTCCACCGTCTCGCGCACGCGGCGTTCATAGAGCGGCTTGCCTGTCTCGGCCCAGACCATCGTCAGGAGATCGATCAGAAGCGCATTGTCGTAGAGCATCTTTTCGAAATGCGGCGCGAGCCAGAACTCGTCGACCGAGTAGCGCGCATAGCCGCCGCCCAGATGGTCGTAGATGCCGCCTTCCGACATGTGGTCGAGCGCGCGCGTCACCGGCGCGGCGAAGTCCTCGCGGCCCGTGCGCAGATGCGCGCGCCATATCAGCGAGAGCAGGGGGACTTGCGGGAATTTCGGCGCGCCGCGAATGCCGCCATGTTCCGGGTCCATGATATCGACGAGTTTTTCGGCGACGACGATCGGCACTTGCGGTGTCGGCTCGCCCGGGCGCGCGGTGGCCGATTGCTTCTGCAACGCATCCACCAGC
>CXWF01019337.1_pt1 | contig 57505 bp, 63 predicted proteins | sample 468421 | NCBI WGS metagenome assembly CXWF01 (sample SAMEA2620812, study PRJEB7988) | marine metagenome | biome: marine biome (ENVO:00000447); feature: surface water layer (ENVO:00002042); material: "saline water (ENVO:00002010), including plankton (ENVO:xxxxxxxx)" | depth 5 m
GGGCGTGACTCCCCTCCGAAGTATTTCGGGAACGAAGAAGCCGGATCAGGCCTTCTGCGTGAGCCAGACACCCATCGCCATCACCGCGATCCCTGCGGCGCGGGTGAGGCTCACGGGGGAAGCGCGGGCGCCGAAGAGGCCGTAGTGGTCGATGAGCGCCGCCGAGATGAGTTGGCCCAGCAACACGAAGAACACCGCGTTACCGACGCCGAAGCGCGGCGCGACGAAGGTGATCGACAGGACGTAGAAGGCCACGAAGAACCCTGCGAGAAGCAGGTAGCGCGGCGCTTCGCCCAGCCGTGTGAGTGCACCGGGGCCGGTCAGGAGTGCTGCGACCACCGCGATGACGAAGGCGAGGCCGAAGACGACCACGCCGGTCGCGAAGGGGTTTCCGATCCGCTGGCCGAGCGAGGCGCTGAAGGCCGCGAGGATCGGGATACCGATGCCCGCCGCGAGCATCATTGCCACATAGGCGGGGGTGCTGTTCATGGCAGGATGTAGGTTGCGGTGGCCGTGGCCACGGGTTTGTCCGCAGGCAGCGCCGTCATGGTCGCGTCGGCAAAGATGACTGCGCGCCCGGCGCGCACCACGCGGGCGCGGCAGGAGATGCGCTCGCCTGCGCCGGGGCGCAGGAACACGGTGTCGAGGTTCGTCGTCGCGACCGGCTTGAAGTCATCGAAGTGTCCGGCGACGGCAAAGACCATCGCGGTATCGGCCAGCGCCGCGAGGGCCTGACCCGAAACGATGCCGCCCACCCGCGCGATCTCATCCGTGATCGGGATGGACAGCACGGCGCCAGTCTCCCCGATCTCGTCCACGCGCATGTCGAGCGCACGGACCCAGGGGGCGAACATGTCGGCGAGGATTTTTTCTGCGTCGGCTGGTGTCATGGCCGCACAATGCGGTCACCCGGCGGGGCAATCAAGCCTCAAGCAGTGGCATCATTGCTGCACGGCCGCCCGCGTCGCTGTGGGATCGCCCCCGCGGTCCCCGCATGTCGAACCCTTGACGCTGGGCGCATTTGCCGTGCCGCGATGAACGAGGATTGTGGATGCTTCTCAATCGCCCTCCGCGGCCACGTTCGCGATGGCCTGAGCAAACGCCGCGCGCAGGGTTTCGTCGGAAAACGGTTTCTGGACGACCGGGCAGGGCGGGTAGGATTTCAGGAGTTCCGGCGCCTCGCCGTAGCCGGTCGACACCACGAAGGGCACGCCGTCGCGGGCGAGGCGTTCGGCCACGGGGACGGACTGTTCATCGCCCAGATTCACATCGAGGAGCGCGAAGTCGAACCTGTGGGTTTCGATCAGGTCGAGCGCCTCGCTGACCGAGGCGCTGATGCTGACGTCCTTCGCGCCGAAATCCTCAAGGATACCCTGCGCATCCATCGCGATGATGAGCGTGTCCTCGACGATGAGACCGCTGCCCGACAGGTGGAAACCTTCGGGCGCGACCGACTCGATGGTCGCCGTGGCGGGCGGCAGATCGTTGAGTTCGATGCGCGAGATGTGGCGCGCCGGAATCGCGAACTGCGCCTCGACCCCGCTCACGCGGTAGTCGATGGAGGCCGCGCCGCCCAGTTCGTGGGGGATCGACATTTCGATGATGGTGGAGCCGAAGCCGCGCCTTGCGGGGGCCTGAACCGGCGGGCCGCCGGATTCCTTCCAGTCGATCCCGATCCCGCCCGCGTCATCCTCGCGGATCGTGATCTCCACGCGGCCCGACTTGTCGCAGAGCGCGCCATATTTCATCGAGTTCGTTGCCATTTCGTGAACCACGAGGGCGACGTTCGTATAGGCGGTCGGCGACAGGAGAGCGTCGGGGCCGTCGATGATGACCCGGTCGGTCTTGGCCGCGGCATAGGCCTCGAACTCGCAGCGGATGAGCTCCTTCAGCGGGGCGGGTTCCCACCGGTCGCGGGTAAGCTGGTCATGGGCGCGGGCGAGCGACTGGATGCGCCCGTCGAGCCGGTTGGTGAAATCCGTGATCCCGCGCGCGTCCGATTTGGTCTGGGACACGAGCCCCTGCATCAGGTTGAGGATGTTGCGCACGCGGTGGTTCAGCTCGGAGATCAGCAACTCCTGCTGTTCCTGCGCACGCCGGCGTTCCTCGGCGGTGGCGTCTGTGACCTTGAGAAACACTTCCAGGAGCACGACGCGCAACTGATCGGCTGCGTGGCGGGCATGGTCCGACCAGGCCTCGGACCGGCCCTCGACGTCCTGTTGCCAGGTCTCGAAGCTCTTGCGCGGGGTCAGGCGGGTACCGTTCGGGCCGACCTCGGCGGGCTTGGTGGGGTCACCCGCCCAGTTCACCTTGCGCGCCACCGGTTCGCGGCACAGCACGAGGTAGTCGCGCGGGTGGCGTGAGACGGGAATGGCGAGGATGCCTGCCGTGCGGTCGGCAAAGGCCGAGGCCCCCGGAAGGACCGCGCCCAGTTCCTCGGTCGCGAAGGTTCCGGTGCCCGGCCCCCCGTCCAGCAGGCGCGCGATGTCCTCGAATTCTTCGGCGTTCGGCGTCGTCCCGTTCGCGCTGAAATTCCCGGCGTGATACAGGACTATGCCGTCATGGGGGATCACCTTGTCGATGTCCTCCGACAGCGAAAACAGGCTCTGGTCGAGCGCGAGGCCATCGGCCATATGCGCCATGATCCGGGTCTGTAGACGGGTCGTGTCTTCCTGCGCGCGCCCGCGCAGCATCGACTGGTACTGGCCCAGTTCGAAGGAAAACAGGTGGGCGAAGAGCTCCACCGCCGTGCGCCGCTCGTAGTCGATGTAGCGTGGCGAATTGTGGTGGCAGGCGAACAGCCCCCAAAGCTCGCCGTCCTTCATGATCGACACGGACATCGACGCCTCGATGCCCATATTGTGCAGGTATTCGATATGGATCGGCGACACGGCGCGCGTGACGGCCAGCGACAGGTCCACCGGCTTTCGGTCGTCGTCGAGTCCGGGGCGGATCACCGAGCCGGGGTCGTTCACATCCGCGATCAGGCGCAGGAGCGCCTTTTTGTAAAGGGCGCGCGCCTGCACGGGAATGTCGGAGGCGGGGAAGTTCAGCCCGTGATAGCGCGTCTCGCCATCCGCGCGGCTTTCGGCGATCACGCGGCCGGAATTGTCCGGCTGGAATTCATAGACCATCACGCTGTCGAACCCCGCGATGGTGCGCAGACCGTCGGCGGCGTTGCGGGCGAGGGTGCCCAGATCGTGCGTCGTGTCGATGCTGCGTATGAGGGGAAACACCTCGCTCATCACGTCGGAGGAACGCGGGCCGGCCTTGGGCTCGAACTCGAGGATGAAGTAGGTTCCGTTGTCGTGGAGCGACAGATCGAACAGCTTGCCGTTGTCGCGCAGGGCCACGCCGAAGAGCCTGAGTGCGATTTCGGAGATGTTCGAACGTGCCGCGCCTTCGCGGATGCGCTGGAGCGTCTCGGCGTCGATCAGGTCGCTCACCGGACGACCGATGATATCCGCGACGTCCAGTCCGAGGATTTCGCCAAGGTTTTCCGAGGCATGTCGCACCGTCCAGTCCGCCGACAGCGCCACGAGCGCACCGTAGGATTGCACCCGGCCAAGCAGGTGGATCGGCTCCCGGTCGCAGTTGGTCAGATCGACAGGCTCGTTCGGGTCGATGTGGTCGACGAGGCTTTCGGTCATGCCGGAACCCCGCGAAACGCAACCTCGGCGGCGCGCGCGAAAATCGCATAGCCCGCGCGGGTCTCGTCCGTCAGGATGCGTGCTTCGTCGCTGTCAGGGTCGATGGCGTCGAGCCGGGCGCAGATGGCTTGCCAGCCAGCGCGGCGGTCCTCTGCCGCGAAGAAACGGGGGAGGGTGGCTATGCCCGCATCCAGCGCCCGCTTCCGGATCACGGCGAGGCCCAGGTTGGAGCCGTAGACCAGATAGCCGACGGCGAGAGGCGACAGGCTTTGCGTCGGCACCAGCGCGGGCGGGGTCACGCCGCGCTCGGCGCAATCGGCGTCCAGCCGGTCGAGCAGCGCAGGGATCAGGCCGGCCATTTCGGGCAGCGGCGGCCCGCTGGCGGCCCGGTTCAGCGCGTCGAGCGCGCCGCGCTGGGCTGCCAGAAAGGCGGGCAGATGCGTAGCGGGGTCTTCAAGGAAAGGCGCAAAGCCGGCTTCCGATGTGTCGTGGTCGTGTCGTGTCGCGCGGCGCACGGCCTGGCGGAAGCCGCGGCCCTGTGGCTGCGACGCCGAAAGCAGTGAAGGTCGTGTCATGTCTGTTCAGATTATCCCACTCGTACTGTACCCGCTGACGAACCCCTCGTGGCCCGCAAAAGTTCCGACGCGAGTGAAGAAAGGTCTCACATCAGAAAATAATTTCCGACAGCGAAGGCGGTGGCGATGGCCGAGAGGCCGACGATGACGAGAAGCCCGTCACGCGTGACCATCGCAACGGCCAGGATGGAGACGGCAAAGCCGAGGATCGACGAGGTGAACGGGACAAGTTCGAGCACAGGCATCATCGCCCCGGCCGCAAGGCAGATCAGCTGCGGCACGATGAGCAGCGGTGGCTCCACCAGCGGACAGAGCCGTTCATGCGTGATGCGGTCGAGCCAGCGGGCGGGCGGGGTGAGCCAGTCGAGGCCCTTCGCGATCCGGTTCCTGTTGGCATGGCGCCGCATGATCCACTTCGGCAACCAGACGTGCCGGCGATGGGCGATCATCTGGAACGAGATGAGGGCGATGGACACGCCGCAGATCGTCGAGAAGAAGGGAATGCCGCTGGCCGGGGTCACCACGAGCAGGGCAGGCACCATCAAAAGCGGGCTGAAGGACGCGCGTCCGAGGGACTCGACCACATCGCGCACCGATACCTCCTCCTCACTCAAGGCACGGCGTGCCCGGTTGAGGATATTCACGATGCTCTCTGGCCGGGCATCGGAGGTGTGATGTGGTTCGGTTGTAGTCAAGGTCTGTCTCGTCGGGAGGCCAACGCCACCCGGGCCGGGTTGTTCCCTCAGGAACAGCCGCGCCGCACCGGCGTTGAGCGGTGGAAAGGAGACATATCATGTCAGAGATCAAGACGGCCAAATCCGAACCCGTCGACCTGTTCTGGGGCACCGCCGAAGACACGCGCTTCGGGATGCTCGGGTTCAAGGACGAGGACCAGCACCTTCAGCCGATGACCCATTTCGTGGATCGCGACCGGACGGCGCTGTGGTTCATGACCAGCCGCGACACCGACCTCGCCCGGACCGCCGGCGAAGGCTGGCAGACCAAGATGAGCGGTGACGGACCGGAGGTCTGGTTCACCATCGTCTCGAAGGGTCAGGACGTGCAGATCTGCGCCAAGGGCCGGCTCATCTACGACGATTCCGCCGAGATGAAAGAGGAACTCTGGAACCCCGTCGTCGGTGCCTGGTTCGAGGGCAAGGACGACCCGAACCTCGCGCTCTACCGCCTCGACCTTGAGGAAGCCGCGATCTGGGCCTCGACCGATTCCTCCTTCGCCTTCGCCTGGCAGATCGCCAAGGCGCAGCAGAAGGACAAGGAGCCGGAGGTCGGCACCCACACGGTCATCAATTTCTGAAGCGAGGGGGCGGCCCGGCTTACTGGAAAGGGTCGCCCTTTTTCGAATTGCCCCCGCCGTTCTGGGTAAACGGATCGGCGGGGGTGGTCACGGCATCGAGGTAGCTCTCGGTGCAGGCCACCACCTCCTGCATGGCGAGGTTGGTGCCCTTGAGCGAGAAATCCCCGAGTTCCGAGCCCTGATAGGTCCAGACCATGTGGATGGACCGCTGAAACTCACGCACGAAATTCCCCGCTGAATCCGAGGTGGCGGGGAAGATGTTGTACAGCCCGCGCCGGCCCTGAACCTCGGTCCCGTACATCGTGATGTCCCACGGGGCGCGGCGGTCGAAGCGCACGACGAGTTGGTAGTCGTCATCGACGACGATGGAGCTCCAGTTCTGGTTCAGCACCGCGATGCGCAGCCCGAGATCGTCGAAGGTGGTGTCCAGCCCGAAGAAGACGAAGCTGTCGTTTTCGTATTCCGCGATGGCCGCGCAGGCGCCGTATTCGGGGAAGAACTGAACGTCCCACCAGCCGACGCTTTTCCAATGGACGGTTCCCTGTGCCGCGGCCGGAGCGGCGGCGAGGGTCAGGGCTATGGCAAGGGCACGCATCTATCACTCCCGATCGAAATATCTTCCGATCAGGTTAGCAACAGATTTCCGAATCGCCAAACCCGCTGAACGGCGGGCGGACCGGTTCAGTTCAGCAGCTCGGAGACGATGCCGATCGCCTCCACCACCACCGCCGTATCGCGCATGATCCTGTACACTTCGTTATCGCGGCGCACGTAGAGCTGATCGGCGGGCAGCGTCGGCAGGCCGTAGGTCGTCGGCTGCTCTATCACGATGTAATTGTTGATGATTTGGACGTCGGGGCCATCATCCACGACCCCGGCGCGGCAGGCGTCGATCTTCTTGCAGTGGCCGGGCGGGATCTGTCCCACGCCCCAGCCGGTGCCGTTGTTGTTGCCGTTGGGCTTCGCGGCGGCCGGGGCGGCGAGGGCCGTGGCGCAGAGCGCGGCGAGCGCGGCTTTCGTGACAATATGCATCCTGTCGTCCTTTTCCTTTTCCCCTGTTTAACGCAGAGTGCAGCCCACAGGTTCAGCGGCCCTCCGCGCATGGCGGGGGATTGCCCATGAAACGGGACGGACGGGAGAAAACGATATGAGATCAATGCTTTGGCTGGCCCCTGTGGCGCTGCTCGTCGCGGGCTGCGAACTGGAGGAGACGGCGGACGGCGCCAAGTCGGGCGCGGACCTCTACGCCGATTACTGCGCGGCCTGTCACGGGCCGGGCGGCACCGGCGGGGTCGAGGTGGCGGGCAAGTCCACCCCGGACCTGACCCAGCTTGCCGCCCGGAATGGCGGCGTGTTTCCAATGACTTACGTCATGTCCACCATCGACGGTTACGCCCGTGACAACACCCACGGGCCGATGCCGCGCTTTGGCGATCTGATCGACAGCCCGGTGGTGACCTGGGTGGACGTGGACGGGACGCCGACCCCCACGCCACAGGCGCTGGTGCGGCTCGCGCAGTACCTCGAAGGCCTGCAAACCTAGGCGTTTGGGCGATGCACAGCGCGTACACCGCGTGTGCACACGCTGTACATACGATTGTGCATACGGGGGGCAGCGGGGCGCGGACTAGCGGGTCACGCGGGCCTCGGTCGTTTCGGCCTCCTGCGCGGTGGCGGGGATGCCGACCATCAGGCCGATGGCGCACAGGCCGAGGGTGAGGGTGAGGGCCGAGGCGGCGATGATGTCGGTCATGGGAGTCTCCTTCCAGGTGGTGTTTGAACACCAACGTCGGACAGGTGGCTTCGTGTTCCCGAGGGCATGGAACATGAGGCGGAGGGGGGATCGTTGGTCCGGTGAAGCGAAACGAAAGGAGGACATCATGTCCGTCGCAAGTGTGACAGAGATTTCCGCAACCTCGACCAAGAGCTTCGACGATGCCGTGGCCCAAGGCATCTCGCGCGCGTCCGATACGCTACGCAACGTAAAAGGCGCCTGGGTCAAGGAGAGCAAGGTCGATATCGAGGACGGTTCGATCAGCGCCTACAAGGTCAACATGCAGGTGACCTTCGAACTCGACAAATGAGGGACGCATGATCCCCGAAGAGATAGGCCGGGCGAGAGCCCGGCCTTTTCTTCACTGGTTCTTCACTGGGCGGAGAATACGCCAGATTCGCTGCCTTCGAACCTTTGACCCAGGACATTCGAAAACTCGTGATCTACGCCGATCGCCCCTACCACTCCTTCTCCATTATCTTGAATGGCCCCGTGAACCTCACCCTCAGTAGTAGCGCTTGCTGCAGCACCCACAAACAAGCCGTCATCTCTAATATCGGCATGAATACCGATGTTGTTTTCCAGGGCAGGGTAGGCCATGGATATCATTCCAAAAGGATCTTCGAGGTTCCGATTGAATATGCGGCCATTTATCTCCATGCTGTCGAAGTCGGCCATTAATTCAACATCGCCGTCGATATCCCGATTTGAAAGAATTGAACTCAATACCGTGCCTTGATATCCGCCGCTGAAAGTGGCGGTTGAACCAGTGGGCAAAGTCACGCCTGTCGTACCTGCAAAGGCCCCCACGTATCCGTCCCGCGGGTCCCTGATGTCAGCGGCAATCGTTTTTCCGTCATCTCCTTGGACGACTCTGATGAGAAGAAACCCATCAGTATAAACAGCAGGGGTAGAGCTGTTATGGCGTATCAGATCGACACCGTCTGGGTAGGCAGCAGTCTCGGCATTTTCGACCACAAGTGTCCCGTCTTTGTCCGTTATCGTGACCGCTTCGATCGGTCCGGTTCCGATGAGATTCCAACCGGACCCGCTCGTGCCCCCTGTCGTCGTTTGGCATCCGGAAAGTGCTGTAAACAAAAAACAAGAACTGATTAAAGCTAGCTGATCAAGCTTTATCAAATTCTGATTTCCTTCGTTCTCATGTTTCAATTCTTCGATGGAAAAAAATGAAAGGCTAACGTCTCGCGCATCCATCCCACCAAGAGTGATATTCACGGCATGGTGAATGCGAGTCAAGGTTTGTCGGCAATTTCTTCGCCGCTGAGTGAGCACAGGATCGGCGCCATAGCTGACGGGGCTACATTTTAGTGGAATGGCGAAGTCAGTCGCAGGACCGCGCAATCGGACGAATACGTCGCTTTGACTGGCGTATCGGGGTGGCCGAAAGAGAAGCTGTCACTTTGAAGGTGGCAGAAATACTCCCAAAGGACAATATCCTTTTGGACTTCTCCTCAAACATCCAACTCTTCAACGAACCGCGCGTTCTCCTGGATATACTGGAACCGCAGCTCGGGCTTCTTGCCCATGAGCCGTTCCACCAGATCGCCGGTTTCGCCCGGTTCGTCCTCGTCGATGGTCACGCGGATGAGTTTCCGGGTGTTGGGGTCCATCGTCGTATCCTTCAGGTCCTTCGCGTCCATCTCGCCCAGACCCTTGAAGCGCTGGACGTCGATCTTGCCCTTGCCGCCCAGACCTTTCTCCATCCAGATGTCCTTTTCGGCGTCGTCGGTGACGTAGAGCCGCTTGCCCCCCTGCGTGAGCCGGTAGAGCGGCGGGCAGGCGAGGTAGAGGTGGCCGTGGTCGATGAGCGGGCGCATCTGGCTGAAGAAGAACGTCATCAGCAGCGCCGCGATGTGGGCGCCGTCCACGTCCGCGTCGGTCATGATGATGACCTTGTCGTAACGCAGGTCGTCCACGTTGAACTTGGTCCCCATGCCCACGCCCAACGCCTGACAGAGATCGTTGATCTCCTGGTTCTGGCCGAGCTTGGAGCTGGCCGCGCCCAGCACGTTGAGGATCTTGCCGCGCAGGGGCAGGAGCGCCTGTGTCTTGCGGTCCCGGCCCATCTTGGCCGAGCCGCCCGCGCTGTCGCCCTCGACGAGGAAGATCTCGGTCCCGTCGCGGTTGGTAGCGGAGCAATCGACGAGCTTGCCGGGCAGGCGCAGCTTCTTGGTCGCCGTCTTGCGCTGCGTCTCCTTCTCCTGCCGCCGCCGCAGCCGCTCTTCGGCGCGCAGGACGAGGAAGTCGAGGATGGCGCCGGCGGATTTCGTGTCGGCGGCGAGCCAGTTGTCGAAGTGGTCGCGCACCGAGGACTCGACCAGCCGCGCGGCCTCGGTCGTCGCCAGCCTGTCCTTGGTCTGGCCCACGAATTCCGGCTCACGAATGAAACAGGAGACGAGCGCGCAGCCGCCCGAGGTCAGATCCTCGCGCGTGATCTGGTTCGCCTTCTTGTTGTTGGTCAGCTCGCCGTAAGCCCGGATGCCCTTGAGGATCGCAGCCCAGAAGCCCGCCTCATGCGTGCCGCCTTCGGGGGTCGGCACGGTGTTGCAGTAGGACTGGATGAACCCGTCGCGGGACGGGGTCCAATTGATCGCCCATTCGACCTTGCCCGGCGCCTTGAACCGCTCGAACGACACCGAGCCGGTGAAGGGGCGCTCGGCATAGGTGGTGGCGCCGGTCATGGTTTCAGCGAGGTAGTCGGCAAGGCCGCCGGGGAAGTGGAACGTCGCCTCGGTCGGGGTTTCGCCGTCTGGGATCGCGGTCTTCCAGCGGATCTCGACCCCCGAGAAGAGGTAGGCCTTGGAGCGCGCCATCTTGAACAGGCGCGCGGGCTTGAGCTTGAGCGAGCCGAAGATCTCCGGGTCCGGGTGGAAGGTGACGGTGGTGCCGCGCCGGTTGGGGGCCGCGCCGATCTTTTCCAGCTTGCCCTGCGGGATGCCGCGGGAGAACTCCATCGCGAAGAGTTCCTTGTTCTGGGCGACTTCCACGCGCAGGTGATCGGAGAGCGCGTTGACCACCGAGGAGCCGACGCCGTGCAGGCCGCCCGACGTCTCATAGCTGTCGCCCGAGAACTTGCCGCCCGCGTTGAGGGTGCAGAAGATGATCTCCACCGCCGTCTTGGACGGGTCCTTGGGGTGCGGGCCGACCGGGATGCCGCGCCCGTTGTCGCGGACCGAGACGTGGCCGTTCTCGTGCAGCTCGACCTCGATCCAGGTGGCGTGGCCCGCCACCGCCTCGTCCATCGAGTTGTCGATGATCTCGGCCACCATGTGGTGCAGCGCCCGGTCGTCCTTGCCGCCGATATACATGCCGGGGCGCAGGCGGACGTGCTCCATATCCTCGAGCACCTGGATCGAGGAGGCGTCGTAGGTGTTGGAGGGATTGGTCAGGAGGTCGCTCATGTGCCGCTGCTCTTTTTTGTCGGGGTTTTGCGGCATTATGTCAGGCAAGCGGGCCGGAAAAAAGCGCCGATGATGCGAATCGGTGTCGCGGGAATTCGGGCAGCGGGCGCGGCGCGGCGGACAGTATGGTTTACCTTACCTGAACAATGCGCGCCAAGCCGGGAGCATTGCGGCGAAATCGGGAATAACCGCGGCGGAAATAAGGACGAATTTGGGCAAACTTGCGCGTTTTCGTTGACCGCGGTGGGGCGCATTTGGCACAGTATCCGTGTCGCAGCGGCTGGCTTGGGGGCTGGCACGGACCGCGGCGGACGCATCCCGGATCTGGGGTGCACGACGATGGTCAGCGACGTTTCCCGCGTGAAACAGATCGCCCGAGCGCTCCCCAGGGCGCATGCCGGCCTTTGGTCAGGACCGGCGCGAGCGAGATGTGCGTGGACGAAAGACTGGTGAAGAGAGCATTTTGGCGTTCAGGGGTGTTCGCCGGGAAGCTCCAGGGGGAAAGGCCGGGGTAGGGGTGCCCCGGCCTTTTTCATTGCCTCACCGCGCCTTGGCGCGCAGCCAGTCGGCAAGGGCGTCTTCATGAACGCGGCCTTGGGCGACCTGGATGATGAGGTCACCGGTTTCTTCGGTGTGCCAGTCGAGTTCGATGCCGTTCAAAGTCAGGCAGACGTCCATTGCCTGATGCGCGGTGCGCTTGTTGCCATCGTTGAAGCAGTGCCCGGTGGCGATGACAGTCGCGTAGGCTGCGGCGAGCGCGAAGGCGTCCTCGATCATGCCATAGACAAGACGATTGTCGACACGGCCCAACGCACCGTCCAATGACTTGTCCCCGGCGCGGCCCGAAAGCTCACCCGGATTCAGCACCGTGTCGTGGATTGCATCGACAGTTTCGGGCGTCAGAAGGCGAAAGCTCATTTGTCCTTGAGGTAATCGAGCACGGGTTGGTTCACAGCCTTGCGGCTGCGGATAGCTTCCATCACCTCATCCATCGTCGCATGGCGCGGCTCGTCGTCCTGCACCATGCTTTCCGGCACGAGGTACCCGACGATCTTGGAGTTCTTGAAGATCGCCACGGGTTCGCCGCCCGCGCGGTCGAAAACCTTTTGCGGTTCCCGAAGCTCGGTCATCGTGCAGACGGTCTTTGCGTAGATACGGTTCATGGCTTGCGCTCCAAAGTGTGCATTTCAATGTACATTCTTTCGGGCAAAAATCAAGCCGGGGCGAACGGGTCCGCTGGGTAGCCGACCCGCGCGAGGTAGAGGCCTTCGGGCGGGCAGACCGGGCCACAGGCGGCGCGGTCGCGGGCTTCGAGGGCGGCGGTGACGTCGTCGGGGGTCCATGATCCGGCGCCGACGCGCTCCAGAGTGCCCACGAAACTGCGCACTTGATTGTGCAGAAAGCTGCGGGCGCGGACGTGGAAGCGGAACTCGGTCCCGCCGGGATAGGGCAGCGTCTCCACCCGTAATTCGTCCAGCGTCTTCACCGGGCTGTCAGCCTGACACATGGTCGAGCGGAAGGTCGTGAAATCGTGGTGGCCGATGAGGCGGTCGGCGCCGTCCTGCATCGCTTGTGCGTCGAGGTCGTGGGCCACGCGCCAGGCGTTGCCGCGATCATGGACGAGCGGTGCGCGGCGGGAGATGAGACGAAAGAGATACTGCCGCTCCACCGCCGAGAACCGGGCGTGGAAATCGTCGTCCACCAAGGCGCAATCGACGATGGCGACAGGGTCGGGCTTGAGGTGGAAGTTCAGCGCCTCGCTCAGGCGAAAGGGCGTCCAATCCTTTGCGAGGTCGCAATGCGCGACCTGTCCCAGTGCGTGCACGCCCGCATCGGTGCGTCCGGCTGCGGCGATGGATGGGACGTCCGGCTCCAGCTTGGCGAGCGCGGCTTCGACGGCGGCTTGCACAGATGGATGCTCCTTCTGCCGCTGCCAGCCGGAGAAGGGCCGCCCGTCGTATTCGATTTTCAGAGCGTAGCGGGGCATCAGCCAGCCGGGCCGGTGACCCGGTTCACATGGCCCATCTTGCGGCCCGGCCGCGCCTCGGCCTTGCCGTAGAGATGGATCGCGTTGGCGCTGTCCTGCGCCAGCTCCGGCACGCGGTTCACGTCGTCGCCGATGAGGTTGGTCATCACCACGTCGGCATGGCGCGACCCGTCGCCCAGCGGCCACCCCGCGATGGCGCGGATGTGCTGTTCGAACTGGTCGATGGCGCAGCCGTTCTGCGTCCAATGGCCGGAATTGTGCACGCGCGGGGCCACTTCATTCACCAAAAGACCCGTCGGAGTTACGAAAAGTTCAACTCCCATGACCCCGACGTAGTCCAGCTTTTCAAGCAGGCGGGCGGCAAGGCCATGCGCCTCCATCGCGACCTTGTCGCTGAGGCGCGAGGGGATGGTGGTGGTCGACAGGATGCCGTCCACATGCACGTTCTCGCCCGGCGCATAGCTCGCGAAGGCGCCGGTGAGCCCGCGCGCAGCGATGATCGAGACTTCGCACTCGAACTCCACGAACCCTTCGAGGATGGCGGGGGCGCCGTTCATATCGGCCAATGCACGTTTCGCGTCGCCCGGACGTTTCAGCCGGGCCTGCCCCTTGCCGTCATAGCCCAGCCGCCGGGTCTTGAGGATCGCGGGCGTGCCGATCTCCTTGATCGCCTCGGTCAGGTCCTTCTTGTCGTCCACCGCCGCGAAGGGCGCGACGCCAAGGCCCAGTTCGGCGATGAACGCTTTTTCCGTCAGCCGGTCCTGCGAGATGCGCAGCGCCTTGCGGCCGGGGCGGACGGGGGCGTGAGCCTCGACGATGTCGAGGGCGGAGGTCGGGATGTTCTCGAATTCATATGTGACGACATCGGCGGCCTTGGCGAAGGCGGTCAGGGCCGCGTCGTCGTCGTAGTCCGCCTTGTAGTGATAGTTCGCGACGTGGCTCGCTGGGCAGTCTCCGCCCGGCTCGAAGATCACCGTCTTGAAGCCGAGGCGGGCGGCGGCGACCGAGAGCATTCGGCCAAGCTGTCCGCCGCCGAGGATGCCGATCGTGGCGCCGGGGGCGAGGGGGTCAGTCATCTTGCGGCTCGTCTGGAATGGAGGCCGAGAGCGCCGCGCGCCACGCGTCGAGGCGTTCGGCGAGGGCCGGATCGGATGTGGCGAGGATGCCCGCGGCCATGAGGCCGGCATTCGCGGCCCCGGCTGCGCCGATGGCCATGGTGGCGACCGGGTAGCCCTTGGGCATCTGGACGATGGAATAGAGCGAGTCGACACCCGACAGCGCCTTGGTCTGGACCGGGACACCGATCACCGGCACGCGGGTCTTCGACGCCATCATGCCGGGCAGGTGGGCCGCGCCGCCCGCGCCCGCGATGATGACGGACAGACCGCGATCCACGGCGCTCTTGCCGTAGTCCCAAAGCCGGTCGGGCGTGCGGTGGGCCGAGACGATCCGCGCCTCGAAGGCCACGCCCAGTTCGTCGAGAATGTCGGCGGCAAGTTTCATCGTGGGCCAGTCCGACTGGCTCCCCATGATGATTCCCACTTTCACGTCGGTCATGCATGCCCTCCATCAGGAGTGGCCGTTATAGTCCCTTCAGGACCTCATGCAATGATGTCGGGGGTCAGCTCATCGTCGATGCGCGCGATCTTGTCCTTGAGCAGGAGTTTCTGCTTCTTCAGACGGCGGATCGTGAGCACATCGGCGCGGCCCTCCCCTTCGAGCGCGGTGATCGCCTCATCCAGATCGCGATGCTCGCGCCGCAAAACCTCGATTTCGACACGAAGCACGTCGTCATGCTTCATCTCGTAGGAATTGCTCATGGGTTTCGAGTCGTCCTTCATGTCGTGTTCAATCTACCGCCAAAGCGCCTTTTGGCAAAGCTTTATGCACGGGGCGGCCAGACTTGCGCGGGTCGTGCGCTGACCCCATATTGTGCGCGTGGGTTGCCGATGCGGGACCCACGGACCGACACATCGCTTCATGGCAAAGGACGTGTGATGACCAAGATGACGCAGGGGGCCCATCCCTATTTCCTGGGCTTCGATCAGCTCGAACGCATGATCGAACAGGCCGCCAAAAGCGGCACCGAGGGCTACCCTCCCTTCAACATCGAGCAGGTGAGCGACACCGCCTACCGGATTTCGCTGGCCGTGGCCGGGTTCTCGGAAGAGGACCTTTCGATCACGATCGAGGACCGCAAGCTCGTGGTGCGGGGGCGCCAGCCCAAGACCGACGAGACGCGGGTGTTCCTGCATCGCGGGATCGCGGGTCGTCAGTTCATGAAAAGCTTCGTTCTGGCCGATGGTGTGGAGGTGACGGGGGCACGGACCGAAAGCGGTCTGTTGCACATCGATCTCGAACGCACGCAGCCCGATCCGGTGGTTCAGACCATCCAGATCACGAAAGGCTGAGGGATCAAATTCCCGAATGGCCGCGTTGAACGGGAAACGCCTCACATGAAAGGAGTGCGTCATGGAAACGAATGAATACGTTATGACCGAGCCGGTGGACAACATCGTCTACGTCCGCGAAGTGGACGTCGACGAGCTCCCCGACGAAATCCGCGAGCAGGTCGAGGGTGACGGCAAGCTGTATGGCGTCCACTCGTCCGAAGGGGAGCGTCTGGCGCTTGTGGGCAACCGCAACCTCGCCTTCGCGCTCGCCCGGCAGAACGAGTTGTCGCCGGTCGCCGTCCACTGACGGCACGCAGAGATGGGCCGGGGCCGCGTGGTCCCGCCCGCCCAACCCCCTTTGACCTTCGGAAAACGCGTTTCGCGTGGTAGTCGTGGACACCGACCCTGTGCGCCCATGACGGTCCGCGTATCGAACCGGCCGGTGGGAACGGGGACATTCCATGAAATGGATACTGATTTGCGCACTCGCAGCCATCGTGCCGTGTGCGGCGTCGGCTGGTGAGCGCATCGCCGGCACCAACAGCTATATCGTGAAAGAGGACCGCTGGCCGATCGACTATGGCACCTACTGGCGGCAGGACAACGGCGGGACGTTCTCGGTGACCGAGGGTCCGCTGGAGGATGGCTTCGTGCAGTGCATCGGGGCCGGGTTCGGCACGGCGGGCGGGTCGCGGGGCGAAGGGATCTGCGTCTTCACCACCGGGGATTTTGCGCAGAGCATCGACACCTTCACCTGGGAATGGACCATCGTATCGACCGCGCAGAACGCGTGGAAGGTCATCGGGGCCACCGGCAAGTACGCAGGTATGCGCGGCTCCGGCACGGCGCGCACCCGGATTGGGTCGGAATTCCGCGCCAAGCGGTTCCGGATCACCGACTGGGAAGGCGAGATCGAGATGCCGCCCTTCCGCGACTGACCGTTCAGAGCGCGCTCCACCGACCCGACAGCCGGGCCGCCGCCCGGTTCGCGGCGTCCCGGTCCGGGCGCGATTGCAGTGCGCCGGGATCGGCGAGCGGGGTCATCTTGCCGCGAGCCTCGGGCACCGGGGTCAGGCCGGTGAGATGGGCCGAGATCCACACGTCGTCGGCAGGCCGGGCCGCCTCCGGTGGCGGCGGGATGGCGCGGGCCATCCGGGCCGGGATCAGCGCGCCCGCGAAACCCTGGAGCACCGTTCCCGGATAGCCGATCCGCCGCGCGTCCCATGTGGAGGCGGCGAGGGGGACATCTGGGGCCTGCGCGCGCGCCGTCAGGAAGGTCGCGGCCCACTCCGGGGCATAGAGCCAGTCGTCATCGCAGATCAGGATATCGCCGTCGAATCGCGCGGCGGCGGGCAGGAGCTTGCCCACGGGGCCGAGGTCCGTGTCGGTCTCGATCAGGGTCACGCCGAAGGGGATGGCGGGGAGCGGTGCCGGGTCGAACCGGGACCAATGCCTTGGGATCGTGAGGAAAACCGTCGCCGGAGCCGCCGTCTGCGCGGTCAGCGCCGCCAGCACGCGGGGAAGCGTGGGGAAGCGCGGCGGGATCGTGGTGAGCGAAATCGCGTACATGGGGCGAGCAGAACGGAAAACGCCCTCCACCGCAATCGTGGGGGCGGTGGTAATGAATAATAAACAATCGAATGCGTGAATGTTTTATGCTAGCCTGCCGGTCATCAAGAGTTTGTACGAAGCAGGGAGAGCGACATGCGGGGACTGACAGCGGCCATTCTGATGCTGGCGGCCGGGGCGGCCACAGCCGATCCGGTGGGGATCACGAAGGACATGATGAGCGTGACGGTGGAAACGCCGGGCGGCGCGGTCGAGATCATGCGCGAGCAGGACAACGACGCGGTGATCGAGGGCGATTTCGCCCGCATCGCGCGGCCCTGCCCGAACTTCTGCATCCAGCCGATGATCCCGGCGCCGGGCGTGACACCCATCGGGGAGCTGGAACTGCTCGGGTTCCTGAACGACCCCGACGTGGTGGTGATCGACGGACGGGTGCGCCCGGATTTCGAGGGCGGGGCGATCCCCGGCGCGGTCAACGTGCCCTACACCGAGGCCGCCGACCGGCTGGGCGAACTGGGCTGCGAGCCGGATTTCGACGGCTGGATCTGTGACGGCGAGGGGGTGAAGTCAGTCGCGCTCTATTGCAACGGCCCGTGGTGCGGCCAATCCCCCACGGCGGCCCGGCGCATGATCGAGGCAGGCTTCCCGGCGGAGAAGGTGTTCTACTACCGCGCCGGGATGCAGGGCTGGCGGATGCTGGGGCTGACGGTGGAGTGAGGGCGGGTTGGCTCAAGACACGCGTCATGCCTGAGTTCCCGCTGTCGCCCGCAAACGGGCCACCTTACATTTAGGGCTGTGGTTCGACGGCAGGGAAAACCGTCAGGTCCAGGAACCCCGCCGATCCGGATATGACCTTCGATCTGACCCTGGCCGGTGCCACCTATGTCTTTCAGTGCGGAAAAGTCGTGTTCCGGCGCATTTCGATCTGAACGGGAAATCCGGATAACTCGGCGACAATCGCTTCTCGTAGAGCTTCGGTATCGGCGTGCGCGGCAAGCGTAATGGTCAGTTCGCGCCCGTCTGCCTTGTCGTTGCAGGTCAGTGCGAAGCCTTCGGCGCCGACGATGTTCTCTTCGATCAGGCGCCGGAACGCGAGTTCGGCCGCGCGTTCGCGCAACGTCGGTCGGAAGATCTTGCCGGTCGTCGTCAGCGGCAGGTCATCCATCTCGACGATCAGCACCGGGGTTGCCGCGCGCTCGGGCACTTGCCCCGCGGCAAAGTCCCTGAGCTGCGACTCGTCGAATTTCGCATCCGCCTTCAACTGCACGAAGGCCATGGGCAGCTCTCCCGCGTAGGCATCCGGCATGCCGACCGCCGCGCATTGCGCCACGTCCGGGTGCCGCGAAAGGGCCTCTTCAATCCCGGCCGGGTCGATGTTGTGACCACCCCGGATGATGACATCCTTGGCCCGGCCCGTGACGAAGACCGCACCATCGGCGCTGACATAGCCAAGGTCGCCTGTCTCGAACCAGTCCGACGGGTCGCGCGACCCGGCCTTTGGGTCGGCATAGCCGGGGCTGACGTTCGGTCCGCGAATGCACAGCGTGCCGGTTTCCTCCGGCTGAAGCCGGCGCCCCGCCGCCCCGAACGCGGCGATTTCACAAAAGGGCAGTGCCCAGCCGACCGAACCTGCGACCGAATTGCAGTGGCGCGGCGCAGCGCTGATCATTCCGGCTGCTTCGGTCATCCCGTAGATCGGCCTGACCGGCACGCCGGTCGCCGCTTCGAAACGGTCGATAAGGGCCTCGGGCATGAACGAGCCGCCACCGACATGAGCTTTCACGCCCCTGATCTCGTTTCGGTCGGGGTTCGTCGCAACCAGCGAGGTCAGGAACGTCGGCCCCCCGGACAACAGGGTCACGCGATAGCGCTCGACGATCTTCCAGAAGTCACGGACGAACGCCTTGTTCCGCATCCCGAACCGGGACGGCACGACCGTGTTCGCGCCGGCCGCGATGGCGCTTCCGCCAAGAACGAAGCTCCCCGCGACATGGAACAGGGGAAATCCGTTCAGCACGACGTCGTCTGGTCCGATTCCGAAGTAGAGCCCGCCGAACCAACTCACATGGACCTGGTTGCCATGGGTGTGTCGCACCAGTTTCGGCGCGCCGGTGGTGCCGCCGGTATGGAACCAGGCCGCAAGATCGTCGCGCGCCGGTTCGGGCAGGAGGGCGCCACCGGACGAAAGATGGAGCTCCGTGAACGGCACCGCACCCGGCGCAACCTCGGCCCCGACCGAAATCACCGTCTCGAGCGTCGGGACCATGTCGCGCAGGCGCTCCACCTTGTCCCAGACGTTGAGCGCTTCGCAGGGCGCCAGTGTGACGAGGATGCGCGCCCCGGTTTGTCTCAGGATTTCGGCAATGGAGTCCGGCGACAGCATGTAGTTGATCGGGCAGACACGCCCCGCGAGTTCGGCCGCGAACAGCGACACGAACGTTTCCGGCATCGCGGGCATCAACAGGGCCACAGTGGGGGTGTCGACCGATGCCAGCGCCCGGAACCCCGTGGCTACCAAATGGACCTGCTGTTGCAACTCGGCGAAGGAGAGGACCGATGCGACCTCGTCCGCCGTCCCCTCTTCGAGATAGGTCAGGGCCGGTCGGTCCGGAAACAGCCGCGCGGCGCGGTCGATCAGGCCGGGCACCGATTGAACCGGCACGACATTTTCATAGGCCATGCCCTCGATCTCGCGCAGCTGCGCCGGGTCGCGGATCGGTTCGCGGTACCCCGCGCCGTGGGCCGGATCGGCGCCAGCGGCCTTGTCCATGTTCGATGTCAACGCCTCGGGACCTCCGTACATCTTCCCGTCGCAGGATACCGGGGGCGGACATTTGGACTAGACAAACTCCCAGAACCATAGGTTCCAATGATGGAACACATTGGGGGGCCGTGCCATGACGTCCGATATCGACCTGAACGCGATGATGCTGTTCTACCGAACCTACAACGCGGGCAGCATCAACCGCGCCGCGGCCGAGATGGACATGCCGAAGTCGACGATCAGCCGGAAGCTGCGGGCGCTCGAACGGCAATTCGGTGCGACGCTTCTCAGGCGCGGCACCCGCCGGCTCAGCCTGACCGAGATCGGCACGGCGGTTCATGCCCGGTGCGAGATCATCGCCGCCGAGCTCGAGGACGCCAACTTTCAGGCTGCGGAAATGCAAGGCGGAATGCGCGGCGCGCTCAGACTGAGCATGCCCGTTTTCCTGATGAGCTGGAGCGGCCCGATGCTGTCGGCCTTCGCCGAGGAAAACCCCGGCCTGCGGCTGGAGATCGAAGCGCACAATCGCTGGGTCGACCTGACCGAGGAAGCCTTCGACATCGCGATCCATTTCGGCGAACCCCGCGAAACGTTCCAGCCGACACGGCGCCTCGCATGGCTTGACCGGCACCTCTATGCCGCGCCCGCCTACCTCGACCGGTACGGCACACCCGAAAGCGTGGCCGATCTGAGGGACCACGAGATCGTCATGCACTACTACCAGAAACGCGACGCGGTCTGGCCCCCGGACATGGACATCAGCCGCCCGCGAGCGGTCGTGAACAGCGCGGATGTGGTGCATGGCATGGTGCGCGACGGGCTGGGGATCGGACTGTTGCCGGACTTCCTGTGCCGCAGCAGCGTCGCGGCGGGCGAGCTTGTTGCGCTCGACGTGGGGTGGCGCGCGCCGTCGCTGATGCTCAGTGCCACCTATCTTGAGAGACGCTATGCGACACGCAAATCGAAGCTCTTTCTCGACCGGATTTCAGTGTTCCTGAAGGAGCACGCCTGATGCCGAGTGTTCCGAATTTCGAACATCTTGTTCGACGGCAGCTTCTATGCACCCCGCCGCCGCGTCCGGCATGCTGAGTGATGGAGGAAACCGGCGCAGCCCACAAGCGCGGGACCTTGACCAACCTGGAGGAGACCCATGAAGACACTGTTTTACGCAGCCGCGCTGTCCGCCGGAATGGCGGCCTCACCGCTCGCCGCCCAGATGATCGCCGTCGGCACTGCAAGCCCCGGCACGCTGTTCCACTCGTCGGCCTCGGCCGTAACCAAGGTCATCAACGAAGAGGCGGGCATCCGCGCGACGTTGCAGCCGTTCGCGAGCGCCAACGTCTATATCCCCGCCGTGAGCGAGGGCGACATCGACCTTGGCGTCGGGACGGTGCACGAGGTCAACGTGGCCATTCAGGGAACCGAACACTTCAGCGACCGCCCGCAGCCCGGCCTGCGCGCCGTTGGCGTGATGTTTCCCCTGCGCTTCGCGATTTTCGTGCGTGAGGACTCGGACATCGAAAGCCTCGCCGACCTCGCGGGCCGGTCGCTGCCGGGCAGCTACAGCAGCCAGCAGATCGCCGTCACGATGATGGACGCGATCTATGCGGCCAGCGATCTTTCAAAAGACGACGTGGACCTCGTGCCCGTGGCAAATACGGTTGCCGGGGCGAACGATTTTGCGACCGGCAAGGTCGACGCCTTCTTCTTCGCCGTTGGCGCGGCCAAGGTCAGTGAAGTGGATGCGGCCGTTGGCGGTGTGCGCGCTCTGCCCTTCGAGGCTTCGGACGAGAACCTCGCCGCGATGCGCGAACACCTGCCCCAGGGCTACTTCCTCGAAGTCGCGCCGGGCGGCAACAACGTCGGCATCATGGAGCCCACGCAGATCATGGCCTTCGACGCCATCACCTTTGCCAGCGCCGAGACGTCTGAGGATACGATCTACGAGGTCACGAAAGGGCTGCACGAGAACAAGGATGCCCTCGCCGCCGCGTTCCCCGCCTTCCGCGCCTTCGCCCCCGATGCGATGTACAAGGACCTCGCGCCGGTCGAGTATCACCCGGGTGCGGTGAGGTATTTCGAGGAAATCGGCCTGTCGATCGCGAACTGATCCGCGCACGGCACGGCAGTAAACGGACATGACGACGGCATTGGACCCCGAGGCGACTGACACCCCGGTTCTGAAAGGCCCCGCGCGGCGCATCGTCGCCGCCTTGGGCATCCTTTTGACAGCCGGATCCGTCGCCTGGGGGGCGGACCTGTTCCGCAGTGTCGGTGTTCTGATCGTCGCGCAGCAATTCGTGGCCGGTATGCTCGCGATTTCGCTGCTTCTGGCCTTCGTGGCCCTACCCCTGCGGCGGGGGGCGCGTAGAAGCTCCCCGCCGTGGTATGACATCATCCTCGGGCTCGTGGGTTTCGCGGCCGGTGCCTACCTCGCGGTGCGCATTCCCGACCTTGTCGATCTGGTGCTGATGCGCCCGCCCGATGGTGTCGCCGCCGGCCTCGTGGTGATCGTCCTGACGATCGAAGCCCTGCGCCGCTCATCCGGCTGGGCGCTTCCGGCGATCATCGTCGTCTTCTTGCTCTATGGTCTGTTCGGCGACCTCGTGCCCGGCATACTCGAAGGCCGTGGCTCGGATATCGAGCGGCTGGCCGCCGTCATCGCGATCGACCTGAACGGTATGCTCGGCCTGCCGATTATCGTCGCCTGCACGGTGGTGATCGCCTACCTCCTCTTCGGTGCGCTTCTGAGCGTCACGGGCGGGGCGCAGTTCCTGTCGGATCTGTCGCTGGCCCTGATGGGCCGGTTCCGCGGCGGCTCGGCCAAGATCGCGGTCGTCGCCTCATCCCTATTCGGCACAATCTCGGGCAGCGCCGTGGCGAATGTGGTGGCCTCCGGCGTGGTCACCATCCCGTGGATGAAGCGCGCCGGGTATTCCCCGGCCCGGGCCGGCGGGATCGAGGCTGTCGCCTCGACCGGCGGCCAGTTGATGCCCCCGGTGATGGGCGCGTCGGCGTTCCTGATCGCCGAGTTTCTGCAGATCACCTATGCCGAGGTCCTGCTCGCCGCACTCGTGCCGGCGCTGCTGTATTACGTTGCGCTCTTCTTCGTCGTGGACCTCGACGCCGGCAAGTCCGGCATCGCGGCGGTCCCGGCCTCTGAACTGCCGCGCCTCGGCAAGGTATTGAAGGACGGCTGGCATTTCCTGCTGCCCTTCGTCGTCCTCGTGATGGGCCTGTTCCGGTTCAACTGGCAACCGCAGATGGCCGCGGTCTGGGCCATCGTCACCCTGCTGGTGGTGGCGTTCGCCTTTGGCTACCAAGGCAAGCGCCCGACGTTCACCGCGGTGCGTCGTGGCCTTGTGTCGACGGGCATGTCGGCGCTCGACATCGTGCTGATCTGCGCCGGCGCGGGCATCGTGATCGGCGTTCTGTCGCTGTCCGGCCTCGGGTTCAACCTGACGCTCGCCCTGGTCGCAGTCGGCGGCGACAGCCTCTTGCTGCTGCTGCTGATCGCCGGGGCCGTCTGCATCGTGCTCGGCATGGGCCTTCCGACTGTCGGTGTCTATGTCTTGCTCGCCGCGCTCGTCGCACCTGCGTTGATCGAGGTCGGCGTCAAACCGATCGCGGCGCATCTCTTCGTGATGTATTTCGGGCTTCTGTCGTTCCTCACGCCGCCCGTGGCGGTCGCCGCCTATGCCGCCGCCTCGATCGCGCGGGCTGAGCCCATCGCAACCGCGCTCGCCTCCATGCGCTATGGATGGACCGCCTATATCGTGCCCTTCCTCTTCGTGTTCTCTCCGGCCCTCGTGCTTCAGGGCACCGTCGCCGAAAGCGCGCTTGCCGCCACGACGGCGGTCGCCGGTGTGTTCCTCGGCTCGGTCGCGATGACCGGTTATCTGGTGCGCCCGCTCGCGCCATTTCGCCGGGCCGTTATCGGGTTGAGCGGGCTGATGGCGCTCGTCCCCGCCGGTGCTTTCGAGGGGGCATACCTCACCGATCTCGCCGGTGTCGCGCTTGGCGCGGGACTTGTGGCCTACGAACTGTTGTTCGGGCGTGCGCAGCCGGTGCATCAACCATGACCGGGGATGCGGGGGCTGAGCCGGTCGTCCACTTCTACTTCGATTTCATCTCGCCCTTCGGTTATCTGGCGAGTTTGCGGATCGACGAACTGGCCGCCCGTCACGGCTACCGCACCCAATGGCACTCGTTTCTCACGGGCGTGACGATCATGAAGGTGATGGGCCTGCCCCCGGTGCCGAAAACGCCACTGAAAAGCGCCTATGCGCAACGCGACGCGCGCCGCTATTGCAGGCGCCACGGCATCGAACTCGGCCGCGCGTTCGGGCAGGAGCCGGCGAACCCGCTACCGGCGGGGCGGATCTTTCATTGGCTGCGGGCGCACCGGCCGGACACGGCGAAACCGGTCGCCCGGAACCTGTTTCACGCTTACTGGATCGAGGATCGCGACATCGGCGATCTGGATGTCGCGTTGGGCTGCGCACAGGCGGGTGGGGCAGACATCGCCGACCTGCGCGCCGCACTCGACGATGGCAGCGCCGCCGCGCTGTTGCGCGAAGCAACCGACGACGCGGTCGCGAAAGGCGTGTTCGGCTCACCGTTCTTCCGTGTCGGAGACGAGCCGTTCTTCGGCGTCGAAAAGATGGAGCTTCTCGAAGAGTGGCTCCAGCAGGGACCATGGTAGAGGCACCGGACCTGCCGCCGCGACATTCACGACTGAAAGGCACCGCATGACACCGATCTATTTCGAAGACCTGTCGGTCGGCGGCCTCTGGCATAGCGGCGAGATCGAAATGGATGAGGCGAAAATGATCGCCTATGCGCAGGAATTCGATCCACAGTCGATGCACATCGATCCCGTGGCCGCAGCCGAGGGACCGCATGGAACGATCATCGCGTCTGGGATGATGATCATGGCGCTGACGTTGAAGCTGTTCATCGAGGCGGGCGGCTACGGCGGCAATCCCACGATGGGCCTTGGAACTGATGAGGTGCGGTGGAGCGCGGTCGTGCGTCCAGGCGACCGACTGACCGCACACCGGGAGACGACGGCGCTTCGCCGCTCGCGTTCCAATCCCCGCAAGGGCCTGGTGACAACGCGCATCTGGATGACCAACCAGAAAGACGAGACAGTGTTCAGCATGGTTTCGACCGCCATGATCGCCGCACGGACGGATGGTTGATCCGGCCACCGGCCTGAACGCGCTTTCCGGCATGTGTGCCCACAAAAAAACCGGGACCCACAGGCCCCGGTTTCCAATCTTCCTGACATGAACCGCAGAGATTACTGCCCCGCGATCAGGCCCATGCTTTCGAGCTTCAGGATCACCTGATGCGCGCAGTTGTCGACGTCGACGTTCTCGGTCTCGACGCGCAGTTCCGGGTCGGCGGGGACGTCGTAGGGGTCGGAGATCCCGGTGAACTCCTTGATCTTGCCTTCGCGGGCCAGCTTGTAGAGCCCCTTGCGGTCGCGGCGTTCGCATTCCTCGATGGAGGTGGCGACGTGGACCTCGACAAAGGCGCCGAACTGTTCCACGTCCTCGCGCACCGCGCGGCGGGTGGCCGCGTAGGGGGCGATGGGGGCGCAGATGGCGATGCCACCGTTCTTGGTGATCTCGCTCGCCACATAGCCGATGCGGCGGATGTTGAGGTCGCGGTGCTCTTTCGAGAAGCCAAGCTCCGACGACAGGTTCTTGCGCACGATGTCACCGTCAAGCAGCGTCACGGGGCGGCCGCCCATCTCCATCAGCTTGACCATAAGCGCGTTGGCGATGGTCGATTTCCCGGAGCCGGAGAAGCCGGTGAAGAACACGGTGAAGCCCTGCTGCGAGCGCGGCGGGCGCGTGCGGCGCAGTTCCTTGACCACTTCGGGGAAGGAGAACCACTCGGGGATTTCCAGACCTTCCTGCAGGCGGCGGCGCAGTTCGGTGCCGGAGATGTTGAGGATGGTGACGTCATCCTTGTCCTCGATCTCGTCGGCGGGTTCGTACTGGGCGCGTTCCTGCACATAGACCATGTGCTTGAAGTCCACCATTTCGACGCCGATTTCATCCTGATGCTCGCGGAAGAGGTCCTGGGCATCGTAGGGGCCGTAGAAATCCTCGCCCGCCGAGTTCTTGCCGGGGCCCGCGTGGTCGCGGCCGACGATGAGGTGGGTCACGCCGTGGTTGCGGCGGATGAGCCCGTGCCAGACGGCCTCACGCGGGCCGGCCATGCGCATGGCGAGGTTGAGGAGCGACATGGTCGTGGTGGACTGCGGGTACTTGTCCAGCACCGCCTCGTAGCAGCGCACGCGGGTGAAGTGGTCGACGTCGCCCGGCTTGGTCAGGCCCACGACCGGGTGGATCAGCAGGTTGGCCTGCGCTTCCTTGGCGGCGCGGAAGGTCAGTTCCTGGTGCGCGCGATGGAGCGGGTTGCGGGTCTGGAAGGCCACGACGCGGCGCCAGCCCATCTTGCGGAAGAAGGCGCGCAGCTCGTTGGGCGTGTCGCGACGGGCGCGGAAGTCGTAATGCACCGGCTGCTGGATGCCCGTCACGGGGCCGCCGAGATAGACCTTGCCCGCGTGGTTGTGCAGGTAGTTCACCGCCGGGTGGGCGCTGTCGTCGGCGCCAAAGACCTTCTCGGCCTCGCGCGCCTTGTTGGGCACCCAGTTGTCGGTGACGGTCATGGTGGCGAGGATCACGCCCTCCTGATCGCGCAGCGCGATGTCCTGACCTTCGGTGAGGTTGGCCGCGAAATCCTCGGACACGTCGAGCGTGATCGGGATCGGCCAGAGCGTGCCGTCGGCCATGCGCATGTTCTCGACCACGCCGTCGTAGTCGGCTTCGGACAGGAAGCCCTTGAGCGGGTTGAAGCCGCCGTTCATCAGGAGTTCGAGGTCGCAGATCTGGCGCGGGGTGAGGTCCCACGAGACGAGATCGCCGGCCTCCACCTTCAGTTTCTGGGCGCTTTCGTAGGAAACATAAAGCTCGGGAATGGGGGCGAGGTTGGGCAACATGTCGCGACGGCCTTTTCGTGTTGTAATCGGGACCTCGGAATACGGTCGGGGGCATGTATCCCCGCGCGGGCCCGGTTGGCAACCCGTGGGGCAGGGCAGGCGAAAAGAAGAGCGACGTCCCGCGATGCTGCGTTGCAGCGAAACCGCGTTCTGCCCGGAGCGACGGCGATGGGCCGGATTTATCCTTCCCGAAGGATAAGAGAAATCGAGTCCCGCTTATCACGCAGGCGTGAACCTTGTGGTGAAACTACCGGCCATCCGCCACCCGTACCTTCAGTGTTCGATAGCAAATCGCATCAACTGACAAGGAGGACATACAATGTTCAAGACGACTGTAGCCGCTGCGGCCCTCGCCGCTCTCACCGTGCCCGCTTTCGCTGCCAGCCATGAAGGCGGCAACCCGATGGTGGGCGGCGCCGAGATGCCGGCAGACCAGAACATCGTGGAAAACGCGGTGAACTCCGAAGATCACACCACGCTCGTCGCGGCCGTCAAGGCGGCCGGCCTCGTGGAGACGCTCTCGGGCGAAGGCCCGTTCACCGTTTTCGCGCCGACCAACGCGGCGTTCGAGAAGCTCCCGGACGGCACGGTCGATGACCTGCTGAAGCCGGAGAACAAGGAAATGCTCACCAACGTGCTGACCTGCCATGTGGTCGCGGCCAACGCCATGTCGGACGCCATCATGGGTATGGTCGACGATGACGGCGGCACGCACCCGGTCGACACCGTGGGCCCGTGCACGCTGAGCGTCACCTACGAAGGTGACGACATCATGATCGAAGACGAAAACGGCAACGTGGCCAACGTCACCATCGCCGACGTCAAGCAGTCGAACGGCGTGATCCACGTCATCGACACCGTGCTTCTGCCCGCGCAGTAAGCGGACCGATCAGCTCACTGTATCTGAGCGAGAGCCGCCCGGGCCATGTCCGGGCGGCTTTTTCCTGCGCGGTCGGCTAGGTCAGACCACGTCGAGGTAGATTTCCTGCGCTACGATCATGACGCCGTCATCCCAGGCTTCCAGCCGGACGGTGTAATCGCCTTCCGCATCGGTGGTGTCGAACATGGAATCCAGGAAGAAGCCGTAGTTCCACGAATTCTGGAGCTTCGTGACGCCATCGGTGTATTCCCCGCCGGTCCCGGTGAGATCGACGAAGTCCTCGGCCGCAGATCCGTCGACGTCCGCGAGGAACTTGAATTGGAAACTGTCGTTGTCACCGGCCTCGGTGACGGTCGCGGCCCAGTCGATGTTCCATTCCATGCGGTCCGTGCTGGCGGGGTCCGCTTCGACCGTGAACACTGCCGTTCCATCGGCGTTGTAGACCACATTGTTCGGGTCGAGGTCGCCGACACCGCGCAGCTTGGCCTTGAGCGCCAGTTCGACCCCTGCGCCTTCGTGCCGGGTCACGGCATAGTGGTCGTCGGAGTTCCCGTCGCCGAAGATCATCTCGATCCCGTCGCCGTTCTCGGTCGCCCGGCCATCGACCTCGCCGAAGAAGGTTTCGACGTAATCTGTCCGCGCATACCCGTGGTCGTAGTCGTATTCGCGCACAGCGTCATAAGCTGCCTCGGCGCTCTCGTTCCCCGAGTAGTAGGGGCGGTCGAGCAGGTCCGGGTCGATGGCTTCGACTGCGGCGATCAGGGCCTCGGCTTCGGGTGTGCCCGCGCCGAACCGGCTTTCGATCGGGCCGCGTCCCAGGTTGCCCAGCATGTTGTCATGCAGGGACTGGAGGCGCTCCGGCGTGTCGTTGGCGTCGCCGTCGTCCGGGGTGAACTTGCCGATCATGTCGGTGAGCGGCGTGCCCCCGTCGGCGAGAAACTCGGCATAGGCGAGGCCGAGGCTCACGAAGTTCTCGTTCACCGAGGCAAAGTAGCCTTCGTCGACATAGCCGTCGTCGAGGTATTCCCAGACCACTGCGAAGGTGTCGGCGGGCGAACCGTTGATCGACAGAATGTCCATAGCACCTGCCGCGTCGGTTTCCGCGAAGAGCGTGTCGAGGAAGTCGGAAAGATCGACCGAGGTTTCTGCGCCGCCCGTGCCCGAGGTGTCGGCGCCGATGAACTCGATCCCCGACAGGTTGATCCGGTCGGGCAGGTCGTCACCGAAGTCGAGCTTGTGGGCGTCCTCGGCCGCGAATGTCGCGTCCTTGCCCAGCTTGACCGCGGGCGCGCCTTTGGCGTCGGCCTTCAGCAGAATGAAATGCTTTTTCTCGTCGAAGCTGTAGGTCGTGTCGAGGTTGAGGTGGACGACACCGTATTCGTCGACATCGACGGGGTCGACCCGTCCCTTGCCGTGGTGCCCCTCTTCATGGCCGCGTCCGCGACCGTTGTCATGTCCCTTGCCGTTTCCGTTTGAATGACGTTTTGCCATCTTGGTCCCCCCTTGATGAATGACGGGGGTCTGAAAATCTGTGTCATTGAATGCCCCCCGGCTACGAGCATAGTCGCGCAACGGGCGTTCGCGCAAATCGGGCGTCGGAATGGTCCCGCATTGGGGATAGTTTGTCGGGATTTCCCCGATTGGTTCTCTTTTTTCACCAATCCATAGAGAAAACGCCGCCCCGGTCCCCGGAGCGGCGTTCGTCGTTTCGCTGTGGTCCGGACGTCAGACGGGGGCCTTCTCGGCCTCCACCGCGGCGGCGGGCTCCGCTTCGCCCTGTTCGGCGAGCCAGCGTTCGGCGTCCAGCGCCGCCATGCAGCCCATGCCGGCGGAGGTCACGGCCTGCCGGTAGATGTGATCGGTGAGGTCGCCCGCCGCGAAGACGCCGGGGATCGAGGTGTGGGTCGTGCCCGGCTCGACCTTCACATAGCCGCCGTGATGGGTTTCGAGCTGGTCCTTGACCAGTTCCGACGCGGGGGCGTGGCCGATGGCGATGAACACGCCCTTGGCGTCGATCTCGGAGACCTCGCCGGTTTTCACGTTCTTCACGCGCACGCCCTCGACGCCCAGCGGCATGTCGGTGCCGGTGACTTCCTCAAGCACATGGTCCCACATGACCTCGATCTTGGGGTTCTTCTCGAGCCGGTTGATGAGGATCTTCTCGGCGCGGAATTCGTCGCGGCGGTGGATGACCGTGACCTTGGAGGCGAAGTTGGTGAGGAACAGCGCCTCCTCGACGGCGGTATTGCCGCCGCCGACCACGATGATCTCCTGCCCGCGGTAGAAAAACCCGTCGCAGGTGGCGCAGGCGGAGACGCCGAAGCCCTTGAACTTCTCTTCCGTCTCGAGCCCGAGCCACTTGGCCCGCGCGCCGGTGGCGAGGATCACGGCGTCGGCCACATAGGTCGCACCGCTGTCGGACTGCGCCACGAAGGGCCGCTTGGACAGGTCGAGATCGGTGATGATGTCGGTCACCACTTCGGTCCCCATCGCTTTCGCGTGCTCTTCCATCTTGACCATGAGGTCGGGCCCCTGGACTTCGGTGAAGCCCGGGTAGTTCTCGACCTCGGTGGTGGTGGTGAGCTGGCCGCCCGGCTCCATCCCCTGCACGAGGATCGGTTTCAGCATCGCGCGTGCGGCATAGACGGCGGCAGAGTAACCGGCCGGCCCCGAGCCGATGATCAGAACACGGGTGTTGTGCGTACCGGACATGACGAATCCCTTCGAAGTGTAAGTCCTGCCCGATATAGTGATGCCACCCGCCCCCCGGAACCCCCTGCGGCGTGCTGTCACTTTTCACGCCTTGAGACATGATGTTGCGCAAATGCGAAATATTATTGCGCAAGCGCGGGCCTCACGGTAAGGTTCGCCAAATCAGCAGGGGGATGGCGCATGCCGAACGCGAAACTGGACCCGATCGACCGGATGATCCTTGCCGAGTTGCAGGGCGACGGCCGCATGACCAACGTGGAGCTCGCCAAGCGCGTGGGCATTTCCGCGCCGCCCTGTCTGCGCCGGGTGCGCACGCTTGAGGAGGCTGGCTTCATCCGGGGCTATCACGCCGACGTGGACGCCCGCGCGCTGGGCTTCGAGGTGCAGGTCTTCGCGATGGTCGGGCTGCAAAGCCAGGCCGAGGCGGATCTGTCGCGGTTCGAGGAGCGCTGCCGCAACTGGCCGCTCGTGCGCGAGTGTCACATGCTGAACGGCGAGGTGGACTTCATCCTCAAGTGCGTCGCGCCGGACCTGTCGACCTTTCAGACCTTCCTGACCGAGCAACTCACGGCGGCGGAGAACGTGGGCAGCGTGAAGACCTCGCTCGTCATCCGCGACGCCAAGGACGAGCCGGGCGTGCCGTTCGACGTGCTGGAAGCGAGGATGGCCGCGGAGGCCTGACCCCCCGGCACTCGATGGAGTGTTGCGCGATGCCGGTTGTCGGCACATCATCAAGCAATACTCATGGGGGATTCCGTAATGCATTTCATCAAGACACTTGTGGGCGTCGCGGCAGTCTCCGCGCTTTCGGGCTGCATGGGAGGAACGAGTTTTTTTGCACCGCCACCGCTGGGTGGGGAAAGACTTGATCCGAATGCGCCGGCCTGGGCCCTGAACTCCTACCTTCCCGATCCGACCATCAACACGGCAATCGTCGGCAACGCGACGCAGGACGCCTCGTTCTCGACGCTGTTCAGCGGGGTGCGCACGAGTGCAGGGGAGATGCCGCTCACCTGGAACCAACAACTCGACAATGCCGCGCAATCTTACGCGGGCTATCTCGTCGCGACGAACCAGTTCTCGCACAATGCTGGCAAGTCCGACATCGGCGCCCGTGTTGCGGCGACGGGCTACCAGTATCGGAAAGTGGGCGAAAACCTTGCCCAAGGACAGCAATCCGAGCAGCAAGCCATGACCTCTTGGCAGAACTCGCCGGGGCACAATGCCAACCTGCTCGACCCGGATTTCGAGGAATTTGCGCTGGGCGTGTCCGGCACGGGGCAGAACGTGACGTGGGTTCTGGTGCTGGCCGATCCGCTTTGAGCGGGTCCCGAAACGAAAACAGGGCGCCAAGGCGCCCCGTTTGATCCTCACGGATGCTCAGGCATCCGGTTCGCGTGGCTCAGGCCAGCGCGATGTTCGACGCGGATTCGCGACCGTCGCGACCGGCTTCGAGGTCGAAGGTCACGGCTTGGCCGTCCTTCAGGGTCGTCAGACCAGCGCGCTCAACGGCGGAGATGTGAACGAAGACGTCCTTCGATCCACCTTCCGGCTCGATGAAGCCGAAACCTTTAGTTGCGTTGAACCATTTTACAGTGCCATTCGCCATTGGAATGTTCCTTTTTCGTGTTGCCGCCCACGGTATTGCGGCGGCTCGGCAGCTTAAAGATCGAATGCTGGCCGAATAGGAACAGGATCGCGAATTCAAGTGTGCATTCCGCTCATGCGTCATTTCGGGCCCGGACGCAAGCAAAATCCGCCGTCTGACAGGGACGTGAAGGGGGCGATCCGCGTTGCCGCAGCACCACATTTTCGCGTCTCTTCACGAAAAAAAGACTCTTTTGCCATTGTTATCACAGGCTTCCCCCCGGTTAACTGACTCTTGGAAGACAGTTTTTCTCCGAGTCGCCTGGGGGCGGCAGGAAAACCGGGAGACGACCCTTGATTGCTTTGCGTTTGACGAAACTGGCGGCGGGCCTTGCGCTCGGCGCTTTTCTTGCCGCCTGTACGACGGTGCCGACCGAGGATACGGCGGTGACCTCGACCGGGGAAGTGTTGCCGGTCATTTCGACGAAAACGCGATCCATGTACCGGGAATTCGACGACGGGCAGTTCATCGTGCCCGCCGTGCCACGCCAGTACCTCTCGGAAGAGCGGGCGCGGCAATACGTTCCGTATTATTCGCCCTATCCCGAAGGGACGATCGTGGTCGATCCCTATGACTACAAGCTTTACCTGATTTCCGGCCCGAACGAGGCGATGCGCTATATCGTCGGAGTGGGTAAGGCGGGCCGGGGTCTGCGGGGCGAGGCGCGGGTGAACCATCAGAAGGCCTGGCCCTACTGGACGCCGACGGCCAACATGCTGCGCCGTGAGCCTGAGAAATACGGCCCCGTGCGCGGCGGTCTCGAAGGCGGGCTGGAAAATCCGCTGGGCGCGCGGGCGCTCTATCTCTATCGCGGGGGGCGTGACACGCTCTACCGTATCCACGGCACGCCCTATCCCTGGACCGTGGGCGGCGAGGAATCCGGCGGCTGCATCCGCATGTTCCACCAGGACGCCATCCACCTTGCGGCCAATGTCGAAAACGGCACGCGGGTCATCATCCTGGGCCAGAGCGAAGCCGGGAAATACACGGTGCCCACGGGCGAAAGCGCCTGAACCGCGCGACCGGCGGTTCCTTGCCGCCGGACGCGACAACGTGAATGCGCCTGGGGGCCGGATCGTCTAACGTCTGCCGAAAAGACCGAGGCAGAACAGTGATGAACGAAACGATCCGGCGATCCGTCGCCCTTTCCCTCATGCTCGCGGCGGCGGTGGCGCTGGCCGCCTGCGGCTCCGGCCCGTCGCGCGGGCGCATGGCCGCGCCCAAGCCGTTGTTGCCCGAGAACTACCAGACCACCGGTATCCCCTCGATGTTCGGGGATACCGATCCGATCGACTGGACCGAACATTCGCCGCGGCCCGATGCCTACCCGGTCCACGGGATCGACGCATCACGCTATCAGGGTGAGATCGACTTCGCCACGGCGCGCGCGAACGGGATCAACTTCGCATGGCTCAAGGTGACGGAAGGGGGCGACCACCTCGACCCCGGCTATGAGATCAACGCGCCGCGCGCGCGGGCGGCGGGGATGCCAGTCGGGGGTTATCACTTCTACTACTTCTGCCGCACGCCCGCCGAACAGGCACGGTGGTTCATCAAGAACGTCCCGCGCGTGGCCGGAGACCTGCCGCCGATGCTGGACATGGAGTGGAACCACCAGTCCCGCACCTGCAAGCGCCGGCCCGATGGCGCGACGGTGCGCGACGAGATCCGGCAGTATGCGTCGATCGTGTCCAACCACTACGGCACCGCGCCGGTGATCTATGTCACCCCCGACTTTTACGCCGAGAACGATCTTGGGCAGATGGCGGGTTATGAATTCTGGCTGCGCTCGGTCGCGGCGCACCCGTCGGAGCGGTATCCGGACGAGCGCTGGACCTTCTGGCAATACAGCGGCACCGGTGTCGCCAAGGGCGTGAACGGGAACGTGGACCTCAACGCCTTCGCGGGCAGCGTGGAGGCCTGGGTCGGCTGGCTGACGGCCCGCCGCCAGCGTTAAGCGTCAGGGCAGGCGGATCACCGGGGCCGGGCCAAGCGGCACGGGGCCAAGGAACGCGCGACCGTTTTCAAACCGGAGCGTGGCGTCCAGCGTCTCGGGGTCGCCCGAGAGGCGGGCGAGCATTTCGCCCGCGCGGGTGATGGTGCCCACGAGCATCTCGGGCACGGCCCCCGCCGCCTGCGCCACCGCGATCATGTCGCGCCAGTTCTCGGCCTTCACGTCCACCTCGCCCTCGGTAACGCCATTCTGGCCCACCACCAGCACGCCGGTCGCGTCGAGGGTCAGCGCGCCCCAGTCGACGGACAGGCGGGTGAGTTCGATTTCACGCGGCTGCGGCCGGGCGCGTTCGATGGCGAAGCGGTCCCACGGGTTGTCGAAGCGCACCGTGGCGGTGAGGCGGGCGCGGTCGATGACCTCGGGAATGGCCCCGGCGTTGCGCGCGCCGGACAGGAGCGCCGGATCGGGGCGGATGCCGGTCGCGTTCACGTCGAAATCATAGACATGGCCCTGCCGGTCAGGGGTTTCGCGCATGGAGATCTGGGCGTGTTCCAGCCCCGTCTCGCGTGTCTCGCCCCGGGCGGTCGTGGCGATGGTGGCCCCGTCGATCTCGATCACGCTGCGTCGGATCGGAAGCTCCACGGCGGGGGCGAAGGAGGCCGAGGCGCGGAAGGTCTCGGACGTGATGCGGTGGCTCGCGTCACGGGTCGCGAAGACCTGTTCGCCGGGAAGGACCGCGATCACTTCGGTCGGGCTGTAGCTGAGCGAGAGGTTCTGAAAGATCGGGGCGGACCAGGCGATGCCCGTCTCGGGGTCGGCGATGTTGAGGTCGGTGATGGTGGTGTCGAAGCGGCTGGGAAAACCCGCCGTGTTGAGGCTGTCGTACTGCGCCGTCCAGCCTTCGGCCCGCCGGTCCTCGAACCAGCCCGCCAGCACGCGTTCGGTCGCCTGCGACCCGACGACCCAGTAGCCGCCCCATCCGATAAAGATGAGGAGGATCAGGGCGATGATGATCTGGGGTGCCTTGCGCATCGGGGCCTCTCTGTTACCGTCCCCCCTTCTAGCCAGCGCGTGACAGGAGGGGAAGCGGGATGGACAGCGACCTTTGGGTCTTCGGCTACGGTTCGCTTCTGTGGAACCAGGGCTTTCCGCATGTAGAGGCGGTGCGGGCCCGGCTCGACGGCTATCACAGGTCGTTCTGCATGCGCTCGATCCATCATCGCGGCACCGATGCCGAGCCCGGCCTGGTGCTGGCGCTGGACGAGGCGGCGGGGGCGTCCTGCGCGGGCATCGCCTATCGCGTCCATCCCGATCACCACGCACCGACGATGGTCGCGCTCCGGGAGCGTGAGCTGATCTCGTCGGCCTATGTCGAAAAGACCCTGCCGGTCACGCTGGCCGACGGGCGGGCGGTTACGGCGGTCTGCTACGTCATCGACCCGGACCATGTGCAATACTGCCACCTCGACCTTGATGAGCAGGCCCGGATCATCGCGCGTGCCGTGGGCGGGCGGGGGCCGAACACGGAATACCTCTACAACACCGCCCAACATCTCACCGACGAGGGGATCGAGGACCCGGACCTGACGTGGCTCGCCACCGAAGTGCGCAGGATCACGGGATAATCGACCATTCGTTCCTTGTGAGCGCCGCGCTCAGCGACTAACCTCGCCAACAAATAAACATCCGGAAGGAGCCCGTCCGCATGGACCAGCCGGATCTCGGGGCCGAGCCGAAATTTACACGACCCTTGCGTCAGATCCTGACGATGCTCATCGTTCTGGGCCTCGTCGGTGTCGGCGTGTTCTTTGCGCTGCCGCAGGTTCTGCCGGTCTTCCTCGCCAACCTCTATCTCAACGCCTTCATCGGGCTGGTCTTCGTGATCGGCCTGATCGCCTGTTTCTGGCAGGTCGTGCAGATCGCAAGCTCGGTCGGCTGGCTCAAACGCTTCGCGTCGGGCGAGCAGGACGGGCGCGGGGCGCCGCGGCTTCTGGCCCCGCTGGCCGCACTCCTGCGGTCGCGGCGCGACCGGATGCAGATCGGGTCGACCTCGGCGCGGTCGATCCTCGACAGCGTCGCGACCCGGATCGACGAAGAGCGCGACATCACGCGCTATATCACCAACCTGTTGATCTTCCTCGGTCTTCTCGGGACGTTCTTCGGCCTCGCCACCACCGTTCCGGCGGTTGTCGAGACGATCCGTTCGCTCGCCCCCGGCGAGGGGGAAGAGGGCGTTCAGGTGTTCGAGCGGCTGATGACCGGGCTGGAGGCGCAGCTTGGCGGCATGGGCACGGCGTTCTCGTCCTCGCTTCTGGGTCTGGCCGGGTCGCTTGTCGTTGGGCTGTTGGAACTGTTCGCGAGCCACGGGCAGAACCGCTTTTACCGGGAACTCGAGGAATGGCTGTCCTCGATCACCAAGGTCGGCTTCTCCCCCGGCGACGAAAGCCAGGGCGAAGCGGGCATGGCGGCCTATCTGACCTATGTGGCCGAACAGATCGAAGCGCTCCGGCAGGCCGTCGCCACCGCCGAAGACGGGCGCGCGACCACCGATGCGCGGCTCTGGCAGCTTGTGGACGGGGTCGAACGGCTCGCCTCCAACATGAACGAACAACCCGACCTCGGCCCCGAATTCGCCCGGATGGCGGAGGGTCAGGACCGCATGATCGCCGCCATCGAAGCGCAGGGGACCGCCGCGGTTCCGGCGGCTGCCAATGACGATGCCGAAGCCCGGATGCGCCTGCGCTCCATCGACGTGCAGCTTCTGCGCATTCTCGAAGAGATGGCGGCGGGCCGGCAGGAGACGATGTCCGAACTGCGCGGCGACATCAACGCGCTCACCAAGGCGATCCGCGCTCTCGGAGGTCAGTGATGGCTCTCGCCCGGCGTTCTGTCCGCAATGTCTCCGGCACGATCTGGCCGGGGTTCGTGGATGCGATGACGGCGCTTTTGCTGGTGCTGATGTTCGTCCTGACGATCTTCATGGTCGTCCAGTATGTGCTGCGCGAGCAGATTTCCGGGCAGGCCACCGAACTCGACAACCTGTCGGCGCAGGTGGCGGGGCTCGCCGATGCGCTGGGTCTGGAACGTCAGCGCACCGCGCAATTGGGCGAGGAGGTCGGGGGCCTCACCGCGACCCTTGGCGACATGCGCACCGAGAACGCCGCGCAACAGGCGCGGATCGGGGAACTTGTCGAACAGACCGAGGAACAGGCGCAGCGGATCGCGGGCTATCAGGGGCAGATCGCCAGTTTCGAGGAACAGGTGGCAAGCCTGATGGCGCAGCGCGATACGGTGATTGCCGAGCGCGACACGGTGATCGACGAGCGTGACGAGGCCCGCGAGGAACGCGACGCGGCCGAGGTGCAGTCGACACAGCTCCGCGCCAGTATTTCCGAACTGGAAGATGCGCAGAGCCGCCTGATTTCGGAGCAGGAGGCGCTGCAACTGGCCCTCGCCCGTGCCCGCGACGAGGTGGATGCCGAGGCCGAGGCAGCGCGGCTGGCAGCGGCCCGGCGTGAAGCGGTGGAGGCGATGCTGGCCGACATCCGGGCCGAGGCCGCCGAGGCCGACGCCGCGCTGGCCGATGCCCAGACCCGGATTTCCGAGCGCACCGCCGCGCTGGAAGACGCCCAGAGCACGATCGACCAGCAGCAGGCCGACCTTGAAGCCGCGCAGGCCGCCGCGCGCGCGGCGCAGGAAGAACTCTCGGACGAGGAAGCGGCGCGTCTGGCCGATGCTGCCGCGCTTCAGACGTTGCGTGATCGGCTGGCGGATGCGGATGAGGAAATCACCGCCATGACGCTCGCCCTCGAAGAACAGCGGCGCAAGGCGGAGGAGACGCTGACGCTCCTCGCTGCCGCCCGCGCTGCGCGTGACGAGGTGGAGGCCGCGCGGGACGAAGCGCTGAGTGAGGCGGACCGGCAGGCCGCATTGCTCGCCACCGCGCGCAATGCGCTGGAGACGGAAGAGGCCCAGAGCGCCGAGTCGCAGCGGCGCGTGGCCCTGCTGAACGAACAGACGGCCGCGCTGCGTCAGCAGTTGGGCAACCTCGAGACCGTGCTCGAGGAGGCTGAGGCGCGCGAGGACGCGGCGCAGGTGCAGATCGAGGCGCTGGGGTCCCGGCTCAACACCGCGCTTGCACAGGTGGCCGCCGAACAGCGCGCGCTGGCCGAGGAACAGGCCGCGCTGGCCGAAGAACAGCGCCGCCGGGCAGAGCTCGAGGCCGCCGAAGCGGAGCGCGCCCGCGAGGAGGCCCGCAACCTCGAAGGTTACCGTTCGGAATTCTTCGGACGGCTCCGGCAGGTTCTGGGGGACCGCGAGGGGATCCGGATCGACGGCGACCGGTTCGTCTTCTCCTCGGAAGTGCTGTTTCCCGTGGGCGCGGCCGACCTGTCGCCCGCCGGCCGGGCGCAGATCACGCGGGTGTCCAACACGCTTATCGAGGTCGCCTCCGAGATCCCCGCCGAGATCGACTGGATTCTGCGGGTCGACGGTCATACCGACAGCCAGCCGATCCGGGGCAACGCGGAATATGCCGACAACTGGGAACTGAGCCAGGCGCGGGCGCTCTCGGTCGTGCGCTTCATGCAGGACGAGCTTGGCTTCCCGCCTTTCCGGCTGGTCGCCGCCGGGTTCGGGGAGTTCCAGCCACTCGTGCAAGGCGACAGTGACGAGGCGCTGGCGGCGAACCGGCGCATCGAGCTCAAGCTGACCGAGAAGTGAGGCTCAGGGCGTGACCGAAATGGTCGTGCCGCGCCCGTCCACCTCGGCCCCGTCACGCAACAGGCGCACGCTCAGCGCGTACTCCCCGACCGGCCAGCCGCCGTCGGGGCGGCGTTTGCCCGCCGCGCGAAAGAACAGCGGCTTGTTGCCCTCTATCTCCTGCGGCGAACTCACAAGCTCGGTGCCATCGGGCCGCGTGATCGTGACCTCGAGCACATCGCCCGCGCGGCCCCCGAAGGCGAAACCCCAGCCGACCAGTGCGGGGGAGGCGGCGGTGATGGCCTCATCCGCCGTTCCCGCCTTGATCGCGTCGTAGTCAGGCAGGCCCGCGCTGGCCCCGATGGTGACAAGGCCGCCGGGGCGGTAGACGGGGCTGTCGCTCCACAGGTCGTCCTCGGGGCCGTCGTCGAGGCCACATTCGGTGATCTCGTCGGTGTTGAACGGGTCCACGACGCGGCCATCCTGACGCACAGCAATATGGACATGCGGAAACTGCGTGCGCCCGGAATAGCCCACGTCACCCAGTGTCGCGCCCATCGTCACGCGCTGGCCGGACTGGACCGCGACGCTGCCCTCCTTGAGGTGGCAATACTGCGTCTCCCACCCGCCGCCGTGGTCGAGCACGACGCCGTTGCCGCATTCGCGCCCCTGAAGCTGGGCGGGCGGCGTGTCGTCGGCGCCGAGGTCTGGCATCCCGTCGCGCACGCCGCGCACGATGCCGGGGGCGGCGGCCTGGACCGGAACGCCCGCCTCCATCGCGGCGAAGGTGGGCAGGGCGAAGTCCGTGCCCTTGTGCCCGTCATAGGACATCGGCCCGCAGGTGAAATCCGCAGCGCCCCGTCCGGGGTCGGCGTCGGTGTATTGCAGGATGAAGCAATCCTCGCCCAGCGTGCAGTCGAGCGGGAGACCCAGGATCGGGTCACGGGCCAGCGCGGGCGTGGCGGTGAGGGCGAGGGCGGCGAGGATCAGGACAGGGCGCATGGCGCCACTCTAGGCGCGGGGACGGGGGCGGCTCAAGCGGTGGGTTTCGCGGCCCAGTCGAGCGCGTCGTCCAGCCGGTCGTCGCCCCAGAACAGCTCTTCCCCCACCGCGAAGGTGGGGGAGCCGAAGACGCCCAGAGACATGGCCGTTTCGGTCTCGGCGGCAAGGCGCGCCTCGGTCTCGGGGGATTGAGCGCGCGCCAGCGTGGCCTCGGCGTCCTGCCCGGCCTCACGCAGGGCGCGCGACAGATTGGGGTCTTCGCCGGCGGGAAGCCCCTCCTCGAACCACAGCCGGTATGTCGCGCGGGTGTAGTCCTGCCCCCAGCCCTCGGACATGCCCAGAAGCGCGACCTGATTGGCGAGCACGAGGCCCGGAAGCGGGTAGGGCGCGGGCAGGCGCGGGGCGAGGCCGTAGCGCGGGGCGCGCCGTTCGATGTCGCGCCACATATAGGCGGCCTTCACCGGCTTGTCCTTGAAGGGCACGTTGTTCTGCTGAACCATGACGTGTCGCACGTTGAAGGGCCGCCAAGTGAAACTGGCCCCGGTTGTGCGGGCCACGTCGGGCAGGCGCATGATGGTCATGTAGCTGTAGGTCGAGCCGATGGAATACCAGAAATCTATGGGCTGCATCGCCGTTCTCCCGTGCTGATCCGTTGCAGGTTAGCATCGCGGCGGCGATCCGTCAGCATGGGTCGCGGACGTGAAAAGACCGGCCCGAGGGCCGGTCTGGATGATGTCGTTGCGGTGCTTATTCCGCCGTCAGGAGCGGGGGCTTCTTGCGCGAGGCGATGCGGGGGCTTCCCGGCTCCTCGATCCTGAGGTCGATCTCGCCGTCCTTGACGCCGACCTGCACAACACCGCCCTTGGCGAGCTTGCCGAAGAGAAGCTCCTCCGCCAGCGGCTTCTTGATGTGCTCCTGGATCACGCGGCCCAGCGGGCGCGCGCCCATCTTGTCGTCATAGCCCTTGTCGGCCAGCCATTCCGCCGCTGCCGGGGTCAGTTCGATGGCCACGTTGCGGTCCATGAGTTGTGCCTCGAGTTGCAGCACGAATTTCTCGACCACCTGCGTGATGATCTCCTTGCCCAGCGGGGCAAAGCTGATCACCGCGTCGAGGCGGTTGCGGAACTCCGGCGTGAAGGTCCGCTCGATGGCCGCCGTATCCTCGCCCTCGCGGCGGTCGCGGCCAAAGCCGATGGCCGTCTTGGCCAGCTCCGAAGCGCCCGCGTTGGAGGTCATGATGAGCACCACGTTGCGGAAGTTCACCGTGCGACCGTTGTGGTCGGTGAGCTGGCCGTGGTCCATGACCTGCAACAGGATGTTGTAGACGTCCGGGTGGGCCTTTTCGATCTCGTCGAGCAGCAGCACGCAATGCGGATGCTGGTCCACGCCATCGGTGAGCAGGCCGCCCTGGTCGAAGCCGACATAGCCCGGCGGTGCGCCGATGAGGCGCGAGACCGCGTGCTTCTCCATGTATTCCGACATGTCGAAGCGCAGCATCTCGACCCCGAGCGAGGCCGCCAGCTGTTTGGCCACCTCGGTCTTGCCGACACCCGTGGGCCCCGCGAACAGGTAGTTGCCGATCGGCTTTTCCGCCTCGCGCAGACCCGCGCGGGACAGTTTGATCGCCGAGGACAGCGCCTCGATCGCCGGGTCCTGACCGAAGACCACGCGCTTGAGCGAGGCTTCGAGGTCGCGCAGGATTTCCTGATCGTCCTTGGAGACCGACTTGGGCGGGATGCGGGCGATCTTGGCAATGATCGCCTCGATCTCCTTGGTCCCGATGGACTTGCGGCGCTTGGAGGCGGCGACGAGGTGCTGGGCCGCGCCCGCCTCGTCGATCACGTCGATGGCCTTGTCCGGCAGTTTGCGGTCGTTGATGTAGCGGTCCGACAGTTCGACGGCGGTCTTGATCGCGTCGTTGGTGTACTTGATCGCGTGATGCTCCTCGAAATAGGGCTTGAGGCCCTTGAGGATCTTCACGGTGTCATCGACCGTCGGCTCGTTCACGTCGATCTTCTGGAACCGGCGGCTGAGCGCGCGGTCCTTTTCGAAGTGCTGGCGGAACTCCTTGTAGGTGGTGGAGCCCATGCAGCGCAGCTTGCCGCCCTGAAGCGCGGGCTTCAGGAGGTTCGAGGCGTCCATCGCCCCGCCGGAAGTCGCGCCCGCGCCGATGACGGTGTGAATCTCGTCGATGAAGAGCACCGCGTCGGGGTGGTTTTCCAGCTCGTTCACCACGGCCTTCAGACGCTCCTCGAAGTCGCCGCGATACCGGGTGCCGGCCAGCAGCGCGCCCATGTCGAGCGAGAAGATGGTGGTTTCCGAGAGCACGTCGGGGGTTTCGCCGGCCTCGATCTTCTTGGCGAGCCCTTCCGCGATGGCGGTCTTGCCCACGCCGGGATCACCCACGAGAAGCGGGTTGTTCTTGCGGCGCCGGCACAGCACCTGGATGCAGCGCTCGACCTCGTGATCGCGCCCGATGAGCGGGTCGATCTCGCCCTTTCGGGCCTTGGCATTCAGGTCGACGCAATACTTGCCCAGTGCCGAATCCTTGGCTTCCTCGTCGGCGGCCTCGTTGGTCGCCTCCTCAAAGTCCGGGGAGCCGGAGATGGGGCGGGTTTCGCCGTAGGACGGATCCTTGGCCACACCATGCGCGATGTAGTTCACGGCGTCGTAACGGGTCATGTCCTGCTCTTGCAGGAAATAGGCCGCGTTGGACTCGCGCTCGGCGAAGATCGCGACGAGCACGTTGGCCCCCGTCACCTCGGTCCGGCCCGAGGACTGGACGTGGATCGCGGCGCGCTGGATGACGCGCTGGAATGCGGCGGTGGGGACGGCCTCGGACCCCTCGATGTTCGTTTCGAACGCCGAGAGTTCGTCGTCGATGTACTTCAGGAGCGTGCCCCGAAGTTCGTCCAGGTCCACGCTGCACGCCTTCATGACGCGGGCCGCATCGGGCTCGTCAATCAAAGCGAGCAACAGGTGTTCCAGCGTCGCCAGCTCATGCTGTCGTTCATTGGCATGAGCGAGCGCGGCATGGATGGCCTGTTCGAGCGTGTTGGAGAAAGAAGGCAAGTGGTTCACTCCTCGTTTCCGGGGTCTCGGGGACGGGAGTGGCCCGTCCGTCTCGACCTTGGCCTCATATCTTTAAGGTTCGGTGTTCGCGGCGTATCTTCAAGTGTTTTCTGGCTGAACAACGCTCACACGGTGGTGATCGTTGCCCAAAGGCCTAGAAATTGTCCTTGGCCTTGCGGATCGCGGCGAAAACCTCGGCATCGCCGTCATGCTCCATGCTGACGGCTTTCTTCATCCCCGGCTCGCCCGCGCGAAGGAACGGGTTGGTCGCTTTTTCAAGTGAGAGGAGCGAGGGGACGGTGAATTCATCGCGGTTGCGCATCGCTGTCACGTCGTCGGCGCGCCGGATCAGGTCCGGGTTCTGCGGGTCGACGGACAGCGCGAAACGCGCATTCGCGGCGGTGTATTCGTGGCCCGAACAGATCAGCGTATCGTCGGGCAGGGACATCAGCGTGGTCAGCGTCGTCCACATCTGGTCGGGCGTGCCTTCGAACAGCCGCCCGCAGCCAAGCGCCATCAGGCTGTCGCCGGTGAAGGCGGCTTTCGCGCCGGGCATGTAGAAGGCGATATGGCCGATGGTGTGGCCGTCGGCGGCCATCACGTCGACCTTGTGGCCGGAGAACGACAGGTCGTCGCCGGGGGAGACGGCCTGATCGAGCGCGGGCAGGCGGTGTGCGTCGTGCTTTGCGCCGATGACGCGGCAGCCGAAGGCCGCGCGCAGATCCTCGACCCCTTCGACGTGGTCGCCGTGGTGGTGGGTGATGAACAGATCGGTCAGCGTCCATCCACGCGCGTCGAGTTCCGCCTTGATCGGAGCGGTTTCGGGGGCATCGAACAGCGCGGTGTCACCGCTTTCCGTGTCATGCACGAGAAAGGCGTAATTGTCCGATCGGCAGGGGATGGTCACGAGGTCGAGTGTCATGTCCAGACGAATATGGGGCGGGGCCGGGCATTGCTCAAGGGGCGTTTTGCCCTCTTTCCAAGTGCGCCATTTGGTCTAACCTGCGTTGCATGCATCTGGACGCACAGGATCTTCGCACTTTCTACTATCGCTCGGCCCTTGGCCGGGTGGCGCAGAAGAACATCCGCGACGAGGTGGTGCGGATCTGGAGCGGGCCGTGCAAGGGGCAGACGGTTCTGGGCTATGGCTTTGCCGCGCCGCTCCTGCGCCCCTTCCTCAAGGACGCGCGCCGGGTCATCGCGCTCATGCCCGGGCCGCAGGGGGTGATGCCCTGGCCGGCCGGGATGCCCAATGTCTCGGTCCTGTGCGAGGAAGTGCTCTGGCCCATCGACACGGGCGTAGCCGACAAGCTGGTGCTGCTGCACGGGCTGGAGACATCGACCAACGCGCCTGCGCTGCTGGACGAGGCCTATCGTGTGCTCGGGCCGGGGGGGCGTGCACTGTTCATCGTGCCCAACCGGGCGGGGCTCTGGTCGCGCTCCGACAACACGCCTTTCGGATACGGGCGGCCCTATACGACGGGGCAGCTTGAACATCAGCTGCGCGACCACGGATTCGCCATCGAGCGACATACTGCCGCACTTTATCAGCCGCCCTCGCACCGGCGGTTCTGGCTCAAGACCGGGCCGATGTGGGAGCGGATCGGGTCCGGTGCCCCGCGCATGGCCGGGGGCGTGCTTCTGGTCGAGGCCTCCAAGCAGGTGCGCGCACAGAACCGTCCGGGACTTCCCGAAGCGGTCAAACGCCCCCTGCGCGCCCTCGACGGGTTCGGGGCGCCGGAGCCGGGGCGGCAGGCCGGGCGGACGGGCGAGGGATTCGGTTCGTGACCCGATAGGACGAAGAAAAAGCGCGGGAGTCACAGTCCGGCAGCACCATTTACCTTCCCCTTTCGCCAAGTTCCCCTATGTTGGCGCAAAACCTCCTCATGCGTATTGCGGGTGTGGGATTGCTCTGCTAGACCCACGCCGAATTTCAGATTGCTCGCGAAAGCGCGGCATCAAGAGGCCGCCCCGGTTTGTCGACGACAGACCACGATGGGGCTAAGGACATCGGAAGGGTGGACGTGTCGGAACCAGCTTCGATAACTTCTGGGATTGCCCAGCGCTATGCGACGGCCGTTTTTGAACTGGCCAAGGATGACAAGAAACTCGCGGCTGTCGAGCAGGACATCGACCAGCTCGAGGCTGCTTACAACGACAGTGTGGACTTTTCCCGCCTCGTGAACTCGCCGATCTATTCGCGCAGTGAGCAGGCCGGAGCGGTCAAGGCGCTTGCCGAGAAGATGGGGCTGTCGTCCCAGATGACCGGCGTGCTTGGCGTCATGGCCGAGAAGCGCCGCCTGTTCATCCTGCCGCAACTCATCGCACGCCTGCGCACGATGATCTCGGACGACAAGGGCGAGGTGGTTGCCGAAGTGACCGCCGCCAAGTCGATGACCAAGGCTCAGCAGGACAAGCTTGCCAAGGCGCTCAAGTCGTCTTTCGGCAAGGACGTGAAGATCAAACTGGCCGTCGATGAAAGTCTCATCGGCGGTCTCGTCGTCAAAGTGGGTTCGAAAATGATCGACAGCTCGATCGCCTCGCGCCTGAACGCACTCCAGAATTCCATGAAAGAGGTCGGATAAGAATGGGTATCCAAGCAGCCGAAATTTCTGCGATCCTCAAGGACCAGATCAAGAACTTTGGCCAGGAGGCCCAAGTGGCCGAAGTGGGTCATGTGCTCTCCGTCGGTGACGGCATTGCGCGCGTCTACGGCCTCGACAACGTCCAGGCCGGTGAAATGGTCGAATTCCCCGGTGGTATCCGGGGGATGGCGCTGAACCTCGAAGCCGACAACGTCGGCGTCGTGATCTTCGGCTCGGACCGCGACATCAAAGAAGGCGACACGGTCAAGCGGACCAAGTCGATCGTGGACGTTCCGGTCGGTGACGGCCTCCTCGGCCGCGTGGTCGACGGTCTGGGCAACCCGATCGACGGCAAGGGCCCGATCAAGTCCGAGCAGCGCTCGGTCGCGGACGTGAAAGCGCCGGGCATCATCCCGCGTAAATCGGTGCACGAGCCGATGGCGACGGGCCTCAAGGCCGTCGACTCCATGATCCCGATCGGCCGTGGTCAGCGCGAGCTCATCATCGGCGACCGCCAGACCGGCAAGACCGCCGTGGCGCTCGACGCGATCCTGAACCAGAAGACCTACAACGATGCCGCCGGCGACGACGAGAGCAAGAAGCTCTACTGCGTCTACGTCGCCATCGGCCAGAAGCGGTCCACCGTGGCCCAGCTGGTGAAGAAACTCGAAGAGACCGGCGCCATCGAATACTCGATCGTCGTCGCCGCGACCGCGTCGGACCCCGCGCCGATGCAGTATCTCGCCCCCTACACCGCCACCGCGATGGGCGAGTACTTCCGCGACAACGGCCGCCACGGCCTGATGATCTACGATGACCTGTCCAAACAGGCCGTCGCATATCGTCAGATGTCGCTGCTCCTGCGTCGTCCGCCGGGGCGTGAAGCCTATCCGGGTGACGTGTTCTACCTTCACTCTCGTCTGCTGGAGCGTTCGGCCAAGCTGAACGAAGATTTCGGTGGTGGTTCGCTGACGGCTCTGCCGATCATCGAAACCCAGGGCGGCGACGTTTCGGCGTTCATCCCGACCAACGTGATCTCGATCACCGACGGCCAGATCTTCCTTGAAACCGAGCTGTTCTATCAGGGCGTTCGCCCGGCCGTGAACACCGGTCTCTCGGTGTCGCGCGTCGGTTCGTCGGCCCAGACGAAAGCCATGTCCTCGGTTGCCGGTCCGGTGAAACTGTCGCTCGCCCAGTACCGCGAGATGGCGGCCTTCGCCCAGTTCGGCTCCGACCTCGACGCCGCGACCCAGCGCCTGCTGGCCCGTGGTGCGCGTCTGACCGAGCTCATGAAGCAGCCGCAGTATTCGCCGCTGACCAACGCGGAAATCGTCTGCGTGATCTTCGCGGGCACCAACGGCTACCTCGACAAGGTCGCGGTCAAGGACGTGGGCCGGTTCGAGCAAGGTCTGCTCAATCACCTGCGCTCCAAGCACGAGGCGCTTCTGGACGACATCACCCAGAACGACCGCAAGGTGAAGGACGAGCTTGCCGACAAGATCAAGGGCGCCCTCGACGAGTTCGCCGAAGGCTTTTCGTAAACCCCGGTGATCTGGAAGGAGGCTGGCAATGCCAAGTCTTAAGGACCTGAAAAACCGGATCGACACGGTTAAGTCGACGCGCAAGATCACCAAGGCCATGCAGATGGTCGCGGCGGCCAAGCTCCGTCGCGCCCAGGAAGCGGCCGAGGCGTCGCGCCCCTATACCGAGCGGTTCAACGCCGTGCTCGCGGGGCTCGCCAAGGCGGCCTCCGGGTCGGACGCCGCCCCGCGCCTTCTGCGCGGGACGGGCTCGGATCAGGTGCAGCTGCTCGTCGTCATGACCGCCGAGCGTGGTCTGTGCGGTGGCTTCAACTCGTCCATCGTGAAGCTCGCCAAGGTAAAGGCGGACGAGCTGAAGGCGGCGGGCAAGACCGTGAAGATCCTCACCGTCGGCAAGAAGGGCCGGGAACAGCTTCGCCGCGACTACGGCGACCTGCTCATCGGTCACGTCGACCTGACCGAGGTGAAGAACATCACCTATCCGGACGCGCAGGGGATCGCCAACGACCTCCTCACGCGGTTCGACGCGGGCGAGTTCGACGTCGCGACGATCTTCTTCAACACGTTCGAGAACGTGGTGAGCCAGATCCCGACCGAATGGCAGGTGATCCCGGCCAAGTTCGACGATGTCGACACGGAGAGCCAGGATACCGGCTACGTCTACGACTACGAACCCTCGGAAGAAGAGGTGCTCGCCACCCTCCTGCCGCAGGGCGTGTCGACGGCGATCTTCGCTGCACTGCTGGAGAACAGCGCGTCCGAGCAGGGGGCGCGGATGTCCGCGATGGACAACGCCACCCGCAACGCCGGCGAGATGATCGACAAGCTGACCATCGAGTACAACCGCTCGCGTCAGGCCGTCATCACCAACGAGCTGATTGAAATTATTTCGGGCGCCGAGGCGCTCTAGGGAACCGGAGAAACGAAACATGGCGAAAGCACCGACCAAAGCAGCCGCGAAAGGCAAGGTGACCCAGGTCATCGGCGCCGTCGTGGACGTGAAGTTCGACGATCACCTGCCGGCGATCTTGAACGCGCTTGAAACCGACAACAACGGCAACCGCCTCGTCCTCGAAGTGGCGCAGCACCTTGGTGAGAACACCGTGCGCGCGATCGCGATGGACGCGACCGAGGGCCTCGTGCGCGGTCAGGAAGTGAACGACACCGGCGCGCCGATCTCGGTTCCCGTGGGCACCGCGACGCTGGGCCGTATCCTCAACGTCACCGGCGATCCGGTCGACGAAAAGGGCCCGGTCGAGGCCGACGAGTTCCGCCCGATCCACGCGGAAGCCCCGGATTTCGACGAGCAGGCCACCGAGGCCGAAATCCTCGTCACCGGCATCAAGGTCATCGACCTGCTGGCGCCCTATTCGAAAGGCGGCAAGATCGGCCTCTTCGGCGGTGCCGGCGTGGGCAAGACGGTTCTCATCCAGGAGCTCATCAACAACATCGCCAAGGTGCACTCGGGTCTGTCCGTGTTCGCCGGCGTGGGTGAGCGGACCCGTGAGGGCAACGACCTTTACCACGAGATGATCGAATCCGGCGTTCTGACCCCGGACAACCTGCCCGACTCCAAGATCGCGCTGGTCTACGGCCAGATGAACGAGCCGCCGGGTGCCCGTGCCCGGATCGCGCTGACCGGCCTGACGCTGGCGGAACAGTTCCGCGACGCCACCGGCACCGACGTTCTGTTCTTCGTCGACAACATCTTCCGCTTCACGCAGGCGGGTTCCGAGATGTCAGCGCTTCTGGGTCGTATCCCCTCGGCCGTGGGCTACCAGCCGACGCTGGCCACCGACATGGGCGCGATGCAGGAACGGATCACGTCCACGAAAAACGGCTCGATCACCTCGATCCAGGCCGTGTATGTGCCCGCGGACGACCTTACCGACCCGGCGCCGGCCACGACCTTTGCCCACCTCGACGCGACGACCGTGCTTAACCGCGCGATCTCGGAACTCGGGATCTACCCGGCGGTTGACCCGCTCGACTCCACCTCGCGTCTCATGGACCCGCTGATCATCGGCGACGAGCACTATCAGGTCGCTCGTGACGTGCAGGGGATTCTCCAGCGTTACAAATCGCTGCAGGACATCATCGCCATTCTCGGGATGGACGAACTGTCGGAAGAGGACAAGCTGACCGTGGCCCGCGCCCGGAAAATCCAGCGTTTCCTGTCGCAGCCGTTCGACGTGGCGAAAGTGTTCACCGGGTCCGACGGTGTGCAGGTTCCGCTGGAGGACACGGTCTCGTCGTTCAAGGCGGTCGTCGCCGGCGAATACGATCACCTGCCCGAGGGTGCCTTCTACATGGTTGGCGGCATCGACGAAGTGATCGCCAAAGCCGAGAAGATGGCTGCGGAAGCTGCGTAATCAGTCCTCCCCCGGCCCGTGCCGGGGGGCGGCTCCTGACAGGAGACAAACATGGCTGACATGATGCAATTCGACCTGGTGTCGCCGGAGCGCCGCCTGACCTCGACCGAGGCCAGCGCGGTGCAGATTCCCGGCGCCGATGGCGACTTCACGGCGATGGCCAACCACGCGCCGGTCATCGCCACGCTGCGGCCCGGCATCGTCACGGTGCAGGGCGCATCGGGCGAAGAGAAGTTCGTCGTGACCGGCGGCTTCGCCGAGGTGACGCCGGACGGGACCAGCGTTCTGGCCGAGCGGGCCATGCCCGCCGGAGAGGTGACGCAGGAGGTGATCGACGATTTCGTGGCCTCCGCCGTCGCAGCCCGCGACAACGCGACGCCCGAGATGCTCGACCAGCTGTCCAAGCAGGTGGGCGACATCGCGCTCGTCGCCTCCGAGCTGGGCCTGCAAAGCAAGGCATAAGAACCCGAACGACCGGGGGACAGTGAAAGCCCTGCATCTTCGGATGCGGGGCTTTTGCTTTGTGGGGGCCGGACGGACGCGCGGGGGGCGTCCTGTGCCTAGTGGTTCTGGCCCATCATGCGCTCGTGAACCGCCTGCATCCCGCGCTCGGCCATATCACTCACTTCGGCCGCGTGGGTGTGCAGCGCCGCGACGAGGTCCGGGTCGTCGCTCGTCTGGACCACAACGATACCCGCTTCGGTCACCTCGATCTCGTTCACCAGTCCCTCGGCGCGGTCGAAGAAAATGTCGAGCGTCGGGGATTGGATGAAGATGCGCGGGTCGTCGCCCGCCTCGACCCGTCCGATCATGCCGACCACATGGCTGACGAGGGCCGCCATGACTTCCGGGTCGGAGGAGCTTGTGACGGTGCGGATGCCGTTGGGCAGATTTTCGACCGTGCGCGAGAGGGTCTGAAAGCCGCGAAACATCATGGCGAGTTCGGCGCTTTCCTCCGGTGTCGCGTTCTCGCCCCTGAGGCCGGGCATGGTCACCTCATCATGCCCCGTGCCGTCCGCGCCGTGCATGTGGGACATTTGCGCGCTGGCCAGCGACGGGGCAAAGACCAGCATGACGGCAAGAAGAGCGGACGCGCAGCGGTGGGGACGAACCATTGGAATCTCCTTCGTGATCCCCAAGTCCTATGCCTAAAATTGAATAAGTGGAAGTGACGAAACCGTCACCGGTCAAAGGCCGGGAGGTCGAGCCGCACGAAGCTGAACGCGCCAAGCTCCCGTAGCAGTTTCCGGCGCATCGCCTCTTCATAATCATTGTAGCTATTCGTGGGTTGCACGAAAGAGCCCGCGCCCTGGATGACCGACTGCAAGTAATACTGAACCACGGTCGGGTCGTCGTCCATGATCACGAGACCGTTTACGGTGATCAGGGACATGTCGTGGGCGAGATAGGCGCTTTCAGGCGGGAACCCATCGTTGTTCACCCCGTCCCCTGACACGTCGATGACCTGCCGGTCACACGCCTCCGGCGCTTCCTTCAGCAGGTTCAGGGCGTGCCCCAGCGCGTAGCCCAGCGACGTTGGAAATTCGTCCACGCGCCGGGCGGCGCTGCGGAAGGTTCCGGCGGCGCGTGCAAGGTCGTCAGCGCCCCGCACGAAGGTCCACGGGAGTTGTTCGTACTGGTGGCGCGAACCGCTCCACTCGAACGCGGTGAGCCAGATGCCGCCCCGCGCCGCCACCGCGTCAGCCACCGCCGGATCGGTCAGCGCACCGGCCAGGCCGTCCTGCTGGAGCCGGTACTCGCGGGCGTCGATGGAGGCCGAGACGTCCAGAGCCAGCACCAGCGCGATGTCGCAGGCGCGGGCCGCCGTCGAACCGAGAACGGCGGAGCACAGGGCGAGGCAAGCGAGAGCGGAACGCAACATGGGGTGTCCTGACGATGGGGCTGACCGCAGCCTATCACGCTTGCTGACCTTGCCCAAATCCGGTTCATTTCCAAGGAGTGCCACGAAATCGTCCATTTGGGGGTCCAGACTGGGGGCCATCACAAAGGAGTATTCGGCATGATGTTGAAATCCTTGTTCGTTTCGCTGCTGATTCTTGCCCCCACAGGGGCTGCGGCGCAGCCATTTTCGACCTCGATGGCCCAGTGTGCGGGCATCTACGATTCCGTGGCGCGGTTCATGACCGACCCGAACCGGCAGGCGGAGCTGGTCCATGCCGCCGCCGACTGGCTCGACGCTGCGCGCGTGCAGGCGGTGGGCGAAGGGGTGGTTGATCCGGAAAAGACCGTGCACGCGACCTATCGCGTGGCCAAGGCGGAGTGGGAGGCCAAGGGGATGCGCATCGTCTTTTCGCAGGAATTCCGGGACTGGACGGCCTATTGCCGGTCCTTTGCCGCGGATCGGGGGATCGAGCTGGGGCTTTAGTCCGGCCTGAAAACCGTTGATCGCGGGCGCATCGCACCCTAGCAAAAGCCATGACCCCGCGCCCGCTTCATTTCATCCTCGCGACCATCCTGATCGACGCGATCGGGGTGGGGCTGATCTTTCCTTTGATGCCGGACCTGATGGACCGTGTCGGCGCGGGCGGGGTGTCGAACGGGGCCGTGCTGGGCGGCATCCTCATGGCCGCCTATGCGGCGACGCAGTTTCTGTGTGCCCCGGCCGTGGGCGGGCTGTCGGACGCGATCGGGCGCAAGCCCGTGCTGCTCGTGGCGCTGGCGACGCTGGCGGTGGACTATGTCATCATGGCGCTGGCGACGAGCTTCTGGCTGCTGCTGGTCGGACGGCTTCTCGCAGGTGTGGCGGGGGCGACCTATATCACCGCGACCGCCTATCTCGCCGATATCTCACCGCCGGAGAAGCGCGCGGCGAATTTCGGGCTGATCGGCGCGACTTTCGGCATCGGCTTCGTGCTCGGCCCGGCGTTTGGCGGGCTGCTCGCCGGGATCGACGTGACCGCGCCGTTCTGGGTGGCGGCCGCCCTGTCGGCGGCGAACGTGGGTTTCGGCCTCGCGGTGCTGCCTGAGAGCCTGCCACCCGAGAAACGGCGGGCGTTCCGGGCGAGCGACCTCAACCCGTTTGGTGCGATCCGAGACGCCTTCCGCCTGCCAGAGTTGGCGCTGCCCCTGTCGTGCATGTTCGTCTTCGAGTTCGCCAACATGGTCTACCCGACGCTCTGGGCCTTCTGGGGACGGGCCAATTTCGGGTGGTCTGCCGCGATCATCGGGGTCTCGCTCGCCACATATGGCGTGGGTGTGGCGATCACGCAGGCGGTGGTGTTGCCCGCGCTTCTCAAAAGGATGAGCGAGTTCCGCGTGCTCCTTATCGCGCTCTGCGTCGGGATCGTCGCGGCCTTTGCCTTCGGGCTGATGGAGGCGGCCTGGATGGTGGCGGTGGTGCTTCCCATTGCGTGCCTGTCGGATATGGCGCCGCCGACTTTGACGGCGATCATGGCCAATGTGACGAGCGACGACCGGCAGGGCGTGCTGCAAGGAGTGATCGCCTCGCTCGGCTCGCTCGCGGCGATCTTTGCGCCGCTCATCATGACGCCGGTGTTCCGCAGTTTTTCGGGCCCCGACGCGGCACTGCGTTTGCCGGGCGCGCCGTTCCTGATGGCGGGACTGCTGCTCGTCGCTTTGGTGCCCGTGGTATTGAAGATGCGCCCGGTCGCACAATCGTCCTGACGGTCTTGCAGGACCGCCTGCGTTTGAGGCAAGTTGGCACCGGGCAGGGCGACAAGCTAGCAGGTTTCGAACATGTGGCGCATCAGAACCCATAGAATGGGCATCGACCGCGGGTCAAAAGTGCTTTTTTCCGACTTCGTGACGGATGGCGCGATGTGGACTGGCGAGGGCGACCGGGAGATCCGGATGCTCATTCCCTTCTCCGAACCCTTCACATCGGCCCCGGCCGTGATGGTTGGCATGTCGATGTGGGACATCGACGCCGAGACCAATTCGCGGATCGATATCTCGTCCGAGAACATCACCGAGAAGGATTTCGAGATCGTCTTTCACACCTGGGGCGATACCAAGGTTGCCCGAATCCGGGCCGACTGGGTGGCCTTTGGTGAGGTCGCCGATGACGACGACTGGGACGTGATCTAGGCCCCGGAAACGGTATGCACACCGTATGCACATCCTGTGCACACACTGTACATACGATTGTATGACATCAGGTTAACCGTCGCCCGCCCGTGCGCGTGCGCCGAGGCCGCGCGAGGTCAGGCATACAGCGTCTCGTAGAGCGGCTGGAGCGTGGCGTGTTCGAACAGGGACGAGACGGAAGTGCCGCCCCAGATGTTCAGGATCGCCTGCGCGAAGATCGGGGCCATCGGCACCACGCGGATGTTCGGCGCGGCGGCCACTTCGGGGGTGGGCGAGATCGAGTCGGTGAGGACGAGGCTTTTCAGCTTCGACGCCGTGACACGCTCCACCGCCGGGTTCGACATGACGCCGTGGGTGATATAGGCGTGCACCTCTTCCGCGCCGCATTCCATCAGAACGTCGGCGGCCTTGCACAGGGTGCCGGCGGTGTCGCAGATGTCGTCGACGATGATGCAGCGCTTGCCGGTCACGTTGCCGATCACGGTCATCTCTGACACTTCGCCCGCCTTCTCGCGGCGCTTGTCCACGATGGCGAGGGGTGCTTCGATCCGCTTGGCGAGTTCACGGGCACGGGCCACACCGCCCACGTCGGGCGAAATCACCATTACGTCGTCCATGCAGTCCTTGAAGTGGTGCTTCACGTCGAGCGCGAACACGGGGCTGGCATAGAGGTTGTCGACGGGCATGTCGAAAAAGCCCTGGATCTGGGTCGCGTGCAGGTCCATCGTCAGCACCCGCTCGATCCCGGCCTGCGAGATCATGTTCGCGACGAGCTTGGCCGAAATCGGCGTGCGGGCCTTGGTCCGGCGGTCCTGCCGGGCGTAGCCGAAATAGGGGATCACAGCGGTGATCCGGCCCGCAGACGACCGGCGCAGCGTGTCGGCGATGATGAGCAGTTCCATCAGGTTGTCGTTGGCCGGGCGCGAGGTCGACTGGATGATGAACATGTCCTCGCCGCGCACGTTTTCGTGCACTTCCACAAAGACCTCGGCGTCGTTGAACCGTTCGACCCGCGCATCGACCAGACGGACGGGCGATCCACGGTGGATCGACATGCGCCGGGCGACCGCTTCGGCCAGCTTGAGGTTCGCGTTGCCCGAGATGAGCTTGGGTTCGGTGATGGCTGGCATGGAATGATCCCCGGCTGTCCATGTAACAGAATCGCGATTGATCGCGTTGACTTCGCTTAACACCGGGCTAGGTTCATGGCCACCTGTGGTGCGTTGGGGGAAGCGTTATGGCGAAGATCGAGTACTATTTCAGCACAATCTCCCCTTACACCTACCTTGCAGGCCCGCGTTTGCGCGCGATCGTCGAGTCGCACGGGGCCGAGATCGTGGTCAAACCCTTCGATATCATCGGGCTGTTCCCGCGCACGGGCGGTCTGCCCTTGCCGGAGCGGCATCCGTCGCGGCAGGCCTATCGCCTCGTCGATCTCGAACGGCAGGCGAAGAAGGCGGGGATGCCACTCAACGTGAAGCCCGCGCATTTCCCGACCAATCCCGCGCCCTCGTCCTATGCGATCATCGCGGCACAGGCGGCGGGGGGGGGCGATGTGCTCGGCCTTGTCGAGCGCCTGCTGGCGGCCTGCTGGGCCGAGGAAAAAGACATCGCGCAGGACGACGTCATCAAGGAATGCCTCGGCGCGGCCGGGTTCGATCCGGCGCTGGCCGATACCGGGCTGTTCACCGGGGCCGAGGCCTATGGCCGCAACCTTGAAGAGGCCGTCGCGGCCGGGGTCTTTGGCGCGCCGACGTGGATCGTGGACGGGGGCGAGATGTTCTGGGGGCAGGACCGGATCGAGGATCTGGATCTTTTCCTGAAGGGCGCGCTCTGATGGAGGGCGGTCCGCCGCTGTCACGGATTGCGGGGCATCCCACCCATGTCGTGAGAATGGGGTCTGGCGTGCGCCGGGCGCTGTTCATTCATTGCTCGCTGGCCCACAGCGGGGCGTGGATGGGGGTTGGCGCCGCGCTTCTGGATAAGCTGTCGATGACTGCCTTCGACCGGCCGGGACACGGGCGGTCAGCGCCGTGGCTCGGGGGCGAGGACGGCAAGGCGCTCCATGACCTGACGACCGAGATCGCGGGGCAGCTGATCGACAAGCGGGCCGACGTGGTCGGGCACAGCTATGGGGCGACCGTGGCGCTGCGGCTCGCGATGGAATGGCCCGAGCATGTGCGCACGCTCACCATGATCGAGCCGGTGCTGTTCGCCGCGATCCGGGGCACGGCGGAATACGACGCGGCGCGCGAAATGATCTATGGCCTGCGCAGCCATATCGAGCGGGGCAACCGGATGGAGGCCGCGCGCATCTTTCACGACGCGACGAACCACGGGATGTATTTCGACGACCTGTCGCCCGAGCGGCAGAAGCGGATGGCGGCGCGCATCGACCTGGTGCTGGAGGAATCCCCGGCGACGTTCGAGGATACTGCGGGCTTGCTGGAGCCGGGGCGGCTTGAGAAGATCCGCCAGCCCGTGCTCTTGCTGGAGAGCAGCAACCCGCCCGTCGGCGTGCGCGCGGTGCACGAGGCGCTGGCCGCGCGGATTGCGCACCTGCAACGGGTGGTGGTGGTCGGCGCCGGGCACATGTCGCCCATCACCCATCCCGAGAATGTCGCGGGCGAGATTGCCGCGTTCCTGAAGGTCTAGCCGCGCAGAACGTGCAGGAAGCGGTCCACGCCGTCTTCGGTCATCGACCAGTCGCAGACGAGCCGCGCTGTCAGGCGGTCGTCGTCATGGGCGCCGTCGAGCTGGCCGTCGTAGATGTGATAGATCGCGCCCGCGTCGAACAGCCGCCGATGGTCGCCGGCCCGCAGGATAGGGAACATCATGTTGCCCGACGGTTCATAGGCGAAGCCCACGTCGTTCAGGCCCCGCATCCCGTCCTGCAACCGGAGGCGGGAGGCGTTGGCGGCCCGGGCGAGGTCGAGCCAGCGCCCGCCGTCGAGATAGGGCAGGAACTGGGCCGAGAGGTAGCGGTGTTTCGAGAAGAGATGACCGCCGCGCTTGCGCCGGAACTCGAACTCGCGGGCTTTCTCCGGGTCGAAGAAAACCACCGCCTCGGCCCCCATGAGGCCATTCTTGGTGCCGCCGAAGCTCACCACATCCACGCCCGCCTTCCAGGTCATTTCGGCGGGGGTGCAGTCGAGCTCCACCAGCGCGTTCGCGAAGCGGGCGCCGTCGAGGTGGACGGGCAGGCCGAAATCCTTGGCGACTTCGCAGAGCGCCGTGAGGTCGCCGCGGGAGTAGATCGTGCCGCGTTCGGTGATCTGGGTGATCGAGACCGGCCCGCGCTGTGGCCCGTGGACGCCGCGCGTGCCCTCGCCGGCGATCGTGTCGCGCAGGGCGTCGGGGGTCATGCGGCCATCGGTGGTGGGAACGAGGGTGAGCTTGGCGCCGCCGGTGTAGAATTCGGGCGCGTTGCACTCGTCCTCGTGGATGTGGGCGGTGTCGGAGCAGAACACCGTCTGAAACGGCTGCGTGTAGCTGGCGAGGGCGAGGGAGTTGGCGGCGGTCCCGGTCGGGACGAAGTGGACGGCGGCGTCGGGCGCTTCGAACACCTCGCGCACAGCGGCGGCGGCCCGCGCGGTCGTGTCGTCGGCGCCGTAACCGCCGGTGTAGCCGGTGTTCGCGTCCGCCAGCGCCTCGATCACGCTGGGGTGGGCGGGGCCGCCGTTGTCCGAGGCAAAAAACATCACAGGTCCTCTTCGATCAGGTAGTCTTCCCAGTCCTCTTCCGGCACCTCGAACTCCGGCACCGTCCAGCCGCGCACGGATTGCCCGGCAGCGTGGGTGCTTTCCGGGTCGCCGGTGACGAGCGGGTGCCAGTCGGGCAGGGGTTTGCCTTCGTGCCGCAGGCGATAGGCGCAGGTCGCGGGCATGAAGTAGGCGATCTTGTCCATGTTCGCGGGGGTCAGCACGATACATTCCGGCACGAACTGAAGCCGGATGTCGTATTGCGCGCAGCGGCAGGTGTCGTTGTCGAGCAGCCGGCAGGCGACGCGGGTGAAGGCGACCTCGCCGGTGTCGTCGTCTTCGAGCTTGTTCAGGCAGCACTTGCCGCAGCCATCGCACAGCGCCTCCCACTCCGGCGGGGTGAGGCTGTCGAGCGGCAGGGTCCAGAACTGTTTGCGCAGGCGAGTCGTCATCCGGCGAACCTGTCGCAGCGGGCCGGGAATGAAAAGGGCGATGCGGTCCTGGTCGGCGGGGCGGCGCGTGTTGGGGCGAACCGTGCGCCCGATTAACAACCTTAGGTAATGTATTTGTCTTGTTTGCCTGTATGAGTTGTATACTGTCGAGTCCGGAAAGGGGTGTCGCGTGATCCTGAACCACCTTTGAAATGCCCAGGTTGCCGAGGGCGTGCGGGCTCAGCTCGATCTTCTGCTGGACGGTGTGCGGCAGGAGGCCGGGTTCGACGCGGTGTTCATCGCCCGCATCGCGGGTGCCGAGCGGCGGGTGGAGGCGGTGGCGGCCGACCCTGCCGCCGACACGACGCTGC